>Ga0207639_10000814_pt1 | contig 21197 bp, 17 predicted proteins | sample KBSCornC32_FD_184299 | JGI IMG/M metagenome (GOLD analysis project Ga0207639, IMG submission 184299) | Corn rhizosphere microbial communities from Kellogg Biological Station, Michigan, USA - KBS Corn C3-2 (SPAdes) (version 2) | ecosystem: Host-associated > Plants > Roots > Rhizosphere > Soil ...
AGGCATCGTTGACGGCCATGCAGGCGACATCGACGCCGCGCTTTTTGAAATCTTCGTAATGCTCGACATAGCCCGGCAGGTGACGTTCCGAGCAGGTGGGCGTGAATGCACCGGGGACCGCGAACAGCACGACCTTCCTGCCCTTGAACACGTCGTCGGTAGTGAGCTGCTGCACGCCCTTGCGCAGCACGGCGAAGGTGGCGGCAGGCAGGCGATCGCCGATCTGGATGGTCATGGTGGTTTCCGGTTTGGCTGAGCCCATCATCGTAGCGCGGCTCGCGCGCCCAGGCTTGAAAGCAGACCGCCAGACCATACTTCGGGACCAGTGGCCGAGCATGGCCAATCCGACTTGAGGACTGCAAAAATGTATATCCAGCGTTCCAGCTATTGGCCTCGTGCCGATCGTTTCCCGCGCGAATTCAGTCGTGCGTTCAGCCGTCTGTTCGACGGTGAAGACGGCGACCAGTCCGACGTGGTGACCAGCGAGTGGGCTCCGCGGGTGGACGTCCGTGAAGAAGACAATCGCTTCGTGATCGAGGCCGACATCCCGGGTGTCGACCCGAAGGCCATCGAGATCAACATGGACAAGGGCGTGCTGTCGATCCGCGGCGAGCGCAAGACCGAGCGCAAGGTCGAGGACGGCAAGTACAGCCGCGTCGAGCGTGCGCACGGCGTGTTCCACCGCCGCTTCACGCTGCCGGACAGTGCGAATCCGGACGGCATCCGTGCCACCGGCAAGCACGGCGTGCTGGAAATCGAGATTCCGAAGCGCCCGGAAACCACGCCGCGCAAGATCGACATCGAAGTCGAGTAAGCGCGGGCTCGGCGCCGCGGGGTTCGCGCGCCGATGCGTCATAATCGTCACCCGCGGCGACATCTGTCGCCGCGGGTTCTCGTGTTGATCTTGGGGGTATGAATGGAGTTTCAGGATTACTACCAGACTCTTGGCGTGAAGCAGGGCGCCGGCGACGACGACATCAAGGCAGCCTACCGCAAGCTCGCGCGCAAGTATCACCCCGACAAGAACAAGGAAGCCGGCGCCGAGGACAAGTTCAAGGCCCTCAGCGAGGCCTACGAAGTGCTGCACGACAAGCAGAAGCGTGCGGCCTACGACAACCTGCGCGCTGGCGGCGGCTACCGTGCCGGCGACAACTTCCGGCCGCCGCCCGGCTGGCAACAGCAGGCACCTGGCGGCTTCGGATCCCGCGACTTCGGCGGCGGCGACGCCGGCGATTTCAGCGATTTCTTCGAATCGCTTTTCGGCGGTCGCGGTGGCGCCGGTCCGCGCGCGCAACGCGGACCGATGCGTGGCAACGACATACGCGCGGCGGTCGAGATCGATCTGCGCACCGCATACGCCGGTGGCAAGCAACGCCTCGGCCTGCGCGACGCCAGCGGCGAGCGCACGCTGGAGGTCAACATTCCCGCCGGCATCCTGCCGGGCAAGGTGATCCGCCTCGGCGGGCAGGGCGAGCCGGGCTACAGTGGCGCGCCACCCGGCGACCTGTTGCTGGAAGTACAGGTGCGCGACGATCCGCAATTCAAGCTGCATGGCCGGGACATCGAAGTCGAAGTGCCGCTGTCGCCGTGGGAAGCCGCGTTGGGCGCGAAGGTGCCCGTGCCGACGCTGGGCGGTGACGTCGAACTCAAGATTCCCGCGGGTTCACGCAGCGGTCGCAAGCTCCGTCTGAAGGGCCGCGGCATGCCCGGCAAGACCCCGGGCGACCAGATCGTCAGCCTCGCGATCCAGATTCCGCCAGCCGACAGCGACAAGGCGAAAGCGGCCTATCAGGCGTTCGAGAAAGCGTTCGAAGGGTTCGATCCGCGCCAGTAGGGACGCGGTTGGTGTTTCGGATCGGATTTTGTCGAGAGTCAGTGCTCAGGAATGATCGCAACTCATTTGACCAGGTGGTCGTCCAGCACCTTGGTGAGGTCGGCTTCGGTGACCGGTTTGGTCACGTAGGCCTTCGCGCCTTGGCGCATGCCCCAGACCTTGTCCGTTTCCTGGTCCTTGGTGGTCACCAGGATCACCGGGATGTGCGAAGTGCCCGGGTCCTTCGAGATCGCGCGGGTCGCCTGGAAGCCGTTCAAGTTCGGCATCACCACGTCCATCAGCACCAGATCGGGCTTGTCGCGCTTGGCCGCTTCCACGCCGGCGGCACCATCCACGGCGGTGAGCGTCTGGTGCCCCAGCTTCTCCACGAGACGCTTCAGCCCTTCCAGTTGGGACGGTGAATCATCGACGATCAGGATGCGTGCCATGCGAAGCTCCCCATGCAGACTGCGGGCATTGTAGGGAACCGATCGCGAAAGCGCCACGCTTGCGGCCTGCGGCGACATGCCGGCCGGCGTGTGTCGGAGTGCGACTAAAACTCTGCAAGTTCAGTCAATTGCGAAATATTCGCGAGACTGATTCGATCAGTCGGACGCGCCAATCCTGACCAGCGTGCGCCCGAACGAGCGCCCCGCCAGCATCGCATCGAAGACGCCGGGCAGTTCATCCAGGCCGACTTCGTGCGTGCAGATGGCGTCGAGCTGCGCAGACTTCCAGTCGGTGGCGAGGTGCTGCCAAATTTCTCCGCGGATATCGCGGGCGGTGCCGGCGGAAGCGATGCCGAGCAGGCTCACCCCGCGGATGATGAAGGGCATCACCGTGGTGTCGAGCTTGCTGTCGGCCGCCAGCCCGATGCTGGCGACATTGCCGTAGGGCGCGGTGCTCGCCAGTAGTTGCGCGAGCCATTTGCCGCCGGCGCTGTCGACGGCGCCGCCGAAACGCGCGGATTCGAGCGCGTGATCGCCGAGCGCAAGCTCGCGCCGATCCAGCACTTCCCGCGCGCCGAGCGATTTCAGGAATCCGGCGCGTTCGGGTTTACCGCTGATCGCGTGAACGTCGAATCCCGCACGGCTGAAGATGTCGACCGCCAGCATGCCGACGCCGCCGGTCGCGCCGGTGACTGCGATCGGTCCCAACGTCGGCGCCTGCCGGTTGTCGCGCATCCGGTAGAGCGCCAGCGCAGCGGTGAAACCGGCAGTGCCGAGGATCATGCTTTCGCGAAGCGATAATCCGTTCGGCAGCGGGATCGTCCATTCGACCTTGAGCCGCGCGTATTCGGCATAGCCGCCGTCGCGGGTTTCCGACAGGCCGCAGCCGGTGCACAGCACCGCATCGCCTTCCTTGAATTTCGAATCGCTCGACTCGACCACGTGGCCGGCGACGTCGATGCCGCCGTTCAATGGGAACCCGCGCAGGATCCTGCCCTTGCCGGTGCCCGCCAGCGCATCCTTGTAGTTGACCGAGGAGTACGCGGTCTTGATCAGCACCTCACCGGGCGACAGTTCCTCGGCGCGCATCGATTCGAGCCCGGCGCGATAGCCAGAGTCGTCGTTATGGATGCGGAAGGCGCGGAAGTCGTCGGAGATACTCATGATATTGCCGTCATTCTGGCGAAAGCCGGAATCCATTTTTCCGGCTTATCCGTCGAACAGACTTGCATACAAATCCTGCCAGTTTGGATTGCATTCCTCGATGAGTGCGAGTTTCCATGATCGCTTCCACTCCTTGAGGGCTTTTTCGCGTGAAATGGCGGAAAGCATGGTCTCATGTTGCTCGAACCAGACATGCACGTGGACTCGATACCTTTTGGTGAAGCCTTCAACGAGGTCTTGCTTGTGTTCCCAGATGCGCTTGATCAGGTTCGAGGTTACGCCGATGTATAGCGTCCCTCGTTCTTTGCTGGCGAGCATGTAAACGCATGGGTGGCGTTCGAGCATTCCCGTTCTCGTCATTCCGGCGAAAGCCGGAATCCATTTTGATTTCCTCGGGAATACCGATCAAGAGCAAGATGGATCCCGGCATGCGCCGGGATGACGAGCAAAAGCCCGGTTCCGGATCAACGCATATCCGTGTGCTGTTCGGGACGACGACATTTCAAATGTGGATCCCGTGTCGGCGCACGTCCCTGTGGTTCACGGGATGACGACATTGTCGTCAATTTGATTTGTTGAGTGACCGCTTTTCCACCGACAGCGCGGCTTCGTGCACGACTTCGGACAAGGTCGGGTGCGCGTGGACGATGCGGGCCAGGTCTTCGGACGAGCCCTTGAATTCCATCGCGACCACGGCCTCGGCGATCAATTCCGACACCACCGGCCCGCACATGTGCACGCCGAGGATTCGATCGGTTTCCGCGTGCGCGACCACCTTCACCAAACCGGCGGGTTCGTTCATCGCGACAGCGCGGCCGTTGGCGGCGAACGGAAAGTTGCCGGTCTTGTACGGGATGCCGGCGTCCTTGCACTGCTTTTCGGTCTTGCCGGCCCAGGCGATTTCCGGTTCGGTGTAGATGACCCACGGGATCACGTCGTAGTCGACGTGGCCGGCCTTGCCGGCGATCAGTTCGGCCACCATCACGCCTTCTTCCTCCCCCTTGTGCGCCAGCATCGGACCGCGCACGCAGTCGCCGATGGCCCACACGCCATCGACGCCGGTCCAGCAATGTTCGTCCACTTCGACGCGGCCGCGATCGTCCGTCTTCACGCCGGTGCCGTCGCCCAGCAGACCTTGCGTGTACGCGCGGCGGCCAACCGCGACCAGCAGCTTGTCGACGGTGATCTTGTGTTCGCCGTCCTTGTCGGAATAGGTCACCTCGACCGCGTTCTTTTTGACCTCAGCCTTGCTGACCTTGGCGCCCAGATGGATGTCGAGGCCCTGCTTCTTGAATTCCCGCGCGGCGACCTTGGAGATGTCCTGATCGGCGGCACCGAGGAAATCCGGTAGCGCCTCGAGCACCGTCACTTCGGCGCCCATGCGTTTCCACACCGAACCCAGCTCCAGACCGATCACGCCGGCGCCGATCACGCCGAAGCGCTTTGGCACTTCGGTCAGATCCAGCGCGCCGGCATTGTCGATGATGCGCTTGCCGTCGAACTTCGCGAATGGCAGCTCGATCGGCACGGAGCCCGTCGCGATGATCACGTTGGCCGCTTCGAGTGCCTGCTTGGCGCCGTCCTCGCCGGTGACTTCGACCTTGTTGCCCTTCAGCAACTTTCCGGTGCCGAAAAACGGGGTGACCGGATTGCCCTTGACACCCTTGAACAGCATCCCGACGCCGCCGGTGAACTGCTTGACGATTTTGTCCTTGCGACCGATGAACGTGGCCATGTCCACCTTGGCGTTCTCGACAGTAATGCCATGGGTCGGCAGGTTGTGGGTGAGGCCCCAGAATTGCTTGGATGAATCGAGCAGCGCCTTGGACGGAATGCAGCCGACGTTGAGGCACGTGCCACCCAGCGCCTGCTTGCCGTCCTTGCCCTTGAACGCATCGACGCAGGCGGTTTTGAGGCCGAGTTGCGCCGCGCGGATCGCGCAGATGTAACCGGCCGGGCCCGCGCCGATGATAATGACGTCGAATTTGTTGTCAGCCATTTCGAAATCCTTGGTATTCCTTCTCCCCTCGGGAGAAGGTGGCGCAAAGCGCCGGATGAGGGTTCGGTAATCGTGAGACGTTGCGGCATTGCCGAACCCTCACCCCGTTGCAAAGTTCGGCATTCCATTGCCTCACCAGGCAACCCTGCCCTGACCATCCGTGGTCAAGGCGTTCGGCGGCGCGAGATGCGATTAGCGCATCTCGCGTAATTCCGCCTCACCCTCTCCCAAAGGGAGAGGGGCTCGAAGCATCAAAGCCCAAGCAACATCCGGTGCGGATTCTCGAGCTGATTCTTGATGTCGACGAGGAACAGCACCGCATCCTTGCCGTCCACGATGCGATGGTCGTAGCTGATCGCGATGTACATCATCGGTGCGGCGACGACCTGGCCGTTCTCGACGATCGCGCGTTCCTTGATGGTGTGCATGCCGAGGATGCCGCTCTGCGGCGGGTTCACGATCGGCGTGGAGAACAGCGAGCCAAAGGTGCCGCCGTTGGTAATGGTGAAGGTGCCGCCCTGCAGGTCGTCGAGCGTCAGACCGCCCTCGCGCGCCTTCTTCGCGAACGCGGCAATCGCCTTTTCGATGTCGGCAAAGCCCATGTCCTGCGCGTCGCGCAGCACCGGCGTCACGAGGCCGCGGTCGGTCGAGACCGCGATCGAAATGTCCTGATAGCCGTGGTAGATGATGTCGTTGCCGTCCACCGACGCGTTCACCACCGGATAGCGCTTCAGCGCTTCGCACGCGGCCTTCACGAAGAAGCTCATGAAGCCGAGCTTGATGCCGTGGGTCTTCTCGAACTGCTCACCCAGCTGCTTGCGCATCGCGATCACTTTCGCGAGGTTGACTTCGTTGGACGAGGTCAGCATCGCGATGGAATTCTTGGACTGCATCAGCCGTTCGGCGATGCGCGCGCGCATGCGCGTCATGGGCACGCGTTCTTCGGGGCGGGAGCCGGACGTTGCGCGCGCAGCCTGCGCAGGCGCGGCGGCCGGTTTTTCAGCCTTGGAGTAATTGACCAGGTCTTCCTTGGTCACGCGGCCGCCGCGGCCGGTGCCCGCCACCTGCGACGCATCGATCTTTTCCTCGGCCGCAACGCGGCGTCCCGCAGGCGACAAGCTGTCGTCCGATGGCGCGGGAACTGCTTTCGCCGGCTGGGATTTCTCGGCCTTCTCGGTCTTGGCCGACGCGGCCTGTTTCGGCGCTTCCTTCGCGGCAGCCGGTTTCGGTGCTTCGGCGGCCGCGCCTTCCTCCAGCACGCCGATCACGTCTTCGCTGTTGACGGTATCGCCGGTGTCGTGGCGGATTTCCTTGAGTACGCCGTCGGCGGGGGCGGGCACTTCCAGCACCACCTTGTCGGTTTCCAGGTCCACCAGGTTTTCATCGCGCTTCACCGCGTCGCCAGGCTTCTTGTGCCACGTGGCGATGGTGGCGTCGCTGACGGATTCGGGCAGGACGGGAACCTTGACTTCGATCGACATGGCGTTTCCTTGGAGTTGCGTCGCGATGGGTGGCTTTGCTGCAACCCTTCCCCTTCAAGGGGAAGGTTGGCTGGGAATGTTCACTCGGCGGAGTGATCGTCGCCCACGGGGTCGACCAGCGCCTGTTGCACCAGTGCGCGCTGTTCGGCGACGTGGGTGTTGTGGTGCCCGCAGGCCGGCGCGGGTGAGCGCATGCGGCCGGCGTAGTGCAGGCTGTGATGGGTTCCCGCGCAGGCTTGCAGGTGATGGCGGATCTGGAACCAGGCGCCCTGGTTCTGCGGTTCTTCCTGGCACCAGATGATTTCGCGCGCGGCCGGGTATTTGTCCAGTTCCGCGTTCACCTCGCTGCGCGGGAACGGGTACAACTGTTCGACGCGCACCATTGCGACATCGGCGATGTTCTGCTTCTCGGCTTCCTCGAACAGGTCGTAATACACCTTGCCCGAACAGAGCACTACGCGCTTGACCTTCTTGGCCGCCCCGCTCTTGTCGGCGTTGCTGCGCCGGTCGGGAATGACCAGGTTGAACTGGCCGTCCTCGAGATCGTCCAGCGACGACACCGCCAGCTTGTGCCGCAACAGCGACTTGGGCGTCATCACCACCAACGGTTTGCGACAATCGCGCAACATCTGCCGGCGCAGCATGTGGAACATCTGCGCGGGCGTGGTCGGCACGCACACCTGCATGTTGTCCAGCGCGCACAACTGCAGGTAGCGCTCGAGCCGCGCGGAAGAATGCTCCGGGCCCTGGCCTTCGTAACCATGCGGCAGCAACAGTACCAGTCCGCACAGGCGGTTCCATTTGGCTTCGCCCGACGAGATGAACTGGTCGACCACCACCTGCGCGCCGTTGGCGAAATCGCCGAACTGCGCTTCCCACAGCACCAATGTGTCCGGGTCGGCGGTGGCAAAACCGTATTCGAACGCCATTACCGCTTCTTCGGAAAGCAGCGAATCGATGACTTCCACCGATACGCCTTCCTGCACGTGCGCGAGCGGGGTGTAGATGTTGCCGGTCTTCTGGTCGTGCAATTCCGCGTGGCGATGGAAGAACGTGCCACGCCCGGTATCCTGCCCGACCAACCGCAGCGCGTTGCCGTCGGCGATCAACGTGGCGTAGGCCATGTTCTCGGCGTAGCCCCAATCCAGCGGTGCGTCGCCTTCGGCCATCTTGCGACGATCGGCGTAGATCTTGGCGACGCGCGATTGCAACACCATGCCGTCCGGCCAGGTCAGGATCTTGGCGGCCAATTCGTCGAGCACGCGGCGCTTGACGCCGGTTTCGACCGGCTGCGCGAGGCTGCCCTTGGCGAAGCGCGACCAATCCACGATGTATTTCTGCGAGCCCGGCGGCGCCAGTTCGGTGACCGGTTCGCCCGCGTCGAGCTGGGTGCGGTACTCCTCGAACAGCTGCTTGCCATCGCCTTCGTCGATCAACTTGCGCCCGACCAATTCCTTTGCATACAACTCGCGTGTCGGCGGCAGCCTCTTGATCACGTCGTACATGATCGGCTGGGTGGCCGAAGGTTCGTCGGCCTCGTTGTGGCCGTGGCGGCGATAGCAGACCAGGTCGACCACCACATCCTTGTGGAACTGCTGGCGGAAATCGAAGGCCAGCCGCACGCATTGCAGCACCGCCTCCGGATCGTCGCCGTTCACGTGCAGCACCGGCGCATTGACCATCTTGGCGACATCGGTGCAGTACAGCGTGCTGCGGCTGTCATCGGCGTTGGTGGTGAAACCGATCTGGTTGTTGATCACCAGGTGCACGGTGCCGCCCACGCCGAATCCGCGCGTGCGCGACATGTTGAACAGTTCCATGTTCACGCCCTGGCCCGACAGCGCGGCGTCGCCGTGGATCAGCACCGGCAGCACGTGCTGGCGCACGCCGTCGTGGGCGCGAATCTGGCGAGCGCGTACCGAACCGGAAACCACCGGATTGACGATCTCGAGGTGCGAGGGATTGAACGCCAGCGCGACATGGATGTTGCCGGCCGGCGCCGCGATGTCGGCCGAGAAACCCATGTGGTATTTCACGTCGCCCGAATGCGCGGGATCGTCCGGGCCGTCGTGCTTGCCCTCGAACTCCGCGAACAACTGTTGCGGCGGCTTGCCAAGGATGTTGACCAGCACGTTGAGGCGCCCGCGGTGTGCCATGCCGATCACCAGCTCGTGCACGTCGTCGCCGGCGGCGCGGCGGATCAGGTCATCCAGCAGCGGGATCAGCGAATCGCCGCCTTCCAGCGAAAAACGTTTCTGGCCGACGTACTTGGTGTGCAGGTAGCGTTCCAGCCCGTCGGCTGCGGTGAGCTTTGCGAGCACGCGCTTGCGGGTCTCGTTGTCGAGCCCCGCGTCGCCACTGGCCTGTTCCAGCCGGTCGTAAATCCAGCGACGCTGGTTGTGGTCGCTGATGTGCATGAACTCGGCGCCGATCGTCGCCACGTAGGTGCGGCGCAGGCGTTCGCGCAGATCGCGCAAGGTCATGCGGTGCCCGCCGCCGGCGAAGGTTCCGCAATCGAATTCGGTGTCGAGGTCGGCGTCGGACAAGCCGTGGAAGGGCAGGTCGAGGTCGGGCGCGGGGCGCTTGGGCGCGATCGCGAGTGGATCGAGGTCGGCCGCCAGATGACCGCGTGAACGGTACGCGGTCAGGAAACGCAAGACGCCCGCCTGCTTGCGGGCGTGGGCGTCATCCATCGGCATGCCGGCGCGGTGACTTTGCTGCTGCGCAACGACGATGCGGGCGATGGCGTCGGCATGGGAAACGTCGCCGGTGCCGCGCAGGCTCTGGAACCAGGTGCGCCATTCCGGCGCGACCGACTGCGGGTCGCGCAGCCAGTCTTCGTACAACTGGTCGAGGTAAGCGGCGTTGCCGCCGCCGAATTGCGAAGTTTCCGCCAATTGCTGCAACAAACTGCCGCCGTCACTCACGATGGTCACCACGGATAGTTGATCATTGTCGAAAAAGTGCTGTCCCGCATTTTTTCAACGCACCTGCTCCGGCGCGGGTCCGGATCGAGCTTTGCGGGATCAAGCATGCAGTGGCTTACCCGCGCCAACGGGCGTTCAACCACGCCAGTTGATGGACACCGCGCACGCGGCCACGAGCCGCCTTGCCGCGACCCAAAATTATAACGGTTTAATGCTGCAGTGCGGGATTCGCGGCCGACCCGGGTTAGCTGCGGGTAAGGCCGCGAAAGCTTCAGATGCCCAGCGTGCGCAATTCAGGCCACGGTTCCGAACGCGCCCACGCTTCTTCGAACATGCGCATAAGCTCTGCGTGTCGGCCCGGTGACCAGGTGGAACCTTCCGACGCCATTTCGCTTTCCAGCGGCCGGAACAGATAGCCGCAGGTATCCACGCACATGAAAGCCGAGCGGTACGCGAGATCGGCGGGCTCCACCGGCCGGCGCATTTCGATGATGCTGGAAAGCCGCTGCGCGAGATCGAGCAGGCGGGTGCCTTCCTGCAGGGCGCGGGACAGATCCTGCGCCAGGATCCGAATCGACGCACCGCGCCCGGAAATCGCCAGTCGCCGCAATTCGACCAGGCACGCGGTGTCGTTGAGGAGCTGCGGATGCAGTTCGCGCACCCACACGCACATGCTGTGCCGCGCTCCCGACAACAATTTCAGCGTGACGTCGATCAGCTCTTCGCGTGAGCTGGCACGCAGCGTCTTGGGTTCCGGCGGCGGGGGGGGCGGCGCACGCTCGGGTTCCGGCAACGGGTCGAGCGCACGACGCATCCGTACGTGGGGAATACCGGCTTCTTCGAATTCGTCGCCGACCACCGCGAAGCCGTAATCCAGATAGAACGTCACCGCGTCGCGTTGCGCATGCAGCACGACCTCGTCCATGCGGCGCGCGCGCGCCTGATCCAGCAGGGCGCGCAGGAGCATCGTGCCGACGCCGTTGCCGCGCCAGTCCACCATCACTGCCATGCGCCCGATGCGCCCGGTGGGCGTCAGCCTGCCGGTGCCGATCGGGGTGCCGTCCGGCGCGCGCGCCAGCACGTGCACGCTGCGCGGATCGTCGTCGTCGATTTCCAGCTCGCGCGGTACGCGTTGTTCCAGCACGAACACGACTTCGCGCACGCTCGCAAGCGCGTCGCGGTCGGCCGCGTTCGCCCAATGACAGACTTCGACATGAAAGCCGCTTTGAATCGGCATTCGGTCCCCCCTCCGGGTGGCCGGGTGCGTGGCCGCCGATTGTATGCCAGTTCAGCGTCGGCGCAATGTGACATGGCCCGCGTCAATCAAAGCCGCGATCAGTGCAACGCCGGGGGTTGCTTCCGGCAATTGCGCAAGCCGGCCGCCATTGATCCTGCGCGGGCCCGAGGCCAATGCTTTCGCCCATGCGATGGGGGCGTCGAACACGTTGCCGGCGACGTACAGTCGCGCGCCGCGCCCATGCCGGCGCCACGCGAAGCGGCTCCACGGGTCGCGTTCCAACGAGGCGTGCGGCAAGCGTTCGGCAAGCGTCGCGCGATCGCTGTGCCGCTTGCGCGGCGCGGCAGCTTGGGCCACCCGGTAGCGGGTGACGAAAGCCCCGAACCAGTCCGCGAAAGCCTCGTCGTCCAGCGCCGCCGCGACCGGACCGAGCGCGCGGCGTGCGCGTCGCAACGCGGCATCATCGATTTCACCGGGATCGCGTGCAGGTTGCAGATCGGGATCGGCAAAACGTTGTGATTCCGGCAAGGTTTCCGCGAGGTGCGCCGCGAAATCGAACAGCAATTCGCCCGCGGCCGGCGCACGCATCCCGATGGAAAACGTGGTGCACTCGCCGACCGCCACCCCGTCATGCGGCACGCCCGGCGGCAGGTACAGCATGTCGCCGGGTTCGAGCATCCAGGTGTGCGTAGGCGAAAATCTTTCGAGCAGTTTCAACTCGACGTTCTCGCGAAATGCGGTCGGCGGATTCGGGCGCGTATCGATGGACCAGCGGCGCTGGCCGAGTCCCTGCAGCAGGAATACGTCGTATTGATCCACGTGCGCGCCGACGCCGCCGCCATCGGTCGCGTAGCTGATCATTACGTCGTCGACGCGCCAGCTCGGGATGAAACGGAAGTGGTCGAGCAGGGCGGCAGTGTCGGCATCCCATTTGTCGACATCTTGAACCAGCAGCGTCCAGTTTGATTCCGGCAGTTGCGCGAATGCCGATTCGTCGAAGGGGCCGCTGCGCACTTGCCAAGTCGACGAAAAGTCACTGGGCTCCCGCTTTCGTGGGAGTGACGAATTTCTTTTCGTCGTCATTCCGTGGCCGCGCGCAGCGCGGAACCCGGACTGCGAAGGCAGGGATGCCGAAGCAGAACGCCGAAGGCGGCCCGAAGGGCGAGCCGCAGGATGCGGCGAGTAGCCCAGTGACTTTGCCTTCGCATCGCCACGCAGGATGATCCGCGCCAGCGCGCCCTCCATGCAAGCCAATCCCGCCAGATCATCCGGCGACAATGGTGGCTGGAATGCGGAAAACGCGCCGCGAATCAGCAGTGGACGCTTCTGCCAATATTCGCGAAGGAAACGCGCAGGCGGCATCCCGAGCGGCTGGTTCTTGCGCGCGCGGATTTCGATGGGGAGCGATTTCATCCGCACTGTTTACCACGCCATCGGCGGCGTGTGCGATGGCGTGACGGCGGCGCTTCAGGAACCGCGTGAGGACGCGTTCGCGATTTTGGGGCGGCGCCGGTGCGTTTGGCCACGGCGACCCGGCTGTCCTGCAGTACGCCTCGAATCCAGGCGAAGCCCGCGCAGCTTGCGTACCGAACCATGCACGCGATCGCGGGCTTATTGCGGCAATGCGAATGCGATGACGTAATCGCCGCGCTTGGTGCCGAGTGCGCCATGGCCGCCGGCCACGATGACCAGGTATTGCCTGCCATTGATCGCATAGGTCATCGGCGTCGCCTGGCCGCCTGCAGGCAAGTGGTATTGCCATAGCAGCTTGCCGCTGTGTTCGTCGAAAGCGCGGATGTCGTCGTCCATCGTTGCCGCAACGAAGATCAGGCCGGATGCGGTGACGATCGGGCCGCCCATGCCGGGCATGCCGAGGTTCCAGTGGTTCGCCACCGCGTTGCCGAGCGGAACCTGCCACAAGCGCTTGCCCGTGCGCATATCCACCGCGCTCAACTCACCCCACGGAGGCTTGACGCAGGGCGTCCCCAGTGACGACGTCCAGGTCTTGCGGCGCATGGCGTACGGTGCGCCGTGCATGGGCGAAAAACCCCAGTCCTCGTATTGTTTCGAATCGCCTTGCGCTTCGTATTGGTCGCGCGGCACCAGCGCCACCAGCATGGCGATATCGTTCGTGTTGACTACCGCTATCTGATGAACCGGATCGAATGCCAGCCCACCCCAATCGACGCCGCCCCCGTAGCCGGGCAGTTCGATGCTGCCCTGCATGCTGGGCGGGGTGAAGATACCCTCGGATTTGTAGCGTTCCGGATGACAGCCCGGCGCGAGGGCCGCCATGTCGTCCTTCGTCACCGGACCTTGCCGCACCAGCGGTTCCGGCGCGGAGGGAAAAGGCTGTGTCTTCGACAACACCTCACCCGGCACGCCGCTTTGCGGCACCGGTTTTTCGACGATCGGAAACACCGGCTCGCCGGTTTCGCGATCGAAGGTGAACAGCATGCCGGTCTTGGTCGGCTGGATCACCGCCGGAATCGTGCGGCCATCGTGTTGCAGCGTGACCAGCGAAGGCTGTGCCGCGCTGTCGTAATCCCACAGGTCGTGATGCACGAGCTGAAAGCCCCACGCCAGCTTGCCGGTATCGCCATCCAGCGCGACGACCGAATTCGCCCAGCGATTGTCGCCGGGACGCAAGCCGCCGAAAAAGTCCGGACTGGCCGAGCCCGTGGGCACGAACACCAGGTGCCGCTGCGGGTCCACCGACAACGGTGCCCAGGCGTTCGCGGCGCCGGTCGTGGCTGCCGCCTTTGCGCTCCACTGCGCGTACACCGGATTGGACGGATCGCGCGGAATCGGATCCCAACCCCAGACGAACTTGCCCGTGCGCGCGTCGTAGGCGCGCACCGTGCCGCGCTCCAGTTCCACGCCGCGATTGTCGCCCACGGACGAACCGAGGATCACCTTGCCATCCAGCATCACCGGCGGCGAGGTGACAAGGTAATCGCGCCACTTGTCGCCCGGTTTCCAGGTGGAATGGATGCCCTGGGACAAATCCAGCGCGCCATGATCGGCGAAGTCTTCGCAGGGCCTTCCGGTCTTCGCGTCCAGTGCAAGCAGCCGGCTGTCCAACGTGGGCGCGAAGATGCGCGCGTGACAGGGGGCGCCGGTGGCCGATTGCGGATCCAGCCACAGGGTGACGCCGCGCGAGGCCGCATCGGAATAGTTGATTCGCGGCACGTGCGAATCATGCCGCCACCTCAGCTTGCCGGTGGCGGCGTCGATCGCGATCACGTCGGTGGCGCTGGTGGTGAAGTACAGGGTGCCGTCATGAAGGATGGGCGTGGCTTCCCAAGTCATGTGCGTGGTCCACGCGTCGCCGGGAAAGCCTTGGCCGTGCTCGCCGGTGCGGAAAGTCCAGGCCACCTTCAGGTGCTTGACGTTGGCGGGCGTGATCTGCGCAGCCGTCGAGTAGCGCGTGCCGCCGGCATCGCTGCCGTAACGCGCCCATCCGGCGTCTGCCACCGGGGTCGGTGCGGTGTATCCGTTGCAGCCGGCCAGCATCGCGGCAACGCCGGCGATCATCCAGTAGCGGCGGTACGAAAGGCCCATCGTGCGGCTCCTGATCCGGGATGCACGCAAGCTAGGCGGCGCAAAGCGTCATCGCAAGCGGGGATGGGACGAACGGCGCGATCCGGTGACGAGCGGCGCCGTGGTCGCGATCAATTCAGTTGAAGAGTTGCGGCAGCCGGCTCCGATAGCGGCGGCTGAAGTTCACATGGCTGCCGTCGGCGAGCACGATTCGGTAATCGCCGCTGTCCCAAGGCTGGATTTCGCGGATGCGGTCCAGGTTCACGATGTGCCCGCGATGCACCCGCGCGAAACGCTTCGCGTCCAGCCTGCGCTCCAGGCTCGTCAGCGATTCGCGCAACGGCCAGGTTGCACCCTGTGCATGGATGGTGACGTAATTGCCGTCGGCATCGATGCGATCGATGTCGGCGGTATTGAGGATGAACTCGCGGTTGAGCTTCTTGACCACCAGGCGTTCCAGCGGAGCCGGCTCTGGCGCAGCCGGCTCGGTTGCGGCGGGCGATGCCTGCGCTGGTACCGGCCTTGTCGCGATCTGGCTGTCCAGCCACAGTCGGTAGATCCAGAACGCCTGCAGGCCGGCCAGGATCAGCACGTACGTCACCAGGTCCTTGCGATATTCGTAGATCCAATCAGCCCACCATGCCCCGAAGTTGTAATGCGCATGCATCAGCCCATAACCGAGCTTGCGCAACAGCACCATGCCACCGACATGGATCAACGAAAACACCGGTGTGGCCGCGAGATGCACCGGCACCGCCCAGCGCCAGCTGCGTGCGGTGATCGGCGCGTGCCTGTACAGCCGTGCGACGAACGGGATCAGCACCCACAGCAGCAAGGCGCTGGAATATTCCCAGATCGCCGGTTTCCACCATGGCAAGCGCGCGCCGTCGCGCCCGAAATTGGCGAGATCGGTGAACACGTTCATCGTGCAGATCGCGGCGACGATGCCGCCGAACATCACGATCTGCCAAGCCAGCACCCGGCGATCGATGCCGGCTTCCGTGAGGCGCGGGGCAGGCGCTGCCATGACCGTTGCGCGAATCAGACGTCGCGTGCGAGATCGGCGGCGAGGCCGCTGTAAGTCGCGGGCGTCAGCGCCAACAGGCGTTGCTTGTCGGCGGCCGGCAGGTCGAGCGAGCCGATGAATGTCTGCAGGGTGTCGCGGGTGATGCCCTTGCCGCGCGTCAGCGCCTTCAATTGCTCGTAGGGTTCGGGCAAGCCGTGGCGGCGCATCACGGTCTGGATGGCTTCGGCCAACACTTCCCAGCTCGCATCGAGATCGGCGGTGATGCGATCGGCGTTCACTTCCAGTTTGCCGAGGCCTTTTTCCAGCGACGCGAAACCGATCAGTGTGTGTCCGAAGGCCTCGCCCAGGGCGCGCAAGGTGGTGGAGTCGGTGAGGTCGCGTTGCCAGCGGCTGATCGGCAGCTTTTCGCTGAAGTGGCCGAGCAGCGCGTTGGCGACGCCGAAATTGCCCTCGGCGTTTTCGAAATCGATTGGATTGACCTTGTGCGGCATGGTCGAGGAACCGACTTCGCCGGCTTTCAGCTTCTGCCGGAAGTAACCCAGCGAAATGTAGCCCCAGAGGTCGCGCGCGAGATCGACGAGGATCGTGTCGATGCGGCGTTGCGCGTCGCAGATTTCCGCAATGCCATCGTGCGGCTCGATTTGCGTGGTGTATTTCTGCCATTGCAGACCCAGCGACTCGACGAAGCGCTTCGAGAACGCGCGCCAGTCGATGTCCGGATAGCTGATGGTGTGCGCGTTGAAGTTGCCGACCGCGCCGTTGATCTTGCCGGGGATGTCGATGGCCGCGAGTTGCGCGCGCTGGCGTTCCAGTCGCGCGACGACATTGGCCATTTCCTTGCCGAGCGTGGTGGGCGATGCGGTCTGGCCGTGGGTGCGCGAGAGCATCGGCAGGTCGGCGTTGGCGTGCGCGAGGTCGCGCAGCTTCGCGATCGTCTTGTCGGCTTCGGCCAGCAGCACGTGCTCGCGCGCGTCGCGCAGCATCAGGGCATACGAAAGATTGTTGATGTCTTCCGACGTGCAGGCGAAATGCACGAATTCTTTCGCCTGTTTCAGCGCCGCATCGTCGCCGATGCGTTCCTTGATGAAATACTCGACCGCCTTGACGTCGTGATTCGTCGTCGCCTCGATCTGCTTGATACGCGCGGCATCGGGGACAGAAAAATCCTCGGCAATCTTTTGCAGGCGCGCGCGCGCCGCGGCCGGAAATGGTGGAAGCTCCGCGATGCCCGTTTCATCGGAAAGCGCGATCAGCCACGCGATCTCCACCGCGACACGCCGGTGCATCAGGCCGTATTCGCTGAAGATCGGACGCAAGGCGTCGACTTTGGACGCGTAGCGGCCGTCCAGTGGCGAGAGGGCGGTGAGGGGATCGAATTGCATGCGGGCGTTCCGTGGTGTCGCGAAAGCGGCATTGTAATGCCGACCGCTCGTTATAATGAGTGGCTTTCCTGCCGGGATTTTCATCAATGCCGAACTTCCGCACCGAACACGACAGCATGGGCGAACTGAAGGTGCCCGCGGACGCACTTTGGGGCGCGCAGACCCAGCGCGCGGTGGACAATTTTCCGATCTCGGGACTGACGCTGCCGCGCGATTTCATCCGCGCGCTCGGATTGATCAAGGCGGCCGCCGCTGATGCCAATCTGAAGCTCGGCCATCTGAAATCGACGCAGGCCGCGGCGATCCGCAAGGCTGCACAACGCGTGGCGGCGGGCGAGTTCGATGCGCAGTTCCCGATCGACATTTTCCAGACCGGTTCGGGCACCTCCAGCAACATGAATGCCAACGAGGTGATTGCGCACATCGCCACGCGTGACTCGAAGGCGAAGATCCACCCCAACGACCACGTCAATTACGGGCAGAGTTCCAACGACGTGATCCCGACCGCGATCCATGTCAGTGCATCGCTGGCCGCACGCGAGCAATTGCTGCCGGCGCTGAAGCATCTGCAGAAGACCATCGACAAGCGCGCACGCGAATTGAAGAAAGTCGCCAAGACCGGTCGCACGCACTTGATGGACGCGATGCCGGTGACATTTGGCCAGGAACTGTCGGGCTGGTCGGCGCAGGTCGCATCGGGCATCGCGCGGGTCGAGGATGCGTTGAAGCGCATGCAGCGGTTGCCGCAAGGCGGCACCGCGGTCGGCACCGGCATCAACGCCGACCCGAAGTTCGCCAAGGCTTTCTGCATCGAACTGTCGAAGGCGAGCGGTGTGAAGTTCGCGTCGATGGACAATTTCTTCGAAGGCATGGCGTCGCAGGATGCCGCCGTCGAGTTGTCCGGGCAGTTGAAGACGCTGGCGTGTTCGCTGATGAAGATTTCGAACGATCTGCGCTGGATGAATTCGGGGCCGCTCGCGGGCCTCGGCGAAATCGAACTCGTCGCATTGCAGCCGGGTTCGTCGATCATGCCGGGCAAGGTCAATCCGGTGATTCCGGAAGCCATGACCATGGTCTGCGCGCAGGTGATCGGCAACGACGCGACCATCACGATCGGCGGCCAGGCCGGCAATTTCCAGTTGAACGTGATGCTGCCGGTGATCGCCTACAACCTGCTGCAGTCGATCGTGATCCTTGCCAACGCCTCGCGCCTGCTCGCGGACAAGGCCATCGCTGGATTCAAGGTCAACAAGCCGCGTGTCGACGAGGCGCTGGCGCTGAACCCGATCCTGGTCACCGCCCTGAACCCGGTGATCGGTTATGAAAAGGGCGCTGCCACCGCCAAGCAGGCCTACAAGCAGAAGCGCCCGATCATGGACGTGGCGCTGGAAACCACCGGCTTGTCGAAAGCCGAGTTGAAGAAGCTGCTCGATCCGGTGGCATTGACCAAGGGCGGTATCCACGGGAAATAGTCGGGATCAATGTTTGCGGGCGAAGCCGCCCGCACTGTCGTCATTCCGGGGCATTGCCGGCTTCCTCGGCGATGAACCCGGAATCGGTGTGTTTCCCAACGCGAACCGATTCCGGGTTCCGTCCGCAGACAGCGCGGACTGCCTCGGAATGACGATGGCTGGATGCGATGGGGCCAGCCGAACCCGTTGCGCTTCGGCTAAACGGTGGAAACGGCCGGAACCGCCCGCGTACCGCACGCCAGCAGCAAGAACCCCGGTCGCGATCTTCGCGATGAAGTCGGTATCCAGCCGACTTGCACCGCGTTGCTTCAGTCCGGCGCCTTCAGGCTGTTTAGGCCGCCGCGTCGGTCACGTTTCGGGGAATGGCGCTGGCGTCGACGCGATGCTGGCTGACCGTTCAACCGGGACGGCGTCGATCGTCCGCGGCCAGTTCCACGCGTACCCGCACACCGCGAGCGTCAGCAGGATTTCCACGACGCCGAGCGCCTGATAGAAACGCCATGCGCCGGGCAGCGTAAGCACCATCACCGCGCTGTACACGAGGCCCAGCACCACGTTGGCGGCGCGATTCCAGCGGGGTTTCAAGACCATGCACCCGATCGGCATCAGGCTGGGAATGGCCATCAGCGCCGTGGTGCCGAGCAGCACGTTCTGGGTGGTGGGGCCCAATGGCCCCATCCGGCCGTCGAGCATCGACTGCAACATGCCTGGGACATACAGTCCGAAGTAGTCGCCGTAGATGTAACAAAACACCACCGATGCCCACAGCATCGCGAGCTTCAACTGGATGGGTGGCGTGAAGCTCTGCAGGGGGCGTGCTTTGGGCAGTCAGATACTCGCGGCAGGCAGAGTGGCGGGTGGGCGACGCAAGCTGCGGCGCGCGCCGAACACGAGCAACCACAACATGAAGAGGATTTCGACGAATTGCAGCGGAGCCGAGATACCGGTAACGACATCGTCGAATTGCGGCAGCACCGACCAGGTGATGCTTTGCGCAAGGTAGGCGACGCCATTGAGTGCGAGACCCCAGCCGAAAATCTTCGGCAGGAACGGGGAACGGAATATCAACAGCGCCAGCGGCACCAGCCACAGACCCCAAAGCACCATCGCGGCGCCGATTTCCTGTCCGTGCAGTTTCAGGAACAACAACGCCAGGGCGTCGCGCTGCGGCTTGTCGAACACGGAAAGAAAGTCCGGGCCGCGCGCAATCAGCAACACCGCGGCGTCATTCAACACGTTGAAAAAATAGATGGCGGCTTGCAACACGCCGCCCAGGATCACCGTCAACGTGGCCAGTGTGCGATCGACTTGCGCGAACAGACGATAAAACGCGAGCGTCAGAAACAGCATCAGCACGCCCGTGAGCAGGTCCGAGAAGATGCCGAGACGAAACAATCCTTCGTGCGCCAGGATGTTCGACATGGTCGCGCCGGTGTCGTCGGTGACGAACAATCGCATCGGGATGTAAACGAGCCGGACCGGCGCGGCAATGATCACCAGCAGGTACAGCAGGCCGGCAATGCGGGCGTTCCGGTCGGATGCCGTCATCGCCGAGCATCCGGCGTGCTGGCCACGTCGAAGCTGTCGGCGACGTCCTTGCGGCAATCGTCGACATCCTTCGGCGTGAGCGTGGCATAGGGTTTGAACGCGGGCAGGTCGGCGGCCAGTTGCTGCTGGGTCACCATCAGTTGCGGCAGGCGCGCGCACAATTGTTCGGAGGCTTGGCGAACACTGGCCAGCCGCTTGTTCATGCCGGCTTCGATGGTGTCGTCGGATGCGCCGAATAGCGCCGCGAACACCATCGGCACCACGGCGCGCCTGCCAACATCCACGCCTTCGTGGCCGATGGCAATACCCCGTTGCGCGATCCCGATGGACTGCGCGCGGTAGGCCAGCAGCTCATTGCGCTGTTGCGGCGTGATTGCCATGCGCGTTCCGTCGATCAGGAAATCGCCGCCGGGCGTGATGGCCGCGTCGGGCACCTTCTCGCCCTTCGAAGTGAGCGCGGTGTCTTCCGTCGCGAGTTCTCGCGAGGCGGCGTCCAGTTCGTTGTCGGCCGTGCGGAAGCTGGCACAGCCAGCAAGCAGGGTCAGGCCACATGCCAGGGTGGCGACGCACGCGAGTCGAAAGCGGCTCATGTTGAACTCCCCGTGTTGAATTCGGCGAAGGGTCGCGCGGCTTGGGTTCTGACACTCAATCCGATCGATGGTTATCGTCATCGTTCAACGCATTCGTTCGGCAGTCGTCGATGTCCTGCCGGGTCATGGTCGCGTAAGGTTTGAACGCGGGCACGTCGGCCGCCAGTTTTTGCTGGCTCGTCATCATCGCGGGCAGGCGATTGCAAATCTTCACCGCGGCCTCGCGGATGCCGGATGCCTGCGCTTCCACGTGCTGTCGGATCTGCTGGTCGGATTCGCCGGCCAGCACGCCAGCGATGGCCGCGCCTGCCGCACTCATGCCGAGCGAAGCGCCCTGTTTGCCGATTTCAACGCCTTGTTGGGCCACACCGACGATCTGCTGGCGATAGGCCAGCATTTCGGTGCGCTGCGCGGGTGTCAGCGGCACGGCCTTGCCGGCAATCAGGAAATCGCCCTGCGGCGTGATCTCGGCCTTCGGCTCGCTGTCGTCACCGTCGGAGATGCGGATGTTTCTGGTGGCGATCTCCGCGCCGACCTTGTCCATTGCGCGGTCGATGGCGCTGGT
>Ga0207639_10000819_pt1 | contig 21149 bp, 23 predicted proteins | sample KBSCornC32_FD_184299 | JGI IMG/M metagenome (GOLD analysis project Ga0207639, IMG submission 184299) | Corn rhizosphere microbial communities from Kellogg Biological Station, Michigan, USA - KBS Corn C3-2 (SPAdes) (version 2) | ecosystem: Host-associated > Plants > Roots > Rhizosphere > Soil ...
CTTCCGATCTCGGCGACCACCCTCGTTCCGAAGAGGCGTTACGCGGCGGGAAAAATGGCGCGACAGGTCAGCCTCCTGCGCCGTTTTGTCCCCGAGGCGGCGTTCGACAGGAGCCTGCGAAAGCAGAACGGATTGCCGGTCTGAGGACGAATAAGCTAACCCCGTCTCAGTTCTCTGTGTCGCGGGGCAAGCCACCGGCGCTTGTCAACTTTTTACCCCATCAAGGCAAGGACCGCTTGTGGCGCAGAGCGGACGTTATTCTTTGCTCTGACTTATCGAGCCGATGCCCCATAGGCCGCAGTCATCGTCCCCGCAGCCACGCCGAATCTATGGTCCCGATGGCCGCGGCGTTTCTCTGAGAGTGCACGGAACCGCCATTCATCGCCGCGACCGCAGACGCTGAGCAACTGGGGTGGCAGGCAGCAAAAACGTCGCGGACGATTCTGGTACGACACGGGCGGCGATCCCATAATCCTGACGCGGCGGACGTGGTGAGGCCCAGCGGTGCGCATTGTCCGGACGTCGGGGGCGAGGCGCGATCGCCGCAGGCTCAGTCTAAATGTTGCAGGGCGGGCCAGATGATCGCCCACGACTGCTTCCGACCTTCGCAGACAGCGACAGGGAGAGCCTGCTCCTCATTCGCAACGTTCAGCTGATCGTCAAGGCGAAGCTTGATTGGGCAATCGGAGAAGAAGGGCGCAACACGGGGCAGCATGCCGCCAACGACAACAACGCGATCGACTGTCTCGGTAGGAGGGCCGAAGCGGAACAACTCGTTGTGTCCGCTGTACACCGAAGGCAACAAAGCTTGACCGAAGCGTGACAGGGCGCCGGCCTCACCGTAGTTGCTGGTCAGGATCGCGGTCGATCCGGCTTCGGGGAGGTTCGCCACGACCTGTTCGATTTCGCCGACATAGGCGGGCCAGCCGACCTGATCTCCCACCAAGGGATTGATCTTCGGAATCACCGTCGAGCCCAGAGCCTGCACCGGAATGACAGGCAGCGAGATGATCGCAGCCGCGGCCGAATTGGTGACTACAGCTGCGACGGTCAATACCCGCCAGGCGAGGTGGCGCGCAGCGAGTTCGGCGGTAGGAACGCAACCCAATGCGTAGATCACCACCAACAGCCCGTAAGGATAGTAGAACTGTCCCCCAGACAGCCAAACCAACCCAAGCAGCACTGGAAAAGCCGCAAGCAGGAAGCGAAGTCGCCGCCAGCCTGGGCGCCGGGCCAAGCCGTAGAGCCCGGCCAACCATATCGGCACGAGCAGCGGTCCCAGCATCAGCAGCAGCATAGGCCACATGATGATGCGGACCGTTGCGGCATTCCGCACCGAGAGCGCCGCCCCCATCTTAAGCTGGGGCCAGCCATTCAACACCTGATAGAGAATATTGGGGGCCGCGAGCACGAGGGCGATTGCAACACCTAACCATAAGCCCCTCGACCCGAGAGCGCGGCGAGGCCCGAGCACTGCAATGCCGGCCCCAAGCGAGACCAACAGCATCGCAACGAGGAACTTATTGTAGGTGCTCAGTCCGACGAGAACGCCGACCCAGATCCACCAGCGGGCCTCCTCGCGGCAAACTGCGCGCATCACCAGCAACGAGACCGCTGGCCAGACAAGGAGATCGAGCGAGCTGGTGAGGAATACATGCCCCATGGACAGCGTCATCGACCCGAACGCGTAACCCCAGGCGGCGAGGCCTTGGGCAACGCGCCCGCCTCCGGCTTCCCGGGCGATGAGGGCGATGACCGGCACCGAAGCCGTGGCAAAGACGATGGCCGGAATGCGGGTTGCCCACGGTTCGTCAGCGACCGAGATACTCAACAAGCGGGTGAGAAGCGGCGTGAGGGGTGGCTGGTCAACATATCCCCAGGCCGGTGGCAGCATGCGGAAATAGAGTTCATCCCGGTCGAAACCGTATTGCGACGCGAATAGCGCGAGAGCCATCGCCATCGCCATCGCGGCAAGGGCGACTGGAACTGTGGCGAACCGGGGGAGCGTTAGAGCGCCATTCGAATCTCTGATCGGAAGAGGCTGAGCCACTGTTCTGCTCTGGGCTGGCGGATTCAACTGCAGACTCGGCCGAAACGCGGTTTCGTAGTACGGTGTTCAACCGCCTAACAGCGGCGGACGTTCCAGCCTACGGGCACGTTCCATCAGCGTCTTCTAACGTCCATGGACAAAACTTGGCGCCGACCACGGTTATCGGATTGGCCAACTCATTCCCACTGCGCGCGACTAGCAGCAACGGTGGGCACCGCTGCTCAATCAGGGCATTGTCGGTCGATCGGCCGGATGGTTCCGGCCTTCTTGGTACGACGGCCACGCACCTCTCTTGGCCATCCATCGCGATCGCGGACGACGACTAGCGGCAGCCGAGCAGAAGTCCCAATTTGGGGCGACCTCGCGGTGTGCTCACGGCCACCGACACTCCGCCAAACGGCCTTGCCCGTCGTCAATCGGCGCCAGAATTCCCCTCCGCCGCGCCGTTCAACTCACACTGCCAGCGCGTCTCTTCACACTTGCCATGAGCACCGGGGCCGCGCCTCGCGCAGTAGGGAACAGCCACTCGGGGCGGGACGCAATATGGCTGAAGGGTGACACCTGCAGCGCCGCCGATCGAGAAATGTCGACTCGGCGAAGGCCCGGGGCTTTTTGGGCCCAGAGGCATCGTCCCCAAATCTGTCGAGTGACTGCCGATCCTGACGGGACCAGCGAGAACTTGAGTGGAAAGCAGAACAGCGGCGATCAGTAAAGTGTAGGCGGTTGATTTGAACATCTGCATGCTCCATCGCCCCCCTGCAGTCTGCGCCTCTGCTTCTATTGCTGCAAGACGAAGGCACCAAGCCTCGCCGAGGAGGCAGCTAAGCCCGAACGATGCGCTTAGCTTCATGTCTGTGGTCGACCGATAGCCGCCCGAGCTAACACGCGTCACCACCTCCAACCCGTCGAGGCGTAACGTTGCGCAATGTTAGACATGACATCCTTAGTGGCCTTGAGGTCCCCACAAGCGTGCCGTCATGCGCAGGGATTGGCTTCGAGAGGGGATCAAGGCTCTATTGTCCACAAATCGTCCGTTTGAACCGCGCGACGCGATCGAAGTCCACCTGTACCCTCTGCACCGAGGCAAACTCATCGTCGCAAGGATCGTTGCCGAAGGACGCCATCGTGCAGCTGGCGTAGCGCTTGATCGCGGCCTCGAGGGCCCCCTGGATTGATCTGAGGACCGCCCCCTGTTCTTGGCAGGCAGTCATCGCTGGCATGTTTTGCACCGCGGACGCCAGCGCTGGCCCGCTGAGCATGCCCGCGACGAGGATCGATCGGAAGTCGACCATCAATGCCACCCGCGGAGGCTCGTAAAAGGCGCGCGTCGCAATCTATTGGACCCACGGGAACGATAGCTGGGTAACGAAGGCGAGTAGCGTGCCGCCAAGCCAGACCGCGATGACCGTCGAAAGGGCGATCAGCAACCACCCCACGATGCGCTGCGCGTCCGGAAATCGATCCTTGGCAGGTGAACGCATAGGCGCTCCTTCGATCGAAAGTCTCGCACGGCATTCTTACAAGGGCTTTGCAGCGAGATTAAATCGCGCGTCGCTCGCAGTCGCGTCTGGCCGACCGCCGAGGGCCGCTGCAGCCCAACTTTACAGCGAATTAAACGTCGTTGCCGGCCGACGCTGATAGACAAGGCCTAGGTCGCGCAGCCGATATTTCGGTCAAAAGCAGCCGTCCAATTGTCGGATGCCTGGCTATGGTGGCCGGCTTTGCGTCGGCGACCGGAGGCATTTTGCCACGCTGAAGGCGGAGCGTGATCGTGATCGGCTGTGCAGTGCCTTCGCTTTCGAAGGCCGAAGAGGAGTGGCTAAGATGAAGAGACAGCTTTCGGCAGCCTTCGCCGTAGCGGCTATGACCATCGCGGTGGCCGGCCCGGTGTTCGCCGCAGCGACGGCCGCGACCACCACGGCGGCTCGCGCCGCGACGACGACCGCGCCGGCGAGCACGGCTGCAACCACCGCCAAGCCAAAATCGAAGACCCACTACTACATCGCGCTTGCGACTGACACCAAGACCTGCTCGATCGTCACCAAAAAGCCGGACGGAAAGACCGCCACGATGGTAGGTAAGTATTGGTATGCGACTGACGCCAAGGCCAAGTCCGCGATGAAGCATCAGGCGGACTGCAAGACCTCGTAGGTGGATCGCTCTTGCCTGCGCTGACGGGCACGCGAGCGGGGGCGCATCGGACATGCGCCGTCCGCCCAACTTGTGCAAGGCGTGGGTACTTTGAGTCGCCGTCCATCAGGGTGCATGTATCGGGCTCCGTCCTTGCTCGCTGCGGACGGGGCCCCTCGAGCGACCAGGTCGCCCGCGGTCCGGTGCATCAACCGCAACCGTCAGTCTCTGGCGATCGCGACCATCGACGCGGCTTTGGATGTCGCAGGGTCAGGTCGGCGGAAGATCGGCGCGTTCCCGGTCAAACCTCGCCAGGACGACGCCAAGCGCGCCAGCCGAACACCCAGGCCAGCCCAAGGAGCCAACCGCCGATCACATCGGTCGGATAGTGAATCCCCAAATAGAGGCGGCTGAGGCCGATCGCAAAGGTCAGGATGAGCGGAACGGCGATGCAGAGCGCCCGTGCCAACGACGTTGGGGCTCGCTCGGCGAGGATTAGGCCGACGGTCAGATAACTAATCATCGAGAGCAGCGCATGGCCGCTCGGAAAGCTGGCCGAAAAGACCTCGACGGTAGTGGCGAGCCCAGGCCGTGCCCGGCCGACAATAGCCTTGAGCGTTTCGCTCAGCATCCAGCCACTCAGGATCGGCAAGGCGATGCGCACGGCGGTCCAATGGTCGCGGTAGGCCGCTAAGTAGCCGACCGCGGCGAGAAATAGCAGTGACAGTACGGCGAAGCTGCCAAGCGCTGTGACGTCTCTGACGTAGCCCGGCAGCCAGTTGGGACCCGGTAAAGCATTAGGATCGCTTACTGGCCTCAGCGACAGGAGGATCGTTCGCTCCCAATCATCGGTCACGTGGGAAGCGACGAGCAACCAGAGCAACAAGAACAAGGCAAGGCAAGCCGAAGCCAAAGAAAGACCGGCGCGACGGGTCCCGGCTATCGTGAGTGTTTCAACCTTGCAGCCGTTCAAGCTGGCTCCTGCAATTGAGCGGTCAAGGGAGCGGATTCCAGCGTGAGAATGCTACTCGCCAAGACCATCAGTTGAGGGTGGCTTCGGCGACACCGCGCAGCCTCGCAGATCCCGTTAGCTCGCACGGCGCGGCTTGCTCTGAAACCAGGCGAGCGCAAAGAGCGCCAGCCGAATTACGGCGGCCCCTGTCCCGTGCTTGGTATGATGGAGTGCTTGCCCGGCTTCATAGCCCGGAAAGAAGGTGGGCAGCGAACCTGCAGGTTCCGCGAAGTAGACCCCGGCGATCACCATGGCGATGAGTCCGGCTACGGCGGCGACAACTGCGGTCGTTCTTCCCACGGTGTTTCTCCCGCTCTGACCAGGGCATATTGCCTAACGGCTTCACCGGTGGGGCATACAAATCTGTAAACTGCGCTCGCGGCTTGGACCGATGCCGAAAACAGCCTCGGATGAGGCATCGTCGGCCGCCAACGCGACCGACGACAATTCGGCTTAGTCTTCCGTGCCGTTCTCGGCCGCTTCGCTAGGACCAGCCTCGGACTCGTTCGAGTCCGAGGCAGAGGCGGTCTTCATGTCCTTGGACGTGCAGTGGACGGTCCCGGTCACTGACTTGCCCGCGACGTCGATGGTGGTCGTGGTGGTCGAGCCTACACCGGCGTTGGTGCAATAGCTCGCCAACTGGTCGCTCGACATCTGGGCCTTGATCGATTTGGCCTCGGCCAAGGTCGATGCGGAGGCAACGAGAGCGATGGCGGCCATGGTGACGAAGGTTGTCTTGAACATTGGTCTCTCCATTGTTGGATGCGAGAGATCTTGCCGGCAATCTGAGCGAGGCTTGGGCAGAAAGGTGATTGCGACTGACCGCCCGCCACAGCCTCACCACGGTCGCGCCATCAGCATACATAGCTGTATGGACGGGAAGACGCATTCTACAGCTACATCAACGGCTTGCGTGAATATTGATAGCGCTCGCGCCCTGCTTCTAGGCGATCAATTTGCAGATTTGTAAAGCGTGTGCCGGAGATGGCTGACCAGCGGCTATGAGGTGCTCGCCTCGCGGCGGGTGCGCTTTACCTCAACGAACTCCCGCCAGATCAGCCACATCACCAGGACGTCGAAGAGACTGAGGGCAATAAGGCCCCAGGAGTGGTCCAAGCTGAATCGGTAGAGTTGGTAGACGACAAACGCTGCGAGGACGAGCAGCGACGCGGGGTAAGCCCAGAGCCAGCCCCGCAAGAGCGCCGCGACCAGCGCCAGTTTCACGATCCCGTGCAGAAACAGGTAGAGGGCATAATACCAGGTGGTTGCTGGGGTGAGGCTCTCGGCCCAATTCAGCAGGTGCGTCGCGACAAAATCCCGGTGGTCCTCTTGCAACTCGTGCTGGGTCAGGCCGACGACGGTGGCCGTGAACCAGCTAGCTGGAATGGCGAACAGCGCCGCCGCCGCGATGCATTCGAGGGCGGCGTCCGCTGCCTTGAGGCCGATGCCGATCTGAAAGGCTCGATGCGTCAGGCTCGCACTGGCTGTCACCGGCCAAGGTCCCTCAACGGCTTAGCGCTTGGCACCACGGTGGACGCTGAGAGCGAGAATGACAAGGCAGCCCGCAGCTAGACCGAACCCACCCCATTGGGCCGGGAGGCCGACGAGCTTCACGGCGATAGCGACGGCGGCGACCAGTAGCAGCGACAGGACGGCAAGGGCGCCGTCATCGACGAACAGACCATAGATCTCTTCAAAGACTCCAAGCAGCAGCTTCATTTCGCGACTCCCAATTCGGCCGTGTTGGGCGGGTTGCGATAGCGGGTGGTCAACACCCACGCCACCGCACTGACGACGACAAATATCGCGATCAGGCTGAAGTCGGCGCCGGGCCAGTCCGCGCCAAGGCCCTCGCCGGTCCAGAAGATGCCGAAAGATGTCAGCATCAGGCCGACGACAAATTTGAGGCCGTTCTCCGGTACCCGCGAGAGTGGCCGATGCACGGCCAGGCCGATGGCCATCACGAGCAGAAACGCAGCGAACGCGCCGAGCGCGGCGTAGAGCGTCAGGCCGCGTCCGGCCCCCACGGCGACGACAATGAAGACGACCTCGACGCCCTCGAGTAGCACCGCCTTGAAGGCCGCCAATCCGGCGATCAGGTCGGCACGGCTGTCGGCCGCTTGCTTGGCCAGTGTTTCCCTCTCGCGGTCGAAGGCTTTGGCTTCGTCGCGGAGCGCCAGCACCCCAGCGGCACGGAGGATGGCCTTACGCAACCACCGCATGCCGAAGAGGATGAGTAGCACGCCGACCACGAACTGCAGGAGCTCGAGCGGGATGAGGGTCAGCAGCGGCCCGAAGATCAGGATGAGTACGGCGAGCAAGAGCAGTGCCGCACCCGTGCCGATGAAGGCCGGGCGCCAGCTCTGGGTGATGCCCACGGCGAGAACGATGGTGAAGGCTTCGACGACCTCCACGGTCGAGGCGAGGAAGCTCGCCGAAATGGTCGTCACGATAGTGGTTAGATCCGCCATGGCGTCTTTTTCTCTTGGTTGGCATCGGCAAGGATGAGGCAGCGCTCGGGCGGCAGCGAAAAGCCGAGTTCGCTGCCGATAGGGGGCGGTTCGGGCCAGTCGAGCCGGACATTCTGGCTGCCGAGTGCGACGACGAGCCGCCAGCAGCGACCCTGAAAAGCCCGGGACAAGACCCGTCCCCGCAAATGAGTTTGATGAACCCCCGTTGGGCGTGCGTCCTCAGGCCGGATGACGAGGATGCCGGGTCCGCTTGCGACGTTGTCGGCGCGAATGCCTTCGACCGCGCCTTCGGGCAGGCGGAAGAGGCCATCGCCGGTGTGACCGCGGAGTAAAGAAAAGCCACCGATGAAGCTTGCGACAAACGGATCGGCGGGACGGTCGTAGATCGCCTGCGGCGTATCCAGCTGGGCGATCACGCCATTCCGCATGACGGCGATCCGGTCGGACACCGCCATTGCTTCGGTCTGGTCATGCGTGACGTAGAGAACGGTGCTGCCCTCGCGGCGCACGAGTTCCATCATCTCGACCCGCATGTCTTCGCGCAGCGCTGCGTCGAGGTTGCTGAGCGGCTCGTCGAGCAGCATCAGCGCTGGTCGCAGCACCAGGCAGCGGGCGATCGCCACGCGCTGCTGTTGGCCACCCGAGAGCTCGTTCGGGTAGCGATCTCTGAAGGGGCCGAGGCGCGTGACTTCTAACGCGCGATCGAGGCGTGCCTTGATCTCGCTTGCCGACACCCTTTGGGTCTCGAGCCCGAAGCTCAGGTTCTTAGCGACCGACATGTGCGGCCAGAGAGCATAGTCCTGGAACACCATGCTGATGCCCCGCCGCTCCGCCGGAACAGAGCTGCTTGCCGACCAGACCGCGCGATCCCCTATGGCGAGTTCACCGCGATCGGGATCGAGGAGGCCGGCGACGATCCGCAGCAGGGTCGTCTTGCCGGATCCGCTGGCGCCGAGGAGCGAGACGACCTCGCCGGCGCTCACGGCAAAACTCAGGTCGTCGAGGACGACGCGTCCGCCGAGCGACTTGGTGACATTGCTGCAGCGCAAGTCCTTGCTCATGCGGGCGCTCCATCTCTGGTGCCGAGCTGCCGGCGCGCCAGCCGCTGCGCGACAAGCCAGATGACGCCAGCTCCCGACCCGGCCGCGATCATGCTGACGAGCGAAAGCGCGGCGCCGATTCCATCCTGGTCATGGCCAAAGAGATTGGTGACGAGGGGTGGCACCGGCGGGCCGCTGAGCGGAACCAGCATTTGCGAGAGCGGTAACTCGAAGACGGTGCGGATGAAGGTCAAAAGAAGCGCGGTGATCACGCTGAGCAGCACGAGCGGCAACGTGATGCGCAGGAGCCGGCGCGTCGGCCCTGCCCCTTGCAGGCGGGCGGCGTCGTTGAGGGTGGGCGCGAGTTGGCCGATGGCACCCAAAATGATGACGAGGCAATACGGCAAGGCGGCCGCGACGTAACCGGTTATCAGCAGAGAGGCGTCGCCATAGCGCGGGAAGGGCATTGCATCGAATCCAGGCAGGCGGTGCCACATCAGGATGTAGCCGAAGCCGAGGACGACCCCCGGAATGGCCACGGCTCCGAGCGAGAGGCCGAGGACGATTGGCCGCATGGCGCCGCGTGAACGATCGAGCTCGAGAGCCAGCAACAGCGCAGCGGCACCTGCAATGATTGCGGCGATCACGGCGTATGCGAGACTCCGTAGCAAAGCGGCATTGGCATCGGTGCCCACGGACAAGGCGACATAGAGATTGGCTGTCGTCAGGTTGGCGAGGCTTAAGCCTACGCCCAAAGTTCGAGTGCAGGCCCGCGCAACAATCGCAACCAGAGGCAACACGAGCGCCAGGACGCTGATGAGCAGCAGCAGCGATGCAACCGGCCAGCGCCATAGCCCAAGATTGTAGAGCTCGGGGCGACGCGAACGCCCTGAGATCAGGCGGGGATCGGTGCGCCGACGCAGCACCAGCCGGTCGAGTAGTACGACCGCGACGACGAGGGCCAAGAGGATAAGCGCCTGCGCGCCGGCCATCGGGAAATCGACCGGGTAGTCGCTTGCCGCCGCGTAGATGCCATAGGTGAGGACACGAAAATTCGCCACTCTGGCGATGGTCGAAGCCATGCCAAAGTCTGAGAGCCCTTCGGCAAAGATAGCGATCAGGGTGAGGGCGATGGCGGGCAGCAACAGGGGTCCGTTGATCTTCAGCCAGATGCGCCAGCGCGAAGCCCCAGCCAGGCGCGCCGCTTCTTCATATTCACTGCCAAGACCCGCCAGGGCGGAAGCGATAACGAAACTGGCCAAGGGAAAGAGGTTGAGCGCTTGGATGAAGACAAGGCCCGGTAACGCGAAGAAGGCGCGTGCGATGTCAGCCGGCAACAGGCCGAACTGCGCCAGATAACCCCCGGGTGCCATCAGCAACACCCATGCCAGCGCCTTGAGGTAGGATGGTGTCAGAAAAACCAGCCAGGGGACCGCGGCAAATAGCCGGCGCGCCGGCAAGCTGCAGCGCTGGGTGCACAGGGCGAATACCCCGCCTAGGAGCGTGGCGCCTACGGCACTGAGCGTCGCCAGTTCGAGCGAATGCACCACCGCATCGGCGATCCGCGACGAACTGAGCGCGCGTTCGAGTGGGGCGATGCTCAAGGCGAGGCTTGGTGCGTTGACGTCGAATAGGCCGGGCATGACGGCCTGGATCAGTACCAGCAATAGCGGCAGGCCCAGCAGCAGTCCAAAAGCGAGGTAGATCGCCAAAGGGAACGATCCGCGGATTCCCACGTGCCACAGCCGCGCGGTGGCTGCGCGCAGACCGGAGCCGCGGGCAGACGCCGCGGCTCCCCAATAGTGTTCGTTGGTCGCGCTCACGCTGTCATCACGGAACGAAGTTGTCCTTGTACCACTGCTTCCACTGGGTCTCGTGCGCCGAGGCCGTCTTGTCGTCGAGAACGACGAACGAGATGTCGGTCTTGCGGCCGGGCTTGGCCTGGATGCCGTCGATGACCGGGATGAAATAGAAGTCGGTATCATCGCCATTCTGCATCGCCGCCTGGCCGTCGGGGCCGGTCATGAAGGCGATGAACTTCTCGGCTGCTTCGAGATGCTTGGTATTGGCGGCGATGCCGATGCTCTCCGGGAGCGCGACGGAACCCTCGGTGGGATAGACCGCGACCACTGGCTCGCCGCTCGCGATCTTGGCGTAGATCGAGCTGTCCTGGTTGATGCCGAGCTTGGCATCGCCGGTCAGGATTGCCTTGTTCACCGATCCGCCATCGGGGAAGCCGGAGATGGCCTTGTTCGAGAGCACCTTGGTGAGCATCGTCTTGCCGCTGTCGAGACCGTTGGTCTGGAAGACGCCGGCGAGCCACTGATACGACGGCCCCGACATATTCGGGTCCTTTGCGGCGACACTGCCCGCGAACTTCTCGAGGTCCGCCCAGGACTTCGGCATATCGGCGGATTGCACCTTCTTCGTGTCGACTTCGATTGCCGTGGTGCTGGCGCCGGTGGGCACAAAGGCGTGCGAGCCGGGGATCAGCGACTTGCCAAGGGCGTTGAATTTGATGCCGTCATAAATGCCGGCCGGGATCGCCTGAAGGACGTGGTTCTCCAGCATGCGCTCCATCACCGCGGAACCGTCGAGCCAGACTATGTCGAATTGCGGGTTATTGCCTTCGGCAGAGATCTTGCCGAGCGTCTCGCCGGTGCTACCGGGCTCAACCACGTCGACGGTGATGCCGGTCTTGGCGGTAAAGGCCTTGGCCGCGGTCGCGCCGAAATCGAGGGCATCATACATCACGAGGTCTGCCGCCAGGGTGGGCGCGGCCCAAGCCGCCGCCGATAAACAAACTATTGCGCCGACAAAGGTGCGGATCATCATCGCCTTCCATCCGTTGTTCTGTGATTAACCGGCGCACAATGCGCCGAGTATACCACATACAATTTGGATGTTGCGATCTTATGACATTCTTCTATTCGTCTATTTCTTCCTTACGCCGCGCTTCGACCAATCCTTGTCGATGCTGCCACGAAGCAGGCTAAGGTGCTCGAGCGTATCCAGAGCGGCCTCGCGCCGCTTGGCGGCAAGAGCGATGATGAGGGCCTCGATGAGAACCATCGTGCCGCCGTGCATGGCCAGGTGATCGGCCCGTCCGCGCGGGACGGAAAGGACTTCAGCGACTTTGTCTTTGACCAGCGGCCCGAGATTGTCGCTGATGAGAACAACGCGTGCGCCGCGACGGTTGGCTTCCTCGATCACCACCGTTACCTCGCGGTAGACCGGCGCATAGGCCATCATCAGCACAGCGTCGCCTTTGCCGAGCCACAGCAGACGATCGGCAAGCGCGACACCCGATACCGCCATGGCAAGGGCGGGGAGACCGATCCTATTGAATTGCAAGGTCGCGTAGTCCGCCATCGCCCCCGACGGCCCAATGCCGAAGACATGACGACGCGGGGCGCGGGCGAGAACCTCAACCACGCGCTCAAAAGCGAGTGCGGTGTCTGGCTGCTTGAGGACGGCGAGAACCTCCTCGTGGATGCCGACAACGTGGCGAAGCGCGGCCGCGGCGGTCTCGCCAGTTACCTCGAGTGTTCGAGCCAGGCGACGGCCGGGGGAGGCAGCCCCTGTCAACTCGGACAGCAAAGCCTCGCGTAGCGCCGACAGACCCTCGAACCCCAGCGACTTGGCTGTGCGCACGACAGTCGCATCGCTCGACTTGGCCATTTCGGCGATCTGCGCGGCCGACCCCAACAGGATGTCTTGCTTGCGCTCGACAAAAAGCCGCGCGACGCGTTGCTCCGCCGGCGTCAGCCGATCGAGCATCGCCATGACGCGGGTATCGAACGGACCCGGTTCCGCCGTTTGTCTGCCGACCTTCAAATTGCCCTCCGGTAGCAATTGCTACGCTGAGCGTCGTACGTAGCGTCTGTTACGGAAATATGACAGTGACGCGAAGCGACCTTGCAGCTTTGTAAAGTGACCGCGGGCGAGGCCGATGCTAGCCGATGGCGCCAACGCGCCGCTTGGCGAACCAAGCCGAGGGCGGATGACCGAGCCTGACAGCATCGCGATCACTCCAGCACGTGACAGTCTCACGGCCAACAAGGTGCCTGAGGTGACGGTCTCGTTCTGGGCGGTCAAACTCCTCACGACCGGTATGGGCGAGACCACGTCGGACACGCTGGTTCATAGGTTCGATCCGGTCTTCGCGGTTGCCGCAGCCGGGGTGATCTTCATGGCCGTGCTCGGTAGCCAGTTCTGGCTCAACGGCTTTGACCGATGGCGTTATTGGGCGGCGGTCACCATGGTGAGCGTATTCGGGACGATGGCGGCCGATGTCATTCACATCGGGCTTGGCGTTCCCTACGCCGTCTCGACCGCGGCCTTCGCAATTGCCCTCGTCGGCATATTCGCCACCTGGAAGGCGGTCGAGGGAACGCTGTCGATTCATGCGATCGACACACCACGACGCGAGGCCTTCTACTGGGCGGCGGTCCTTGCCACCTTTGCGCTGGGTACCGCGGCAGGTGACATGACCGCAACGACATTCGGTCTAGGCTATTTCGCGTCGGGCGTGCTCTTCCTCGCGGCGTTCGCGGTGCCGGGGCTTTGGTTTTGGCTGACTCATCGCAATCCGATCGCGAGCTTCTGGATCGCCTACGTGCTGACGCGACCCGTCGGCGCCTCTTTCGGAGACTGGGTTGGCGTCTCACACGAACGTGGTGGCCTCGCTTGGGGAACGGGCGCGGTAAGCCTCGTGCTATTTGTCGCGATTATGGCTTTGGTCGCGGTCGGACCACGCCTCGCAGCAAGACCAATCGGCGGGCTTGCCCCAAGCGCTGACTAAAGTTGGCAGGTGCGTGAGCTAGAGGCCAACCGCCGGCCCTGCTGGCCGGCGTGAGCTTACAAATCTGTAAGGCCGTCGCCAGACCCCGGTGAGGTGCCGCTGCCAGCGTCTCCGCGCCCGATTGGACGGGCCGCAGAAGGAATCCCCTGATGAAGCAACTTCTTTTGGCCATCGCGCTGATCGCGCTGCCCGTTGCCCTGTTTTCGGGTTACGAAATTTATGGCGCAAGGACTGCGCAGGCGGCGTCGACCGGCCTCGGCGATCTCTCCAGTTTCAAGACCATCATCACCGATGTTCAGGCGTTGGCCGACAAGGGCGACATGCCCGGCGCCGCCAAGCGCATCACCGATTTCGAAACGGCGTGGGATCAGGCGGAGACGGCGATCCGGCCACTCGATCAAACCGGATGGGGGAATATCGACATGGCGGCCGACGGAGCGCTCAAGGTCGTCCGCGAGGCGAAGCCGCAGCCTGACAAGGTCAAATCGACGCTCGCCACGCTCCTCGCCGAGCTCAACGATCCCTCCAAGGCGCCTTGAGCGAAGGGAACACCGTCGATGCCAACCAATGTCGCTTACAACCGCGTCCCGAGGGTGACCCTCGATTTCTGGCTGATCAAGCTGATGGCGGTGACCATGGGCGAGACTGCCGCCGACTACCTCAATGTCCAGATGGGGCTAGGCCTCACGACGACCTCGCTGCTCATGTCCGCCGTGCTGATCGCCGCCCTCATCTGGCAGTTCTCGCGACGTCGCTACGTCCCGGCGCCTTACTGGCTTTCAGTCGTCCTCATCTCAATCGTTGGAACGCTGATCACCGACAACCTCTCGGACAACCTGCACGTGGCGCTGATTGCGACCACGATCGCCTTCTCGATGGCGCTCGCCGCGACCTTTGCCGTGTGGTTCGCCAGTGAGCGCACGCTGTCGATCCACACGGTCGTGACGACAAAGCGCGAGGCGTTCTACTGGCTCGCTATCCTCTTTACCTTCGCGTTGGGCACGGCGGCGGGGGACCTCGTCGCCGAGCAATTCTCGCTCGGTTATCTGGCGACCGGCATATTGTTCGGCATGATCATCGCCTCGCTGAGCCTCGGCTATTTCTTCCTCGGCCTCGACAGCATTCTGGCCTTCTGGCTGGTCTACATTCTGACAAGACCTCTTGGTGCTTCATTCGGCGATTTGCTGTCGCAGCCACGTCAATATGGCGGGCTCGGCCTTGGCACCATCATCACAAGCGGCCTCTTCCTGCTGATCATTGTCTGCGTCGTGGCCTACATGACGCTTCGACACGAAGGCGAGGAGATCGGCGGCGCCTCGGACTAGTGAAGGCAGCGCGCCTCGGGCCTAGGCCCGGGGCGTTGCTGCCGACGGAAAGCTGACGGTGACCCTGAGGCCCGGGTGGTTGTCTTCCAGGGCAATTGCCGCCCCGTGAAGGTCGGCGATTGCCTTGACCAGGCTCAAGCCCAAGCCGCTGCCGGGCGTGCTGCGGCTCTTGTCCATGCGATAGAGGCGGCGAAACACGCGCTCGCGTTCCTCAGGAGGGATGCCGGCGCCGTTGTCCGAGACGGTCACCGCGCCGCCCTCGCCCTGGGCATGTCCGGCAAGGACTACCCCTGTCCCAGGTGCACCGTGCCGGAGGGAATTCTCCACCAGATTGGCAAAGAGCTGCATCAGCAGCTCACGGTCGCCGTGGACAACCGGCAGGGCATCGAGCGCCGCCGCTGAGATGGTCTGCTGGCGCTCCGTCGCCAAATCCTCGTAGAGCTCGACCACCGTCGCCATCACCGACCCGAGCTCAACAGTCGTGAAGCGCGCCCGGCGCGCGCCGGCCTCGATCTGGGCGATCCGCAGCAAGGCTTCGAACGTTGCGTTGATGCGGCTCGCTTCATTCTGCGCCTCGAGCAGGAGGTCTTCCACCGGTTCGCCGGCGTTGGTCGCCTCGATTGCACTCTCGACGGTAATGGACAGACGGCCGAGCGGCGTCTTGAGGTCATGGGCAATATCGACGCTCACCTGCCGCATACCTTCGACGAGTGCCGCAAGCCGGTCGAGTGCCGTGTTGACGCTGATCGCCAAGCGATCGACGTCGTCACCGCGACCGACCAAGGGAATCCGCGCCTCGAGGTTTCCCTGACCGACCAGCCGCATCGTGGCGGCGATACCATCAAGACGACGCTGAGCGCGGAGCGCGATGAGCCCGCCGATCAGCAGCACTAGCCCGACGAAGATCAGGGCGCTCCAGATCAGCGAGGCGGCGACCAAACGCCAGATCTCGTCGATCTCTGCAAGGCTGCTACCCACCACCAATTGGTTGCCGCCGACACTGCCGGTGAAGAGGCGATAGTCCGCCGGTCGGTCTTTAAGCCCCAGCCCCGCCGCGTTGCGATTGCTCCAACCCGGGGGCAGCGCGGTCGAGCCGATATTGCTGGCCAGCACATGGCCGTCTGTGCTCATCAACCGAAACACCTGAATGCCATGGGAGGCATTCTGGGCGTGGCTGGCAACAGAGGCCTCAAGGTCGGCAAGATCGCCGTCACCGAACGACTGACTGATCACCGCGAAGGTATCGGAGATGCTTGCATCGAGGCGGTCGGCGAGCTCCTGGCGTACCAGAAACTGGGCGATGCCGCCGGCGATCGTCAGCGCCGCAAGCAACGTCACGCTTAGTAACAGGGCGACCCGGAAAGGTGTGCTACGCAGCAGGCTAGCGCGCATGGAGCGAGTAGCCGGTATTGCGCACCGTGTGTAGCAGCGTGCGGCCGAACGGCTTATCGATCTTGGCGCGCAGCCGGCTGACGTGCGTCTCGACGACGCTAGTCTGGGGATCGAAATGCAGGTCCCAAACGCGCTCCAGTAGCATAGTGCGGGTGAGCACCTTACCCTCGTTGCGCATCAGAGCTTCGAGCAGCGCAAATTCGCGCGGCAGGAGCTCGATGGGTTGGTCGTTGCGTCTGCAGGTTCGGCGGATCAGGTCGAGCTCGAGGTCCGCGACCTTGAGGACGCTGCGTTCGGCCTGCGGAGCGGGGCGCCGTGCCAGCGCGTTGATGCGCGCCATCAATTCCGAGAACGCGAACGGCTTGACGAGATAATCGTCACCTCCGGCCTCGAGGCCATCGACCCGATCATCGAGCCCACCGACAGCGGTTACGAAGATGACGGGTGTCGGCACCGCGGCGGCCCGCAGCGACTTGACGATGGAGAGGCCATCGAGGCCCGGCAGCAGCCGATCGAGCACGATGACGTCATAGGATTGGTGGAGCGCCTGGACCAGTCCGTCGCGGCCGTCGGCCAGCACATCGGTGACGTGACCGGCCTCACCGAGTCCCTTTAGTACGTAATCCGATGTGCGCCTGTCGTCTTCGACCAGCAAAATACGCATGGCCTAGATATCGGGCCTTCGGCAACCCGCACAACCCCTGAGAGCGGACGACTCAGCCTGAGTGCGTGCCAACGATTCTGTCGCCCTCTAGCTTCGTGAACGGGACGAAGTTGATGATGGCACCGCCATAGATGTCCGAGCGCTCGACGCTCACAGCACCCGATGCGTCCTGCTTTTTCAGGACTTTGAGAACGTGCTGGGACCCGGGCGGGCCGATCGGGATGATCATGATCCCGTTCGGCTTGAGCTGGCGCAGCAGGTCGGGTGGGACGTGGTCGATACCGCAGGTGACGATGATCTTGTCGAAGGGCGCGGCCTCCACCCAACCATAGTAGCCGTCGCCGTTCTTCCGGTTGATCGCCTTGTATTCGGTGTAGCCGGCGTCGATGAGCGCGGAATAGACGCTGCCGGTGCGGGTGAACAGGGGCTTGATGATCTCGATCGAGTAGACTTGGTCAGTTAGGTTCGCGAGATAGGCCGACTGATAGCCCGACCCTGTGCCGATCTCAAGGACCCGCTCACCCCTTTGGATATTGAGCGTGTTGGTCATCCGGGCGACCGTGTGCGGGCCGGTGATGGTGACCCCGTATCCGATGTCGAGATAGTGCACCTGATAGGCGCGATCGAGATTGGCCGCGGTAACGAACCGCTCACGCGGCGTCAGCAGATAGGCTCGCTTCTCCGGAGCCCCCCAGACGTCGTGATGCGCGATCAATTGTTCGAAGCGATCGAAACGCTCACCAAGGAAGGTGGGGTCCTCACCGCGGTTCTTCACCATCCAATCGATAAACGCCCCACGGTCGTTCATGGGCGGGGTGGCTGTCCAATCGTAAGGACCTGGCACACCGGCCCTGACGGCCGGTGCAATACCGACCGCCAGAGCCATGGCGCCACCGCCGAAGATGAGATCGCGTCGCTGCATTTTGCTTTCCCGCACGAACGCACTCTATGCCGCGCGCCTCACCCCGACGTCACAGCCGGCTTACACATTTGTAAGGCCAAGAGGATGTGCTCGTGCCGAGGTCGCGCACTGAAAGCTGACTGAAAGGTTAGCGCGCTATACGGCTCTAAATCGCGGCCTGAGAACCCGGAGGCAATGCCGGGCCGGGCGCCAAGGGAGGATCACCGGCCAGAGTGCGGTCGGCGCGTTGTCGCGCCAGCCCGTGGCGTCGGCTTGGCTCCTCCCGAGAAGGAGCCGGAATGACGATCAGCAATACTACTGGAATGGGTGGCGTCGAGATGACGAACGTCACCAAGCGGTTCGTGACACCGACCGGGGCGGCGATGACCGCGATCCGTGACGTCAACCTCACGGTCGAGCCGGGCCAGTTCTGCGCCATCGTTGGTCCGACGGGTTGCGGGAAGTCGACGACCCTCACCTTGGCGGCAGGGCTCGAGCGGCCAAGTGCGGGAACGGTCGAGGTTTCGGGCAAGCCGGTCGACGGCATCACCAAGGGCGCCAGCTTCGTCTTTCAATCGGATGCCTTGCTTCCCTGGAAGCCGGTCGAGGCCAATGTGGCGCTAGGCCCGATGTTCCGGGGCATGCCCAGGCGCGAGGCCCTCACGCAGGCGCGCAACTGGCTCAAGGTGGTCGGGCTCTCGGGCTTTGAGAACCACTATCCTCACCAGCTTTCGGGGGGCATGCGCAAGCGCGTGAGCCTCGCCGCAGCGCTCATCAACGAGCCGACGATGCTGCTGATGGACGAGCCGTTTTCGGCACTCGACGTGCAGACCCGCGCCATCATGTCCAACGAACTGCTGACACTATGGGAGAAGTCGCGCCCCTCGGTGATGTTCGTGACACACGATCTCGAGGAGGCTATCGCGCTGGCCGACAAGGTCGTGGTGATCACCGCCGGTCCGGGCACGGTGAAGGCGGTGTTCGACGTCGACCTGCCGCGTCCCCGCGGGGCCGTGCAGGAGATCCGCTTCACCCCCCGTTTCCTCGAGCTCTACCAGCAGATCTGGGAGTCGCTCAAAGAGGAAGTCGAGAGCGCCTACCAGCGCCAGGTCACCACCAATCTCAATAGAGGAGCGGCGGCATGACCACGGCGACCGCAGAAGCATTGAATTCGGCCGCAGGCGACGAACAGGTCATTGCGACCGCCGCACGCGAGCGGCTCCGCCGGCGCAAGCTGCTCGTGCTCAGCAGCCAGATCGGCGTCGCGGTACTCGTCCTTGGCGCCTGGCAGCTCGGCACCCTCACCGGGGCCGTCGACCCGTTCTTCTTCGGCTCGCCGCTCGGCATCGTCCAGCGCCTCGGCGACTGGTTCGTCAATGGCACGGCCTATGGGTCGTTCTGGGAACAGATCTGGATCACGCTCGAAGAGTCGCTCCTCGGCTTTGCGTTCGGCGTCGGCAGCGGTGTCCTGCTCGGCGTGCTGCTCGGCGAAGTGCCCTTCCTCGCCGACGTCTTCAGTCCCTACATCAAGATCGTCAACGCCTTGCCACGCATCGTGCTCGGCTCGATCTTCGTCATGTGGCTCGGGCTCGGCCTCCCGTCAAAAGTCCTGCTGGCGGCGGTGCTCGTGTTCTTCGTCGTCTTCTTCAACGCGTTCCAGGGCGTCCGCAGCGTCGATCGCAACCTCGTCGCCAATGCGCGCATCCTCGGTGCCTCGCGCCTGCAGGTCGTGCAGCACGTGGTGTTCCCCTCGGCCATGACCTGGATCATCGCGAGCCTTCATGTGGCGCTCGGGTTCTCGATTATCGGCGCCATCGTCGGCGAGTTTCTCGGCGCCCAAAACGGCCTCGGCCTCGTCATCGCCACGGCCCAGAACACTTTCGATGCGAACGGCGTGTTCGGCGCCATGCTGGTGATCGGGCTGCTCGCGCTCGGCGCTGAAGCGCTCATGTCGATACTCGAACGCCGCCTGCTCGCCTGGCGTCCAAAATCAACGTCGGAAAACAACACCGCCGGCATCTGATCGGACCGAGCCGCGATCTCGGAAAATCCAAACGGAGGAGAAACCATGAAGACCAAACTGCTCATCGCGATGGCAGCTGCCCTTGCCGCGACCACTTGCCTTGCCGGCGTCGCGACGGCGGCCGACCCGCTGCCGAAAGTCACCATGATGGTCGGCGGCATCGACAAGCAGATCTACCTTGAATACCAGCTCGCCGAGAGCCTGGGCATGTTCAAGAAGTACGGCGTCGACATGCAGCTCTCGACCGAGACGGCGGGCGGCGTCGGCGCCGAGGACGCCGTGGTTTCGGGCCAGGTCGACATGGCCGGCGCCTGGTACGTCCACACCATCGACTTCCAGCAGAAGGGCAAGGACGTCATTAACATCGTGCAGCTCGCCGTCGCGCCGGGGGAGCGGATCATGTGCGCCACCGGTACCAGCGTGAAAACGCCGGCTGACTGGAAGGGCCAGACGGTGGGTGTCACCGACATCGGCTCGGGCACTGACGATCTCGTCAGCTACGTCTCGACCCGTGCCGGCCTCACCTCCAAGGACTACAACAAGATCGGGGCCGGGGCCGGTCAGACGATGATCGCCGCCCTCAAGTTCAAGAAGGCCGAGTGCGGCATCACCAGCCAGCCCACCGTCAATGCCGTCGAGAAGCTTAAGGTCGGCTATTCGGCGATTGACCTCTCGACCGGCGCAGGGGTGCAGAAATGGCTGGGCGGTGACTATCCGGCCGCCGGCGTCCTGGTGCGCAGTGACTGGCTCAAGGACCATCAGAAGGAAGCGCAAGGTGTGGTGAACGCCCTGGTGGCGACGCTGGCCTGGATGAAGACCCATAGCGCCGCCGACGTCGCCAACGTCATGCCGAAGGACTTCGTCTCCAACCAGCTGACGTCGAAGGATGAGTATGTGTCCGCGCTCAAGGCAGACTGGGGCCAGTTCAACCTCGACGGCCTCGGCATCATGCCGAAGAATGGCCCGCAGACGGTCTTCGATATTCAGAAGGCCGCCGGCAAGGTCACGGGCACCGTGGATCTGACCAAAACCTATACCGACGACTATGTGCTCGCAGCGCAAAAGCTCGAGGGTCTGAGCAAGTAGTTCCAAGCAGGTGGATCGCCCACCGGGCGGTCCGCTTCCAAGTATCTCTTTGCAAGGTGAACGGTGACCGGCTTTGATGCGGTGATCTAGCTTGAGGGGATGGATGGCACCGCTTACACGTTACGTGCTCGGAGTTGCGGCGGCATTCCTAGTGGCGTCGGCCGTTCAGGCGGCCGACGTCTCCTTGATGGTGGGCGGCATCGAAAAGCAGATCTATCTGCCTGTCGTCCTCGCGCAGCAGCTCGGCTACT
>Ga0207639_10000821_pt1 | contig 21097 bp, 10 predicted proteins | sample KBSCornC32_FD_184299 | JGI IMG/M metagenome (GOLD analysis project Ga0207639, IMG submission 184299) | Corn rhizosphere microbial communities from Kellogg Biological Station, Michigan, USA - KBS Corn C3-2 (SPAdes) (version 2) | ecosystem: Host-associated > Plants > Roots > Rhizosphere > Soil ...
CGGTCGTGCTGCTGCGCGTCTGGCATGCGGAGGCGGACCTCGCCGAGCGCGTCTACTGCGTGTCCCTCACCGTCGCGCTCGCCCTCGCCGTCGCAGTGGCGACCGGCCGCGCCGCATTCGGCTGCCTGTCTGCAGCAGTGTTCGCCGGCACGATCTGGCTGATCAGCGCGCTCAAGCTGGCCTACCTGCATGAGCCGTTGTTCGCGCCGGACCTGCGTTACCTCGCCGGCACCCTGGTGAGCGAGGTTGTCGGCCACTATCCCGCGATGCTGCGCAAATGCATCGCGCTGCTGCTGCTCGTTCCCGCCTGTGCCGTGCTCGTATGGCGCCTCGAGACACCGGGCGGGTGGCACGGGCGACGCCGGCGCGTGCGCAGCGCAGCCACGATCGCCGGCGGCCTCCTGCTGTTCGCGCTTGCCTGGCCCCAGGGTGTATTCCGCGACGTCTACGCCATCCCCGCATGGGACTTCCTCGAACAAGCCAGGCGCGATCCGCTGACCACGTTCCTGCGCTCGCTCACCCGCATGCGGGTGAGCACGCCCCGGCACGATGCCGGCGCGGCCGCATACGACTGGGGCACCGCCGCGGACTCGGCAGCCGGAACGCGACGGCCCGACATCGTCGCCGTACTCGAGGAGAGCACGCTCGATCCACGCCAGTGGTCTGCCTGCACGAGTCCGCGCTGTCATTTCGCGATGTTCGACGCGGATGCGGATACCCGTGCGCACGGCCTGCTCAAGGTGCACACCTACGGCGGCGGCACCTGGACCAGCGAGTTCGCCTTCCTCGCCGGCCTGCCGCATACCGTGTTCGGACCGGCCGGCGTCTATGCGCCGTACAACCTCGCTCCACGCATGCGCGAGAGCCTGCCGCGCCAGCTGAAGGCGCTCGGCTATCGCACCATCGCGGTGTATCCGATGCCGCGCACGTTCGTGCGCGCGGCGGATGCCTACGTCGAATACGGTTTCGACGAATTCCACGACGCGCGCGAACTCGGCATCGAATGGGAGAGCACCGACCTCGATGTGATCGAACACGTGAAGGCGATCCACCGCCGCGCAGTCGACGAAGACACGCGACCGCTGTTCCTGATGGTGCTGACCATGCGCCAGCATGGCCCGCACGACAAGCCGCTCGACGCGCTGCCGCCGCCATGGAATGAGCCGCCCGCGCCGACGCTCGGCGAACGCATCAACCGCAACCTCGGCACCTACCTGTACCGCATGCACCAGTCCGACCTCGCGCTGACGGAGTTGCGCCGCTACCTGTTCGCCGCCGACCGGCCGGTCGCGCTGGCGCACTTCGGCGACCACCATCCTTCGTTCGACGGCCTCGAAGGCACGCTGCCGACGACGTTGCCGGCCGATCTCGCCGGCGAAGCGCAGGCGCTGACGTACTACCGCATCGACAGCAACTTCGGCGGTGCCACGCTGCAAGCGCCGCAGCCGCTCGATCTCGCCTTCCTCGGTGGCCTGCTGCTGGATGTCGCCGGCCTGCCGAAAGGCGCCTACTTCGAAGCGAATGCGCGCCTGCGCGAACGCTGCGCCGGACGCTTCGCGGACTGCCCGCAGGACGATGTGCTGGCGTCGTTCGAGGCCTACGTGTTCGGCACCCTCAAGGCGTTCGACGAATAGCTGCGACCGCGCCGGACCGGCCTGTTCCGTGCGCTCGTGTCAACCTTGCCGCAGGCCGGGCCAGCGACTACGCTGACCCTCCCCCGCGCCTGTTGCCGTCATGCCACCCGGTTTCGTCCACCTGCACGTGCACAGCGAATATTCGCTGACCGATTCGACGATCCGCGTCGGCGATCTGGTCACGGCCTGTGCGCAAGCGGACATGCCGGCGGTCGCGCTGACCGACCAGAGCAACCTGTTCGCGCTGGTGAAGTTCTACAAGGCGGCGGAAGCCGCCGGGATCAAGCCGATCGCGGGTTGCGACCTGTGGATCGCCGATCCGGAGGATCGCAACCGACCGCAGCGCCTGACCGTGCTGGTGCAGGATCGCACCGGCTACCTGCACCTCTCGCACCTCGTTTCGCGCGCCTATGCCGAAAACCGCCACGGCGACCATGCCCTGGTCGACCCGGCCTGGCTCGCGTCGGCGAATGCCGGCCTGATCGTGCTCGCCGGCCACGACAGCGACGTGGGGCGGCTGCTCCTGGGCGGGCGCGACGATGCCGCACGTGTACGCACCGAATGGTGGCGCACGCACTTCCCCGAGCGCTTCTACCTTGAAGCGGCACGCCTGCGGCGCGTGGGCGACGAGCACCATCTCGCCGCGGCGCTCGACCTCGGTCGGCGCTTCGACCTGCCGATCGTCGCGAGCAACGACGTGCGTTTCCTCGCTCGCGACGACTTCGAGGCGCACGAGGCGCGCGTGTGCATCCATGCCGGACGCGTGCTGGCCGATCCGAAACGCCCGCGCGAATACACGCCCGAGCAATACCTCAAGACACCGCGCGAGATGGCGCAGGCATTCGCCGACCTGCCCGAACTGCTCGAGAACACCACCGAACTCGCGCGTCGCTGCAACCTCGAACTCAGCTTCGGCACCTACTTCCTGCCCGCGTTCCCGGTGCCGGCCGAACACACCCTCGACAGCTGGATCCGGTCGCAATCGCACGAAGGGCTCGAGCGCCGGCTCACGGCGCATGCGCCGGCGCCCGGCTTCGCGCGCGAGGACTACCTCAAGCGCCTCGACGTCGAACTCGACGTCATCGTGCAGATGGGTTTCCCCGGCTACTTCCTGATCGTCGCCGACTTCATCAACTGGGCCAAGGCGAACGACATCCCGGTCGGACCCGGCCGCGGCTCCGGCGCCGGATCGCTGGTCGCCTACGCGCTCGGCATCACCGACCTCGACCCGCTGCGCTACGGCCTGCTGTTCGAGCGCTTCCTCAATCCCGAACGCGTGTCCATGCCCGACTTCGACGTCGACTTCTGCATGGACCGGCGCGACGAGGTGATCGACTACGTCAGCCGCAAGTACGGTCGCGACCGCGTCAGCCAGATCATCACCTACGGCACGATGGCCGCGAAGGCGGTCCTGCGCGACACCGGTCGCGTGCTCGGCATGCCGTACGGCCAGGTCGACCGCATCGCGAAGCTCATCCCGAAGATGCCGCTCGACCTCTCGCTCGAGGACGCGCTCGGCCGCTCGGAGAAATCGCGCAAGGAACCCGATCGCGTCGTTGGCGAATTCAAGGGCCTGTACGAGACCGACGACGACGCGCGCGAACTGGTCGACCTCGCGCTCAAGCTCGAGGACCTGACGCGCAACGCGGGCAAGCACGCCGGCGGCGTGGTGATCGCGCCCGGGCCGCTGCACGACTACGCGCCGCTCTACTCCGAAGGCGGCGACGGCGTCGTCACCCAGTACGACAAGGACGACGTCGAAGCGGTCGGCCTGGTCAAGTTCGACTTCCTCGGCCTGCGCACGCTGACGATCATCGACTGGACGGTTAAGGCGATCAACGAACGGCGCGCGCGCACCGGCGAGCCTGCTCTCGACATCACGCAGTTGCCGCTCGACGACCCCGCGGTGTTCGAATTCCTGAGGAAGGCGCGCACGGTCGCGGTGTTCCAGTTCGAATCGCGCGGCATGCAGGGCGCGCTGAAGGACGCGAAACCCGACCGCTTCGAGGACATCATCGCGCTCGGTGCGCTGTACCGCCCCGGCCCGATGGATCTCATCCCGAGCTACTGCGCGCGCAAGCTCGGCCGTGAAACGATCGAGTATCCCGACCCGCGTGTCGAGCCTGTCCTGAAAGAGACCTACGGCATCATGGTCTACCAGGAACAGGTCATGCAGATGGCGCAGATCGTCGGCGGCTACACCTTCGGTGGCGCCGACCTGCTGCGTCGCGCGATGGGCAAGAAGAAGGTCGAGGAGATGGCGAAGCACCGCGCGATCTTCCGCGACGGTGCGGCGAAGAACGGCGTCAGCGAGGCGAAGGCCGACGCCGTGTTCGACCTCATGGAGAAGTTCGCCGGCTACGGTTTCAACAAGTCGCACGCGGCCGCGTATGCGCTGATCTCGTACCAGACCGCCTGGCTGAAGGCGCACTACCCGGCCGAATTCATGGCCGCAGTGCTGTCCTCCGACATGGACAACACCGACAAGGTCGTCAACTTCCTCGGCGAATCGCGCGCACTCGGCCTCGAGGTGCTGCCGCCGGAAATCAACGCCTCGAACTACATGTTCGAAGCGACCGATGCGAAGACGATCCGCTACGGCCTCGGCGCGGTCAAGGGCGTCGGTCGCGGCGCGGTCGAGAACATCGTCGACCTGCGCCGGCAAGGCCCGTACACCGACCTCGCCGACCTGTGCGCACGCGTCGATTCCACCAAGCTCAACAAGCGCGTCTACGAGGCGCTGATCATGAGCGGCTCGCTCGATGCGCTCGCGAACACGCGCGCGAGCCTGATGGCGCAGTTGCCCGAAGCGATGCGTGCCGCGGAGCAGCAGGCGCGCGACGCGCAGGCCGGGCAGAACGACATGTTCAGCGCGGCGAGCCCGGCCGCGCCCAAACGCGTGCTCGTCGAGGTCCCGGAGTGGCCGATCGCGCAACGCCTCGCCGGCGAACGCGACACGCTCGGCCACTACCTCTCGGGCCATCCGACCGACGCCTGGCGCGAGTTGCTCGTGCCGGTGACCACCGGCGCGATCGGCGACCTCGACAGGATCTACAAGCCGCCCGCACGCGAGGGACGCCCGCGCTTCGCCGACCTGCAGGCCGTCACCCTCGCCGGCTCGGTCGTCGCGTTGCGCAAGCAGGGCGACAACCGCGCGTTCGTCAGCGTCGAGGACTGGTCCGGCAAGTTCGAAGCCGTGCTCTATCGCGAGACCTGGATCGAATACGGTCCGCTGCTCACGCGCGACGCGATCCTCGTGTTCGAAGGCGGCCTCAGCGTGGACGACTTCTCCGGCGGCTACCAGGTACGCGTGCAGCACGTCTCGACCATCGAAGCCGCCTGCGAGAAACGCGCGCGCCTGCTGCGCCTGCGCCTCAACGGCGTGCACGGTGATTTCGTCGCACGCCTGCATGGCGCGCTCGCCGGCCATCGCGGTGGCCACACGCCCGTGCGCCTCAGCTACCGCAACGCGACCGGCCAGGCCGAGATCGAACTCGGCGCCGAATGGCGCGTGCGCGCGAGCCCCGCATTGAAGGACACCCTGCAGGCGCTCGATGGCGTGATCGCGGCGGAACTGGTGTTCGGCTGATTCCGCCTTCCAGTGATACGGCGGCGGAGCACGTCCGTGAATCCTGACTACGCGCGGCCCGCGCCGGCCGAGCTGGTCCCCCACACGAAGAACGCGAGCAGCGCCGGCGGGAACAGCACCGGTTTCAGGCATCCGAGCAGCACGGGAACGACACCGAACAGACATATCCGGAGCAAATTGGCGCGCTGCCTGTACAAGACGACGATACCGATCAGCCACAGCGGCACGCACGCGACGATCATCAGCGCATAACCCGCTTCGGCGCCGTCGCTCGCGCGCGCGAGTGCCGGCACGATCGCCATCGCGATGGCCGCGATCGGCAACGCGATCGGATTCGCTTTGGATCGCGATGCCGCGGAGAGGAATGTGGGGGCGAAGGAATTCATCTTTCGAAACATGCGATTTCTCCGCTCCCGCTTGCGCCGCTTGGCAGCGATCATAGCGTAACCATTTCGGGCGTCCGAAAAATCCGGGGTCGTCCAACCCGACCCCATTTTTGGCACGTCCGATTGCGCCGCGCACATGCCCATCGCAACGCTTGACGCCCATGGAGCGCTGCGAAATCATGCCGAAGATATCGGATCCGGGGACGACGATGCGCGCGCTCTTGGCCGCAGGATGGGGAAATGTCGTGAGCGCACCCGCAGCGCAGGTTCTGCAGCGTGCTCGCCTTGTCGCGGGTGGGCGTGCATGCGCCTGATCAACTTCTTCGCCTACCTCGCGGGGATCGTCCTCGTCGCGCTGGTTGCGCGCGTGGCGCTCGTGCCGCGCTCGATGCCCCAGGATCCGGCATGCCACGGCGGTCGCCTCGACATCGCCGGGCGCGAACAAGCGCAGGCCGACGGCTACGAGATCGATCGCGAACGCGGCTGCATCACGCGCGCGTCCTACGATCGCGTGCAGTCGGAGCTGGCGCGCTGGTCGCAGGCGCGCGCGCAGGCGGAGACCGAGCGTGTGCAGGCCGAACACGTACTGCGCCATCCGGGCCGGACGCTCGCACAGGCACGCGACCGCTTCGTCACCGGCGTCGCCGTGCATCCGGACGCAACCCCGCTGCCACGCCCGCCGGGCAACCTGTTCATGCGCAGCGACTACGCCAGCGGCAAATCCAGCCGACCGGGTTTCGCGACGCCCGATCCCGGCGACGGCCGACGCCGGCCCGCGATTGTCTGGCTCACCGGCGGCGACAGCAGCACGCTCGACGACTTCTGGTCGCCGCCCGCGGACGACGAGAACGACCAGACCGCCCATGCGTTCCGCGACGCCGGCATCGTGATGTATTTCCCGACCCTGCGCGGCGGCAACGACGATACCGCCGGGCACGAGTATTTCCTCGGCGAAGTCGACGACGTGCTCGCCGCAGCCGACCACGTCGCCAGCCTGCCGTGGGTCGATCCCAAGCAGGTCTACCTCGGCGGTCACAGCACTGGCGGCACGCTCGCATTGCTCGCCGCGGAGACGAGCGGACGCTTCGCCGGCGTGTTCGCGTTCGGACCGGTCGCTTCGGTGCAGGACTATCCCGCGTCGATCGTTCCGCTGCCCGCGGGACTGCCGGAGGAGGAATTCGCGTTGCGGTCACCGATTCACTGGCTCGAAGGACTGTCCAGCCCGACCTACCTCATCGAGGGCGAACAGCAGCCGGGCAACATCACTTCGCTGCACGAGTTGTGCCGGGGTGATCCATCGCCGTGGCTGCATTGCATTCCCGTCGCCGGGCGCACGCACTTCAGCGTGCTCGCACCGTCCACGCGCACGATCGCGGCACGCATCGCGATGGCCGGCGAAGGCATTGCGTTCTCGCTCGGAGCAGCCGACCTCGCGCGACGCTGATCGGCGCTTTCAGGGTCCGCTGTCGAGCCGCGTGCCGTCGAAGACCACGCCGCTCTGTCTCAAGCGTGACCCGTATGGCGTTGTCCGGATCAGGGGATTGCAAACACCATCCCGGGAGTACGGTGATGCGCATCCGGAAGCTCGTTCTCAAGATTGTCGCAGTCGCATCGATCGGTCTCGTATCGACATGCGTCGCTGCTCAGGGCGCGCCGGTGCGGGCGGCACCCCATTCCCGCATCACGGTGCTCTACGACGCGTTCGGCAAGGACAATGCGGGGATGAGGCGCGATTGGGGCTACGCCACCTTGGTCGAAATCAACGGCAAGCGGATTCTCTTCGACACGGGCGACAACGCCGAGACCCTCGCCGGCAACGTCAAAGCGAAAGGCGTCGATCTCGCCAGGCTCGATTTCGTCGTGTTGTCGCATCGCCACAGCGATCATGTGGGTGGTCTCCCCTACGTCTTGCGCATGAACCCCAAGGTCAAGATCTACGCACCGAAAGAAGGATTCGGCATCTTCGGGTCCGATCTGCCGAGCACGTTCTACCGCAAGGACGACTCGTTGCCCGACCATATGCGCTACTACGCCGGTTCGCCGCCGGAAACGATGAAGTTCGGAACGGTCTTCCCCGCCGCGAACATCGAATTGATCGACAAGACGATGGAGGTCGCGCCCGGCATCACATTGATCGCGCTGGTTTCAGACACTCCGGGGACGAAGGAGCTCAAGGAGCTGTCGCTTGCGATCGATACACCGGACGGTATCGTGCTCCTCGTCGGCTGCTCGCACCCAGGCATTCCGTCCATGGTTGCGGCAGCGGCGAAGATCAACCCGCACATCCATTTCCTGGCCGGTGGGCTGCATCTGGTCGCAGCCGACGATGCGGTCATCGCGAAAGCCGTCGCGACGCTGCACGACACGTACAAGGTGGATTTCATAGCGCCCGGCCACTGCACTGGTGAGCCGACCTTCGCAGCGCTGCAGAAGGCGTTCGGAGAGCACTATCTGTATGCGGGCCTGGGGACGGTGCTGGACCTCGAAGCGAATCGTCCGCTCACGCCGGCGACCCGCACCGGACAGGGACTCGACGCATCCGACCGCGGCAGCTACGTCGCCCTTCTTGCGCACGAGGATTAGGTCGTGCGGCAAGTGCCACCGGGGCGCGCTGCTTGCTGCGGGGCTCTCCGCCGCAGAGAGCCCCGACAAGGAAACACCGCCTACAACGGCACCGGATCGAAACCGTTGCCGAAGATCTCGTCCGATGGTGCGCAGACGGGCGTCGAACTCGCCAGCGCGAGACTCCAGCCGCTGAGCGAGCCGACGTCGGTCGCGGCGTCGTCGACCACGTAGAGACTCCAAAGGCCATTCGGATCGCCGCCGGGCACACCCGTGAACGCCGAGCTGAGTGTGTCGGCACCGCCCGGTGCCGGCGTGAGGTACGGGCCCGCGGGCGCCGGTGCAGGGAACGGATCCTGCACGGTGCCGTAGTTGCCGGGCCGGTACGTGCCGGTGACGAGCGTGGCCGCATCCGGAATCGCCGTCGCCGCGCCGTCGTCGAGCGTGATGTCGACACCGGTCACGTCGTCGCCCTGCCCCGCATCGGACATGACGATCATCGCGCGACCGCTCGGCGAGACCAGCAGGATGTCGATGTCGTCCGGGAACGTGTGGGCCAGCCCGGCCACGGTCGTGGTCAGCGCGCTGATGCTGCTCGGCGCACCCGCAACCGCGATCGTCGCCGGATACGGTGCGGCCGGCGCACCCGTGGTCGCACCGGTTCCGCTCGCCGGTATCGTGATCAGGCCGGGCGACGAGTACGTCGTCGTCGTCGTGCTGGTGGTGCCGAGCTGGAACGTGAAGGTCACGTTGCCGAGATCGATCGCACCGTCCTGCAGATGGATCGTACCGTTGACGCTGCCGCCGCAGACACCGGTCGCCTGGAACGTGAACGCCTTGCTGACGGCAGAACCGCCCGCGACCACGACGCCGTAGTTCTGCGACGTCGTCACCGGTACGACGCCGCCCGCATTCTGCAGCGTCGCGACGAGGTTGGCGGTGTTGCCGGTACCGCTGTTGAGCAACGGCACGTTGACCGTCACGGTTTCGCCCGGGTCGGGCACGCCATTCGGCGGCGCGAAGGACTCGGCGGTGAGGACGGTCGGGCCACCCGACACGATCGCCGGCGTGCCGGCGACACCGCAGCAGGCGAAGTTCTGCCGCGCGATCTCCAGCTGCACGCAACCGAGCGTGCCGGTGTCCTGCGCCGCGGTGTCGGTTGCGCGCAGTTTCCAGATCCCGTTGACGGCCTTGCCGGCGAGCGCGGCGAGCGGCGATTCGGGCTTGAAGCTGCCGGCGAACGGCGGCGTCCCGGCGGAGATCGCGGTCGCGGCGGAGTCGTCGAAGACGGTCGGCGTGCCGGAACAGTCATTGGCGCCCGAACCGTAGTTGTCGCCGCCCGAACCACGGTTCGCCGCCAGCGAAACCGTCGTGCCATCCGGCGCGACGACCTCGAACACGAGGTCGCCGTCGAAGGTGTGGTTCGCGCGAACCTTCACGTTGACGTCGCTGACGATGCCGCTGTCGGCGATCGTGATCGGCACCTCGACCGACGCCACGTCCGGGATCGGCGTCGCGATGTTGCCGCTCGAATACGTCGCGCTGACCGGCGCGCTCAAGGCTCCGGTCAGGAAGTTGAAGGCCACGTTGCCGAGGTCGCTCGCGCCATCCTGCAGATGGAACGTCGCGACGAGCGGCTGGCCACAGGTCGTGCCCGCGGTGAATGTAAATGCCCTCGATACCGCCGCGCCGTTGGCGACGAGCGCACCGTAGTTCTGCGGACCGCTCGGCGCAGTGACGCCGCCGCTCGCCTGCAGGACCGCGGTCAGGTTGCTGGTGTTCGCGGTGCCGACATTGCCCAGCGCAAAGTTGAGCGTGACGGTTTCGTTCGGATCGATCGCGTTGTTCGCCGCCGAACAGCTCTCGGCCGTGATCGCGGTCGCGCCCGCCGTGATGACCGGCAGCGGCGATTCGCTGCCGTTGTACAGCACCAGCGCGAAGTCCTGGTCGAGCGGATTCGCGTTGCCGGGTACGCCGTCGCCGGCGATGTTGCTCGCTTTCACCTTGATGATGAACGAGCCGCTGACGCCGGCCGGGATCTCGACGCTCTCGACGTTGTTGCGCGTGTCGGCGCTGCCGCCGGTGGCGGAGAACGCGCCGCTGAAGACGTTGCCCTTGTAGGTGTTGCCGCCGATCGTGACTTCCAGGTCGAGATCGTTGACATAGGCGCTGCCGGACGTCGGCCCCGGCGTATCCGTCCATGCCAGCGTGACGCGATACGGCTTGCTGCTGGTGCCGACGGTGCCGGTATAGACGCGCTGCTGCCCGCTCGCGGTGAACGTGTCGGCCAACGATTCGTCATGCAGCACGTGCGGAGTCGCGAACACGTCGAAGTAGTTCTCGAGGTCGACCTCGCCCATGCCCTGGTTGTTCGACGGCAGGGTGTCGTTCGCGCCGACGCCATTCATGTAGCGCGCGGTATTCAGCAGCAGCGCCTTGGTCATCGCCGGCGTCGGCGGCGTCAGCGCCTGGTTGATGAAATGCTGGCGGATCAATGCCGCCACGCCCGAGATCGCCGGCGTCGAATGGCTGGTGCCGGATGACGCCGTGTACCACTGCTGGCCGGCAGGGAAGAAATTGCTGCCGACGCCGCCGCACACGCCGCTGCCGTCGAAGCACGCCAGTTGCGCGCCGCTGCCGCTGCCCGCCGGGCTGACGATGCTCGCCTGCGCCACGCCGCCCGTGACGTGCGTGCCGGGCGCGCTGATGTCGGGCTTCTTGCGACCGTCGGCGGTCGGACCGCGGCCGGAAAAGAAGATCAGGTCGTTCGCGCTGTCGGCACCGGTGTCGTCGATCGCGCAGGCGTCGGCGCCGCCGAACGGATTCACGCCCTCGGCGGCGCCGACCGTGATGACATTCTTCGCGGTCGATGGCGAACCGACCGTGTTCGCGCCCGAGCCGTTGTTGCCGGCCGCGAACACGATGATCATTTCCTGGTTGCCGGCCGCCGGGAAAGTGGAACCCGCCGGCTGTGCGTCGCGCACGAGCGCATCGTAGCTTTGCGAATCGGTGGTGTAGGTGTTCGCCGCCGAGCCCCAGCTGTTGCTGCTGATGCGCGCGCCGTCGTTGTAGGCATGCGATTCAAGATCGGCATAGTTCGGCGAGGTGAACGAGCCGGGATCGAAGATCACCGATGAACCGATCTTCACGAACGGCGCGACGCCGAGTCCCCAGCGGAATCCACTCGCGTCCGCATGCGGAACCGCCCCGAAGTTGACGCCGCCGACCGTGCCGGTCGGCACGTAGCCGCCGATGATGTGCGCGTTCTCGTTGCCGTGGCCATCGCAGCCCTGCAGGGTGCTGCCGCCGTTCGGCGTACCGACCAGGCGGTTGTAGGCGATGCGCGTATCCGCCGGCGCGGCCGTACCGTTGCGGTACAGGCCGAAGTGGTTCGGCGTGGTGGTCGCGTTGTCGACGCCGCTGTCGCTGAGGTTGACGATGAAACCCGCAGTCACGCCGGTGTTGAAGCCCTTGCCGGCGAGGTAGCTCAAGTAGTTCATCGGCGTCGGGCCGGAACCGGTCAGGTGGCCGCTGACGAGCACGTCCTGGCGCTCGTCCATCTTGCGCGGCGTGATCCATTGCTGGATCGAGACGACGTCGTCGCGCGCGGCGATCTGGCCGGTCACTACATCGCGCGGCAGCGCGACCTTGACGTTGACGTAGCCGAGCATCCCGTGCTGGCTGATGACCGGCTCGAGCTTGAAGCGGTCGATCAGCGCGAGCGTGGCCTGGTTCTCTGCCGCGTCCTCGACCAGCTGGATCGTGAACTGCTCGTTGCCGAGCGCGGAGATGTTGTTGTCGCGTGTCGCGACGCGTGCCGGCGTGTCCTTGGTGTTCGCCGCGGCAGCGATCGCCGGATCGATGCGCCAGGCCGGGATGTACGCGGCATCCCATTGCACGCGCGAGCTGTCGGCCGCGAGTCGGCGCACGGCGGAGATCGCGACGGCGTCGCCGTACACGAGGTAGGCGTTGCTCGGCATGTAGGTGACGATGCGCACGCCGGTCGCGACGAGCGCCTGGTACCACTCCGGGCGGATCGGGCCGACGAACTGGATCAGGTGCATCTGCTTGCCGCCTGACGCGCCTGCGTGCGCGGAGCGCAGTGCCTGCACCGCCGGCGTGCTGGTGTCGAGCGCGCCGGCATTGAGCAGGACGCGGTTGTATTCGTCGGCGAGTTCGATCGAGGATTGTTGCGCGATGCTGTCGGCGATCGCATCGTCGACTTCGAGCAGGACGAAGCCGCCGTAGTCGCCGAGCATGCGCGCGCCGGCCGTGGTCAGCGTCTTCGAGACATCGCGATCGCCGACCCTGGCCTTGTGCCGAACGCCCGGGCTGCGATAGCCCGCCTGCGCCACCGAAGGCGCGGTGCTGTCGAGCTTCATGCCTTCGGACTTGGCGAAGATCGGCCTCGCCGCCTCGCCGTTCGATGCGGCGATCGCTGCCGCCAATTTGTTGGCGGTGAATGCGCGCGCCGACATCGAGCCCGCCGGATATGCGCTCATCATCGCGAAGGGGACGAAAACAAGCGTGGCGGTCGCCGCCGCGCGCCGGACCATCGTCGCAGTCTTGGACATATGGATACCCTGCTCGTGCTTCCCCGGAAAGGAATAGCGGCACGAACCCGCTGCGTGACGGCCGTGAGCGGCGACGTGCAACTAGCGTGGACGCGGAGCGTAGTCCGATGTCCGGGCGTACGCCACAGGCAGAAATCCGCCCCGCCAGGCATGCATCGAACATGCCGCAGTCTCCCTTCCGCGCGGGGTTGCGCCCGCGCACCCGCCGCGAGGCCCATCGCCGCAACTCAGCCCATAGGCCGATTTTGACCTCCTCCCTTTCTCCTAGACTCGACCGGCCCGCTGCGCCACGAGGCGCGGCGACTACTGGGGATTACCGCACATGTTGCAGAGCCTTCCACGCAGCGCCTTCGCTGCCGCCTTGAGTATTGCCGCCTGTACCGCTGCCACGCCCGTGCAAGCCGAGGACGCCGACGTCGCGCTGGAGGAGCGCGCGGACGACACTCACGAGAAGGACAAGCGCACCGCGCGCTCCAGTACGCCCTGGCTCGGCGATACCGTGCAGGTGACGGCGAAGGGGACCGCCGCCGACGTGCCTGATGCGCTCGCGACCGAGATCGTACGCTGGGACGAGGCGATCGCTGCCCCGGTCGACTTCCAGGACTTCATCACGCGCGTGCCCGGTGTCGGCGCCACCGGCCAGAACGGACTGTTCGAGACCTTCTCGATCCGCGGCAGCGGCGCCAACGGCATCCTGGTCCTCGTCGGCGGCATGCCGATCACCGCGCAGCGCCGTGCCGGCGTGCCGGTGTCGTTCGTCGAGCCGAGCCTGCTCGGCGACATCGGCGTCACGCGCGGACCGGCTGTCGTCCACTATGGCCCCGGAGCGCTCGGCGGCGCGATCTCGATCGAACCGCGCTGGTTCGATGCGCCGTTCGCGAGCGCGGGTTACGCCACCGCAGGCAACGAGGCGAACCTGTCGGCGGGCCTCGGTTCGGAGGCGTTCTCGCTCGGCGTCGCGCGCCACCAGTCCGGCGACAGCGAATCGCCCGATGGCGTGCCGCTCAACACGAGTTACCGGCGCGAGAGCGCCAGCCTGCAATACCGCACGCGCGTCGGTGCGTTCGCATTCGACGCGCTGCTGATGCCTTCGCGCACCGAAGACATCGGCAAGTCGAACAGCCGCTATCCGACGCGCGACACGACCTACCCGGAAGACACCCACACGCTCGGCCGCGTGCGCCTGCGCCACGACGACGGCTTCGAGGCGAGCGCCTACGCGCACGACCAGTACCTCGGCACCTGGAACCGCCGCCCCGGTTCGCGCGACACCTTCGCCGGCGTCGGCAGCACCGATTTCGGCTCGACCGTGCAGCAATCCTTCGAGACCGGCGCATTCATCCACGACGTCGGCGTCGAGTACCTCGGTCGTCGCGACGTCAGTGCGTTCGACGCGAGCGGCTCCGTGCTCGATCGCAACTACAGCCTGCGCAATGCGAAGGAAGACGCGTGGTCGCTGTTCGCGCTCAGCGACTGGCGCGTGTCGCCCGCGTTCGCGCTCGAGTTCGGCGGCCGCTACACCATGATCGAACAGGATCAGCGCGGCGCTGCGTCCGACGATTCCGACCAGGCTTTCACCGCCGGCGTGGTGTGGACGCCGGATGAAACGCAGCGCATCACGTTCAGCGCATCGACCGGCTACCGCTTCCCGACGCTGGAAGAACGCTTCTACAGCGGTGTGACCGCGCAGGGCGAAATCATCGGCAATCCGAACCTCGGCTCCGAGCATTCGCGCGGGCTCGACCTCGGCTACGCCCGGCAGGACGGCAACTGGGGCGTCGAAGCGCACGTCTGGCGCAACGTCGTCGACGACCTCATCCAGCTCACCGACATCGCACCCGACGTCAACGGCTACGCGAACATCAGCAGCGGCACCCTGCACGGCGCCGAAGCGACGCTCGGCTGGGCCACGCCGGCACCGGGCCTCACGCTGCGCGCGAGCGGCGCGGTCGTGCGCGGACACGACGAAACCGGTCGGCCGCTGTATGGCATACCGCCGGTCAGCGCCGAGCTCGAAGCGAAATACACGCACGGCGACGTCGTCCTCGGCGCGCGCTATGCGCATCGCTGGACGATGGATCGCCCCGGCTTCGAGGAACTCGAACGCGACGCCGTCGACGTCGTCGACGCCGACCTGCACTGGCAGTTGAATCCCTCGCTCGGCCTGCAGTTCTACGTGCGCAACGCGTTCGACGAAGACTACTACGCGACGTCCGACGAATTGTCGACGTTCGCGCAGGAGCGCGCATTCGGTGTCAACGTGACGTGGACGATGCACTGAGGCATCGCACATCGGGCGGGCTGCGCGCACGCGCGCCCGTGCCGATTCCATTGCCGGCAGTGCGGCGGCCGGCAGTCGCGCTCGCCGCCGCTCCTGCAGGGCGCATGTTGGTGCCGGGCCCCTAGAATCTCGAAACCAGCGCCGCACGCAGACGCCAGCTCGCGGTGGTCTGGATCGCGCTGTTGTCGGTGTCGATCGGTTTTTCGGCGCGCACTTCGAGCGACCAGCGCGGGCCGAAGGTGAAGCCGAGTTGCGGGCCGAGGAACAGCATGCGCGCGTGGGTGTCGTCGAGTTTCGCGCCGGCGAGTTCGTCGTAGTCCTTGTCCTCGCCGGAAAGGTTCAGTTGCAGCGACACAGTGTGGTCGTGTTCGAGCACGAGGTAGCGGCCGCCCGACACCGTCCATTGCAGGTCGTTGCCGAAGCGGTAGTCGAAGTCGCCGGCGCGACGGATCGCGTACTGCAGGTCGCCGCTGCCGTACCAGCGGCCGCTGCGCCAGAACGCGGACGTGCCGACGAGGAAGTCGGTCGAGCCGGAGCCGAGCACGAGGTCGTGGCCGTGGATGCCGCTGACCGGTCCGTCGTGGTCGTCGCCGCCGTGTTTCGGCGCGGCGAGTGCCGCATCGTGATCGTCGTGGCCTTCGTCGAGTTCTTCCTGCAGGCGGTCGCTGTCGCCGGTGCCGAACTTGATGCCACCGAGCGCGCGCCAGACGAACGTCCGGTCTTCGCCATCGGAACGCAGCAGGGTGTACTGCGCGAGCGCGGTGACGTCGCCGAGGCCGGAGACGGTGCCCTTGTCGATGCCGTCGTGTTCGGGGCGTTCGAACGAGCGGTGGATGTACGGCAGGTTGACCTGCACGGTCAGGCGATCGGTGATGCCGTAGCCGACGAACAGTTGGGTGATCGAGCTGTCGAGATACTGGCCCGAGTCGTCGGACAGGCGATGGCCATGGTCGCGCAGCTGGTCGTAGCGGCTGAACTGTTCGGAGACGCCGGCGATCCAGCCGGAGGTTTCGCCGTGCGCCATGCCGGCGGTATAGACGGAGCAGAGGTCGCAGGCCTGCGCGAATGGCGCGCACAGCAGCAGCAGCGCACCGAGCGGCGCGCGGGTCGAATGGATATCCATGAAGTCCTCGAAAGCGTTGGCAGGATCGCGCCGACCGCGGCGCGATCCAAAGATTCGGCAAGGCACATGCGTGCCTTGCCCCGCCTGCCCCTTGGCGATGCGCCGGAGACAGGAGAATCAGGCTTTCAGGCGGGGACGGGAGGGCCGCGTGGCTGAGCGACCAGCAGGCTGGTCGCGAACCGCGTTTGCCGCAACGCCGGCAATGCGGGAATCGACGGGCGCGCGGCCTGCAGTTCGACCACATGGGCGAGCGCACCGAGTACCGGCGCATGCGCGAGGAAGTCGCAGTAGCCGCACTTGCTCCAGCAGTCGCCGTCGTCGCCGTTCGCACCCGCATGATGACCGGCGTGTCCGGCATGCCCCGCCATCGCCATGACGTGCTGGTGCGCCGGCGCATGCGCGCCGACGACCCGCGACACGGTCGGCACGATCGCCAGCAGCAGCATGGCGAAGATCGCCAGCCAACCGAGTGCGCGCCGTCGCTGGAAGTGCCTGATCCTCATCGCGCGCAGTGTCCGCGATTTCCCCATGGATGGTGTTGCGGCAAAAGGCCACGCCACGCGGCAGGTACCGCGCGGCGATGGCCACCCGTTCTCAGTACCTCAAGCGCGTCCGAAGGTTGCCGCGCGGCGGCGGTCAGCCGCTGCGCGCCGCCGGCCTCGCGGGTGCCGGCGCCGGCGTGCGCGTGCCGTTCTTCGAGCGCGCCTTCGAACGTGCATCGAGCGCGACACCGAGCACCGTGTTGCAATGGATGCAGCAGTAGCTGATGCAACGTGCCTTGCTCTCGCCGTCGATCAGGCCGACGATGTTCTCGACGTTGACGTGCAACACGCGCTTGCCGCACTTGGGGCACAGGCCGCGATTGGTCATGAGCGGATCTCCGTTCGCCGTGATCGGATGCATCGCCGCCGCGCGTCCCGCCTGCGCGGCAGCGCCAGCCTACCGTGCGCCCGGCCCGCGCGCCATCGCCGCGCTCGACCCGCGTGGATCAGGCCGCGACCGCGTCGGCGCGGTCGGCAATGGCAGCGGCGATCGCGTGGCCAAGCATCTCGCTGGTCAGCGGCTTGCGCAGCAGGACGTCCATGCCGGCGGCGCGGATCTGCGCTTCCTCGTCGCCGACCGAGCGCGCAGTGACCGCGACGAGCGGCAAGAGGTGCCCGCCGGCACGCAGCAGGCGCGCGAGCTGCAGGCCGTCGATGCCGGGCAGATCGAGGTCCACGAGTGCGATCTCGTGACGCCCGGCCTTCAGCTCGGCCAATGCGGCCAGCCCGTTCACGACATGGGTGGTGCGATGGCCCAGACGCGCGAGCAGGCCGACGATGACCTCGGCGATGGTCGCGTCGTCCTCGACCAGCAGCACGTCCATCGCCGCCAGCGCGCCGGCGCTCGCCTGCAAGGCGGGCGCGCGCGTGTGGACCGTCGGCACCTCGTAGATCGGCAAGTCGACATTGAATACGCTGCCCTCGCCGGGCACGCTCGTCACGCTGATCGTGCCGCCCATCAATGCGCTCAGTTCGCGGCAGATCGCCAGGCCGAGGCCGCTGCCGCCGTGCCGGCGCGTCACGCCCTCGGCCTGTTCGAAGCGGTTGAACAGGCGCGTGCGCACGGCGTCGCTCATGCCGGGTCCGGTGTCGGCGACGCGCAGGCGCAGGCGGTCGCCGAAGCGCAGCAGCGACAGTTCGACGCTGCCATGTTCGGTGAACTTGAGCGCATTGCCGAGCAGGTTCAGCAGGATCTGCCGGATGCGCAGTGCGTCGCCCCAGATCTGCTCCGGCACGTTGTCGGCCACCTGCAGGCTCAGCACGATGCCCTTGCGCTGCGCCAGCGGCTGGTCGAATTCGACCACTTCGCGCGCGAGCGCGGCGGGATCGAGCGGCTGGTCGTCGAGCACGAACTTGCCGGCGTCGATGCGCGCGATGTCGAGGCTGTCGTTGACCAGCCGCAGCAGCATCTGGCCGGACTGGTGGATCGCGTTCGCATAGCCCTTCTGGCGCTCGTCGAGGGTGGTGCCGAGCAGCAGTTCGCTCATGCCGAGCACGCCGGTCATCGGCGTGCGGATCTCGTGGCCCATGGTGGCGAGGAAGGAAGATTTCGCCTCGGCGACCTGTTCGGCCGCGCGCCGGCGCTCCTCGCCGAGCGCGAGCGCGTGCCGGCGACGCACGCGCTGGCGATAGGAACGCAACGCCAACAGCGCGACGAGCACGGCTGCGAACGCATACAGCACGTACGCGAGCGGCGTGAGCCAGGGAGCGCGCGCGACGTACAGGTCGAGCGGCTGCGTCAGCTCGGCGTTCGCGCCCGCGGCATTGGTCGCGGCGACGCGCAAGCGGTATTCGCCCGCGGGCAGCTGCGACCAGGTGCGTTCGCCGTTCTCGGCATCGACCCAATCGCGGTCGAACCCGTCGAGGCGGAAGCGATAATGGTTCGACGAGGGGTTCGCATAGCTCAGCGCGCGTGCCTGCACGTGCAGGTTCACGTCACCGCGATGCCACTCGATCGGCTGCGTCGCGTCGAGCAGTACGCGCTCGCCACCGCGCTGTATGTCGACGGTGGTGATGCGCAACGCGGGTGGCGGCGCGTCGAAGCGCAACGCGGCCGGATCGAACGCGACCATGCCGCCGAGCGTGCCCGCGAACAGGGTGCCATCGCCCGCCTGCGCCAGCGCACCGGGCATGAATTCCTGGCTCGGCAGGCCGTCGCGCGCATCGAAACGACGGATCGCGTTGCTGGTCGGATCGACATGCCACAAGCCGCGCGGCGAGGTCGCCCACACGGAACCGTCGCCCGCGATCGCGAGCGCGTGCACCTGCAGGCTCGGCCAGCCTTTCGCCGCGTCGAAGCGCTGTTGCACGAGCATCACGCCGCCGTCGACGCCATAGCGCTCGAGCACGCCGAGGCGGTGCAGCCAGAGCGATCCGTCCGGCGCGAACGCAAGCGCATGGATCGGCTCCCTGGGTCCGCCCGCGACCGCTTCGAAACGACCTTCGGCCAGGCGCTCGACGCCACTCGCCGTCGCGATCCACGGCACGCCGGCGGCATCGAGCGCGATCGCGCCGACATCGGTGTCGCCGATGGCGTGGTCCGCTACCGTGTAGCGCTGCAATACGCGCGGTGGCTCGCCGCCGACGCGCGCGATCCCGCCGCCGCGCGCGTTCACCCACAGGCTTCCGTCGCGCGCGCGCACGAGGTTTTCGATCTGCCCTTGCGGCAGTGCGTCGGCGCGAGCGACATCGACCGGGATCTCGTCCACGACAGCGCTGTCGAGCGCATAGCGTCGCAAGGTGCCGCTCGCACCGACCCACAGGCGTCGATCGCCATCCATCGCCAGACTGTTGATGCGCTTGCCGGCGACGCGCAACCGCTCGGCCCAGCGCTCGATCGCACCGCTCGCGCGATCGATGCGGTCCAGTCCATCGCTGCCGCCGGCCGCCCATACTGCGCGCGTGCCGTCGATCGCGAGCGCGCGCACGCGCGCACGGCTGAGGCTCGACGCGTCGCCGGGCACATGGCGGAACGCGGCGAAGTTGCTCCAGTGCGGCGGCAGGTGTGCGATACCGCCGTCGTAGACCGAGAACCACATGCCGCCCTCGCTGTCGCCGAGGATGTCCATCGTGCGCGTACCGGGAAACGTGCCGGGCGCAGCCTCGTCGGTGTTGTAGCGTGTCAGTCCGCGCGGACCGAGCCGCGCGAGGCCGTTGAGCAGGCCGAGCCACAGGCCGCCATCGGCATCGCGCGCGAGCGAGGAGACCATCAACGGCGGCGCCGCGTTGCCGAGTTCGCCGGCATAGCGCAATTCCGAGTCGACCCGGAACAGGCCCTTGCGCGTGCCGACCAGCGTGCTGCCGTCGCGCTCGGGCAGGAAACCCATCACGACCGGAGGGCCGGGCCGCTGCGCCATCGGCGGCAACTCGACGTGCACGATGCGGCCCTGCGCGTCGCGCACGTCGAGGCCTTCTTCCGAACCGATCCAGAGCCGATCGAGCGCGTCCGCATGCAACGCGTAGACACTGCTCGAACGCAAGCTCGCGGGATCCTCGGCGTCGTGGTCGACATGCAGGAAACTGCCGTCGGGCTCGAGCCGGTTGAGGCCGCCCAGATAGGTGCCGATCCAGATCGCGCCGCTGCGGTCCTGCGCGATCGCGAACAGGTCGTTGCTGCCGAGCGTGCGCAGATCATTCGGCGTGTGCATCCAGTGCTTGAAGGTCTTGCCATCCGACTCGAGACGGTTCAGGCCGGACGATTCGCCGCCGCACCACAGGCGCCCGTCGCGATCGACCAGCAACGCCGAGATGTCGTTCGTGGCCAGCGAAGCAGGATCGGCGGGGTCGTGGCGGAACACGCGAAAACCGACGCCGTCGTAGCGCGCAAGACCGTCCTGCGTGCCGAACCAGAGGAAGCCGTCGTGGTCCTGCACCGCCTTGTAGGCGAGGCTCGACGGCAGGCCGTCGGCCACGCCGATGGGGACGAACTGCGGCGACGCCGGCGGCGCTGCCGCGGACGCGACGATCGGCATGACGAACAGCGAGAGCGCGAGCAACCAACGCATGGAATCCCTCCCTCGACGGGATACTGCCATGCCACGGCGCACCCGTGCACATGTCCACTCGTCCCCGCTCCGACAAACTGGCGCCCGCCCATCTAGAATCGCGCCATGCCGCAGCCACGCTTCCCGCTCCGCCTGTTCCTGCTCGCCGCGCTCGCCATCGGCGCGGCCCTGCTGCTCGGTCTCGTCGTCGCGACGCTGAACAGTCTGCTCGAGTTCTACCAGCGCCTGGTCGACCTGCCGGCGTGGTTGCGCATGCCGCTGATCGCGGCCGCCGCGCTGGTGGTCGCCGCCATCGGCTGGTTGCTGTGGCGACTCGCACGGCCGGCGCGCACCGCCTCGGCGCCCCCGCCGGTCGCGATCTCGCGCCCGCAGGTCGAGGCACGCATCGATCACCTGCGCGAG
>Ga0207639_10000822_pt1 | contig 21093 bp, 14 predicted proteins | sample KBSCornC32_FD_184299 | JGI IMG/M metagenome (GOLD analysis project Ga0207639, IMG submission 184299) | Corn rhizosphere microbial communities from Kellogg Biological Station, Michigan, USA - KBS Corn C3-2 (SPAdes) (version 2) | ecosystem: Host-associated > Plants > Roots > Rhizosphere > Soil ...
TCGAACTGCAGCGGCGCCCGGTCATGGCGTCGCGACTGATGCTGGTCGAAGGGGAAGTGCAGCGCAGCAAGGAAGGCGTGGTCCACCTGATGGCTTCCCGCGTGCACGACCGGACTGCGGAATTGTCTCGGCTTTCTCAAACCGATGTGCAGGAACCTTCCCGCATGCGTCACGATCACGCCCGCGGACATCCGCGCGATGTTCGGATATTGCCGCAATCACGCGATTTTCATTGAGGGAAGGCTGTCGCAACAGGTCGCAGGAATGCGCCACGGCACTTCTGCTTCTTTCCGCCCAAGGAGTATCAACTCCTTGAGTTTATTGGTCACCCCTACGGTCACCTGCTAATCGTGGTAAGGTATTGATTTAACGTCGGCTCTTGGATCCGACTTGGGGAAAATACCATCACATGTGCCAACTGTCCACTGGGACCGCGTGAGAATGGATAAGAACCGTTGGAGAGCCAATGCCGGATGCGGCAAAAGCACCTGCTTGGAGTGCATGGCTTTGGGATGAAAGTTTGCGGGCGAAGCTGCGGTCCCCGGGGCGCGGAGTGCGGCGTTGCCGCGACAACTGGGGCGTATCCCTACTCGAAGGCGTTGGCCAGAACGTGTGACTGCCTGACCGGATAGCAGTCCACAACGAATCCGTTGCTTGATCCGGCATCACTTCCTACAAGTAGGAAATGTCTGGGGGGGCTGATCTGCTTCGCATGGCCGGCGAGGCGCTATACGGCGCGCGCTGGCAGACGCCCATAGCTCACGATCTCGGCGTGACACCGAGGTCGGTTAGGCACTGGTGCGCAAAAAAGCACGATTGTCCAGACGACATCGCCGAGCGGCTGCTGCCGCTCGTCGTAAAACGGGGTGAGGTTCTTCGCCGGATGGCGGAAATCCTAAAGGTATACGGGGACGAGTAGGACGCATGCTTCAGACGGTCATTGACGCCTGCCAATTCAAGCAGGAGGCGCTCGATTATGCGCTGTCCAAGCAAATCGAGGATCTCGGCGATCTCGTTTATCACGACGAGGCTGCCGCGCGCGAGTTCTTTGAGCGCACCTACGTCACAGACGGCATGGCCCAGCTTCTGCGTCAAGGCCTCCATCGACTCGCCGGTTTTAACGACCAGGCGGTGTTTGAGCTCCGGCAGGCCATGGGCGGTGGCAAGACCCACTCCATGCTCGCGCTCGGGTATCTCGCCGCGCACCCCAACATCGCCGGTGCCGTGTCGGCACGCGTGACGGAGGGCTTCACGCCCCAGCCCGCGAAAGTCGTGATCGTCAGCGGTCGCAACATCGACCACGACCGCTTCCTCTGGGGCACCATTGCCGAACAACTCGGCAAGGGAGACGAGTTCTCCCGTTTCTGGAGCAACGGCGCTCGCGCGCCGAACGAGGACGACTGGGTCAAGCTGATTGGCAGCGATCCGGTCCTGATGCTCTTCGACGAGTTGCCGCCCTATCTCGAGAACGCCGTCACTGTGACCGTCGGCTCGGGCACGCTCGGTGACGTCACCTCGGCCGCCATCTCGAACCTCTTCTCGGCGGCGATCAAGCTTCCGCAGCTCTGCATCGTGCTCTCGACCCTCGTCGGTCAATACAAGGCGAGCGGCGACCTGTCGCGTATCGTCTCCCAGATCACGAACGAGGCGCGCCGGCAAGCGAAGCCGATCACTCCCGTCGAACTCGGTTCGGACGAGATCTACCACATCCTGCGGAAACGTCTTCTTGTGCGCGAGCCGGCCCAAGCGGTGATCGAGAGCGTTTCTGAGGCCTATGGTGAAGTGCTCTCCGACGCAGTGAAGTCGAAGACCCTTGAACGCTCCGCCGAGAAGATCGCCGACGAGGTCGCCGCGACCTACCCCTTCCATCCGAGCCTCAAGACCGTCGTCGCCACGTTCAAGGACAACGAGGGTTTCCGCCAGACGCGCGGGCTCATGACGATTGCGTCGCTGATGATTAAGTCGGTCCAGACGCGGAAGACCAACGACGTCTATCTTATCGGCCCCCAACACCTCGACCTGTCCGACCGCTCTATCCGCGATTGGATCAACGGCATCTACGATCTCGACGCCGCCATCAGCGTGGACATTGTCGATACCGGCAGCAGCGACGCGCACGCAGAGCTGATCGACGCCGACGCCGGCAACGACGCGGCCGGGCAGGTCGCCCGCCTGCTGCTCATGGCTTCGCTCGCCGAATCGTCCGACGCCGTTAAGGGCCTTCAGACGGCGGACGTCCTTTCCTTTCTCGTCGCGCCTCTGCGCTCGGAGAGCGACTTCGTGGCGGCGATTGAAGCGCTTACCTCGCGATGCTGGTATCTCCACAAGCGCGACAATGGCGCCTGGTATTTCTCGAAGAACGAGAACCTAACCAAGAAGATCGAGAACCTCGCAAAGAGCGCGCCCGTCCATAAGATCGATCAGGATCTGGCGCGGCGTATCGACGAGATCTTCACCACGCGCCGCCGTGCGGCCTACGGGCGCGTGCTGGCCTTGCCGAAGGTGGAGGACATCAACATGCGGGGCGATCGCGCCCTCATCGTCCTCTCTCCCGACGCGAAGATTCCGCCCGAGAAGGCTCAACAGCTCTTCGATTCCACATCCGAGCGCAACAACTTCGCGATCGTCAGCGGCGAGGGGATCGACCTCGCGTCTGTCGAGGAGCGCCTTCGCATGGCCTACGCCATTGCCAAGGTGCTCGATCAGGAGGGACCCGCCAGCCAGAACAGGCCGGATCTCGAGGCGAGGCAGGTCGACGCCGAACTCGACGTCTACCAGACCATCGCGTCCACCCTGAACAAGATCTGGTATCCCGGCCGCGATGGCACGGGCGAACGCCTGCTCGGCGCCACGCTCAAGCTCGACAACTTCCGCCGAGAAGGCGCCGCCGGTTACGACGGCGAGACCGCCGTCGAGACCGCGCTGTCGGCAACCGGCACTCGCAAGCTCGTCCTCGACGTCGAGAAAAACTTCGAGATGCTCGCAGACCGCGCCGAACAGGAGCTCTGGCCCATCGGCCGCAGCTCAACCACCTGGGTCGACCTCTGCGATCGCGCCATGGCGAACGTCCGATGGCTCTGGCTGCCGCGCAACGGGCTGGACGAGCTCCGGCGTATAGCGATCTCGCGCCAGCGGTGGCGCGAGAATGGTGCCGGCAACATCGAAAAGGGGCCGTTTGAGAAGGAGAAGACCAGCGTCGGCGTTACGGAGACGACCTACGACGAGCAGACCGGCACCGCCACGCTCAACGTACTCCCGCGCAACGCCGGCCGGCGCGGGCGGATCTACTGGTCCAAGACGGCCGACGTTTCGCCGTTGTCCGACCGGCTCGAGGGCACGCGGCTCGACACCAGCGAGATGCGTCTCTACTTCGTCGCGATCGATCCCGACGCCGAGCACGAGACCGGCGAAGTCTTCGTCTGGACGAACCGTCTCAACCTCACCCACGATCCCCGCCCCGCCGGCACCGGCTACGAGGTCCACCTCTCGGTCGTGCCCTCCGGTCAGATCCGCTGGAACACCGAAGCCATCTCGCCTCGCGACGGCGCGCTCTACGGCGGCCCGATTCGGCTCGAGGGCGACAAGGACGTCACCATCTACGCATACGCGGAGGCCGAGGGCGTTACGACGACGCGCGAGTTCCGGATCGCGCGGCGGGAGGGCGACGGCGCCAAGATCGACGTCAGCCGCCCCGGCACCGTCCGGCGCCAAATCAACATCAACACAACCGACAAGGTCTTCGCGGCCGTCGCCGCGGCGAAGGAGAGCAGAGCGCGCTTCCGGAACGTGATGGTCACGGTCGGCACCGGGGCAAGGGCGGTGAGCACGCACTTCGGCGCCGACTTCGATGTCAGCGCCGAGACCATCGAGCGTCTCGCCAAATATGCGCGGCAGGAACTCGCCGACGACAACGCCGACGTCACCGTCACATGGCGGGTGCTGGAGGTCGACCGGGCCGCCGATCTCGACGCGATCATGACCGCCGTCGGCGAGAGCCTCAACACCGGTGAAATCGAACAGAGCTGAAGGGCTGGCGCCCGGCGACATCGTCGGCGCGAGGAAATGACATGGCAACAAGACCCCAGACCGGATTCGGCGTTCCCTCGAGTGAGATCGACCCGCAACATTTCATCGTGAAGATCAAGGAGAATGCCCGGGACAACGTGACCATCATCGAGGACTTCGGCATCTCGGGACCGAAGTTCGACCTCGACGAGAACGCCCAGCTCGATCAGGTGGTGCGCTGTTCGATCCATCCGCGCCGATGGCGGATGGTCGCCACGCCGCTCAAGAACATGTTCAACGAACGGCTCAAGAGCCGCAAGTATCCTGCCGGCCGATGGGGTCCGGGGGACAACAAGGTGCATCGCCTGCTTGGTCGCGAGATGTGCGTGCTGCTGTGGGCGGTGGAGCAGTGCGACGAGGAACTCGTCCCCGCTGGTATCAACGCATGGCTCGGACTTCGTCCCGAGGAGCGCTGGTGGCTATACGCGATGGCAGCATATAGTTCGGGCAAGGCGGGTGATCACGAGCGCGGCTGGCGCAAGGCGATCCGCTTCGGTTTGACCGAAAGTGCGCCGCTGCCCGACTCCTACCGCAGCAACTTCCTGGACCAGCTATGATTGACCAGGTCTCCTCGCGGGTCGCTCCGCTCTCTCTCGCCGACGCGCCGACCCTGATCGAGACGATCTGGCCGGCGCAGAAGATCTCGAAGGAGTCGGAGGTCGAACGCAAATCCGTTTCGGGACAGACGCTGACCGGTCTCGGCGGCTATTGGAAGGGACGTAAGCCTCTCATTCTCAACCGCGCCTGCATTCTCGGAGCCCTTCTGCCGAGCACGGGAGATCCGGAAGCCGACCTCGAAGTTTTCGAGAGCCTGATGATGATCGACGACGAGGGCTTCGTCGATCGAGGCAGGGGGCGTCAGGCTTCCGACTACGCCGATATGGCGGTCCGTCATGGCTTCGACTCGCCCGAGGCGATCGGCTCGTTCTTCGTAAACCGGGACACGGGGGAGGCACTGGACCGCGTCGATGCCGACGTGGTGCGACAGCTTGGTCGTCGCATCGCGTGGCGCCCGAGCCTTCGTGATGGCGGATGGCGTTCGGTCGCAGCCGACATCCTCTCGCGGGTTCCCTACGTCGAGAAGGTCGACGCGTCGGTGCGGCCCGAATATCTGGGCGCCATGCCAGCCCTCACCAATGAGCGGTGGACTCGTATCAATGACCACCTCGGCACCTCCGCAGCCAGTCTCGGCGAACTGGTCGAACAGCTCGGCGTCATGCGCTTCGGCCATCGGCCGAAGGTCGGCGACTCTTTCTCGGGATCGGGCCAGATCCCGTTCGAGGCGCTCCGTCTCGGCTGCGACAGCTACGCGTCCGACCAGAACCCGATCGCGGCACTGCTGACCTGGTCCTCGTTCGAGCTGGCGGGCACGTCCGAGGAGGAGGTCGCAGCCCTCATGGACGAACTCGCCGCGATCGAGACCGCGGTCGAAGAGGATCTTGCCCCGTTCGAGACCAACGTCACCGGCGACAGGGCCAAGGCCTATCTCTACTGCCTGGAGGTCCGCTGTCCGATCACTGGCTATATGGTCCCCTTGGTGCCGAACTGGGTAATCAGCCCAAAGCACGGCACGATCGGGCGACTGGTGCCCGACCACGCGACGAAGCGCATGGAAGTTGAGATCGTCAACGGCGCGTCCGCGGCGGAATTGAAGGCCGCCGAGACGGGCACCATCGCCGGCGATCACGTCGTCTACGATCTAGACGGAGAAACCCACCGGTTCTCGATGTCCGCGCTGCGCGGCGACCAGCGTGGGGATGCCGTCAATCCGAACAGGCTGCGAAAGTGGGCGGCCGACGACATCGTCCCCCGCGAGGACGATCTCCTTGGCGAGCGGCTCTATTGCATTCAGTGGGCGAGTTCGGACACCCTCGATCAACCTCGCCAGTCGGTGCGCTTCGCCACCCCCGACACAGATGATCTCAATCGCGAGATCGAGGTGCGCGAGCATGTGAAGCGTAATCTTAACGCCTGGCGTGCGGAAGGCCTCGTGGCCGACATGCCCATTGAGGCGGGGCTCAAGACCGATGATCCGATGCGCACGCGCGGATGGACGAACTGGCTTCACCTCTTCCATCCGCGGCAGATCCTGCTTCTCGCGAGCCTTCATCGCCGAATCAAGGCGCATCATCACGCGGCGAAGCTCTACTTCTTTATGCCGAGGGCGTTAGATAACTCCTCCCGCCTGAACCGTTGGAAGGCCAGCCAAGGCGGCGGTCTCGGTGGAGTGGTCGGCACGTTCGACAACCAAGCCCTCAACACGTTGGCGAACTTCGCGGTTCGCGGGAGCCTTGGTCTTCGTTCTCTCGTTGGTGGGCCCGCGCGGGCGATCGACCTCGACGCGCCGCGGCGGATCGACACGCTGCCCGGCAGCTTGGTGGCAGAGCGCCGCGACATCTGGATCACCGATCCGCCATACGCGGATGCCGTCGTCTATCACGAGCTGACGGAATTCTTCATCTCGTGGCTGCGCCGAGACCCGCCCAAGCCATTCAATGAGTGGACATGGGATTCCCGCCGCCCGCTCGCCATCCAAGGCGAAGGCGAGGACTTCCGTCGGAAGATGGTCGACACATACGGCAACCTCGCGAAGCTGATGCCGGACAACGGCATGCAGATTGTGATGTTCACGCATCAGTCCGTCAGCGTATGGGCGGATCTGGCGTCCATCTTCTGGGGCGCTGGTCTAAAGGTGAGCGCTGCCTGGTATATCGCCACCGAGACGGGCAGCAACGCGCCGGGCAAGAGCGGCAAAGGCCTCGTGCAGGGCACCGTCATCCTCGTCCTGCGCAAGCGCCTCGGCGTCGAAAGCGGCTACGAAGACGAGATCGTCCAAGACGTGCGCGCCGAGGTCGCCAAGCAGATCGACACGATGTTGGGTTTGAACCAGTCGTTCAAGGGCGCCGGACGGATCGACAACATCTTCTCGGACGCCGACATGCAGATGGCCGGTTACGCGGCCGCTCTTCGCGTGCTCACCGGCTATACGCGCATCGACGGTCGCGACATGACGGTGGAAGCCCTGCGCGCCCGCCGCAAGGGGGAGACGTCTTTCGTCGATCGGATGATCGACTACGCCGTCGGCATAGCGAACGAGCACATGGTCCCGGAGGGCATCAGGCCGGCGCTCTGGCAGCAGATGACCGGCAGCGAGCGCTTCTACCTCAAGATGATCGGCCTCGAAGCCGACGGCCTTGCGAAGCTCGACAACTACCAGAACTTCGCCCGAGCCTTTCGCGTCTCCGACTACACGGCCCTCATGGCTTCGATGACGCCGAACGCGGCCCGTCTCCGTAACGCCTTCGACTTCGGGACCCGTTCGGCATTCGACATGCCCGAGTTCGGCACCGGTCTCGTTCGCGCGACGCTCTACGGTATCCACCAGCTCGAGCGGGAGACGGACCCCGACGTAGTTCTCCAGCAACTCCGCGACATCGTGCCGACCTACTTCAAGCGCCGCGGCGATATCATCGAGATCGCCGAGCATCTAGCCCGCCGCCGCGGCGCCAACCTCGAGGGGCGTCACGCAACGATCCTCGCGAACTTGCTTCGTAACGAGCGGCTCTAGGTGGGCGGACCGACCCAGACGAACGGCATCACGGCATTCGCCGACGGCGGTCGGCTGTCCAGATTCTCGTCTCGCCAGGGTCGGCTCGCGCACGCATATCTCGCCGATCGTCTTAGGGACGCCAGTACCTACGACCGGATCGCAGGCTACTTCCGCTCTTCCATCTTCGAACTGGTCGGCGAGGAGATCGGTGCGATCGGCAAGGTTCGAATCGTGGCGAACGCCGATCTAGATCCGGAGGACGTCGAGGCCGCCCAGCGGGTGCGCGACGCGCTTCTCTTCCAGCGCTTCGTGGAAGGCGACGTCGTGGTCGATGCCGCCATCCACCGCGACCGTTACGTCAGGCTGCACGAACTCCTCCTCTCCGGACGTGTCGAGATCCGGATCGTGCCCCGGACGGTCGCACCCTTCCTCCACGGCAAGGCCGGCGTTGTGAGCGGCCCCGGGGGCGCAGTCGCGTTCATGGGCTCGATCAACGAGACCCGCGCTGCGTGGGCCCACAACTACGAACTGGTCTGGGAAGACAGTTCGGCCGAGGGCGTCGCCTGGGTTCAGGAGGAGTTCGACGAGTTGTGGGTCCAGGGAAAGCAGCTGCCGGACGCAATTATCCGCGAGGTCGGCCGCTTGGCGCATCGGCGGGAGGTCGAGGTGGTCGGCTTCCACGATCGTCCCGAGGAAATTCCCGCGGCAGCGCTCGCCGAGACGCCAATCTACCGGGACGGAGAGTCGCTACAGCCTTGGCAGCGAGCCTTCGTCGTCGAGTTCCTTCGTCACCGCGAGACCTACCAAAAGGCCCGCATGCTGCTCGCCGACGAGGTCGGCGTCGGCAAAACTCTGTCGCTCGCAGCGTCGGCCCTGATCTCGGTGCTGCTCGGCGACGGTCCGGTACTCATCCTCGTCCCGTCGTCGCTCCTGGAGCAGTGGCAGATCGAGCTGCTCGACCGCCTTGCGATGCCGGTCGCACGCTGGCACAGCACGCGCAAGGTCTGGATCGATCCTGCTGGCCGGACGATCAAGGGCGCGGGCGTGGCGGACGTGGCACGATGCCCATACGCCATTGGCCTGGTCTCGACCGGGCTCATCGTCCATGGCGTCGACCGACACGGCGAACCGAAGGCTGGCACCGAGGCCGAACAGCTGTTACGTCGCAAGTTCGGCATGGTCATCCTCGACGAGGCCCATAAGGCGCGCGGGTCGGAGCCGATCGGATCCGACGAACGAACGCCCAACAATCTGCTCAAGTTCATCGAGCGCATCGCGACGCGGACGAGACATCTCCTGCTATCGACGGCGACCCCGATCCAGACCAGCGAGCGCGATCTATGGGACCTGCTCCTCGCTCTGAACCGAGACGCCGAATTCGTCCTCGGCTCGGCCTTCTCCCAGTGGCAGCGGCCAGACCGCGTGCTGCCCTATCTGAAGGGCGACACGCAGGTGACCAGCCTGCGTGAAGGCTGGCAGCTGCTCACCAATCCGCTCCCCCCCACGGGCGACGACAATCTGCTCGCCGACATCCGCGGCTCGCTCGACCTCGGAGAGCGGGATTGGGTTACAAACAGATTCCCGTCGGACATGGGCAACATGGTGGTCGAGACCAAGGCCGAGATGGAACTCACGGCCATTCGGGACGGACTGGGCTACTTCCAGCGCGACAATCCACTGCTGCGACACGTCGTGCTTCGCAAGCGCCGCGACCTCGAACGGCAGGGCCTGATCCCGAGCCTACCCGTTGATATCCACCCAAGCGCGGACCTGCCGGGACCGGGGCATCTGTTCAATTCGCTCAGCCTCTACACGTCGGATGCTTTCGCGAGCGCGCTCGACGCTGTGAACGCCTTCACGAAGGTCTATGGTCACCGCGACAAGCCGGCTGGGTTCATGAAGACTCTCCTCTTGCAACGCCTCTGTTCCAGCCATGTCGCTGCGGTCGCAACTGCTCGGGCACTGCTCGGTGAGGACGAGCTCGACGAAGAGGTCCAAGAGGAACTCGAGATCAGGAGCTTTGACGCCCACGCCGACGAGAAGCTGCATCTCCGCGCGATCATCGAGGCCCTGACCGGCGCGATCGATCCAAAACTGAAGGCCGTGGAATACTTCCTCGACGACCACCGGAGCGGGGATCGTTCGTGGCGCGAGATGGGGTGCATCGTCTTCAGCCAATACTACGACACGGCCGCCTGGATGGCGGAAGCGCTCAGCCTCGCCTCGCCCGGCCAGGTGGTCGCGCTCTATGCCGGCATGGGGAAGTCCCGCATCATCGTCGACGGCCAAGCAACGACCGCCGAGCGCGTCCAGATCAAGCGCCATGTCGCCAATCGCGAGATCAAGCTCGTGGTCGCCACCGACGCCGCCTGCGAAGGCCTCAATCTCCAGACTCTCGGGACGCTGATCAACGTCGATCTGCCCTGGAACCCTTCGCGGCTCGAACAGCGAATCGGCCGCATCAAACGCTTCGGTCAGACTCGCCCCCGCGTCGACATGGCAAACCTCACTTACTCCGGCACCATCGACGAGAAGGTCTACAGGGTGCTGTCCGATCGGCTGCGGATCTCGAGCAGCATACTCGGCACGCTGCCCGAGACGATCGACGCGGACTGGATCGACGACATCGAGACGCTCGAAGAGCGGCTCCGCGCCTTCACCGTACCGCGGAAGCGCTGGGATCCCTTCGAAGCCAAATACGCTGAGGACCTCGGCTCAGACGATTCTTGGGCCGAAGCCAGCGAGGTGCTGGCTCGCGCCGACGTCGAGACACTGCTCAGCGTGGGGTGGGGACGATGACGATACCCGATTATCAGACGCTCATGCTTCCCGTGCTGAGAGCCGCTAGCGGTGGCGACACTCGCGTGCCAGATGTCGCCGACAGAATAGCCGACGATCTCAGCCTATCCGAAACCGAGCGCGATGAGCTTCTCCCCAGCGGACGCCAGCGGGTGTTGCACAACCGGATCCACTGGGCCAAATTCTACATGACCAAGGCCGGTCTGATTGATAGCCCGAGGCGGGGCCTCTTCCGTACCAGCGATGCCGGCACCGCGCTGCTTGCTACGTCGCCGGCGACGATCGACGTAGACACCCTCAAGACCTATTCAGCCTTCCTCGAATGGTATGAAAAGTCGGCGTCGACCACAGGAGCGGCAGAGACGCCCGTGGTCCGGGCGGCGGCCGCCGCCGAGGCCACGCCCGAGGAGCAGATCGACTCCGCGCACGCGATCATCCACTCCGCCCTGAAGGCGGATCTTCTGCAGCGCATACTTGCTCAGAACGCTACGTTCTTTGAGAGTGTGATCGTCGATCTGCTGGTCGCCATGGGCTACGGCGGCACGCATGAGCGCGCCGCTCTGCGCCTAGGCAAGAGCGGTGACGGTGGCGTCGACGGCGTCATCGACGAGGACCGCCTCGGTCTCGATCGGATCTACGTGCAGGCCAAGCGATACTCGACGCATGTCAGCGTCGGCCGCCCCGAGATCCAGGCGTTCGTCGGCAGTCTGGTCGGCCTCGGCGCCACGAAGGGCGTCTTCGTAACAACCTCGACCTTCAGCGCGCCAGCGCTTCAGTTCGTGCAGCACCTGCCGCAGCGGGTCATCCTCATCGATGGTGACCGGCTGGCGGAGTTGATGGTCGAGCACGACGTCGGCGTTCGGACCAGCCGAACAATCGCGATCAAGCGGCTCGACGAAGATTTCTTCGTTGAAGAATGATCAGCATCGAGACAAATCCTCTGTCAAAACCCTCGGATCGATTTGCAGGCTTCGCGTTAAATTTCATGAATTAGCACGCGAGAGTGTGGGCGGAGATTGCAGCGCCAGACGGTCCGATCACAAGTAGGCCCGTAGCGACCGGTCGGTTTCCCGGCGGAGCCCAAGCACTCCTCAAGATTGCGGCGTTCCGATCCTGATGGTGCAACGCACCGGCTGCTTGGCCTTAGCGACTGCCTTCCGGCATGCGGCAATGGCCTCGCGGTTCTCGCGAACTATGTCGGTAGCATCCACGATCGCCTGCCAGCCATCAGGGTTTCCGGCCTGCAAGAGCCGGATGCCCGCATCCCATAATGACGCCTCGCCTAGCACACGGCGCGACATCCGTTCGGGCCAGTGCCATCCTTGCGGGCCGATGCTCGCCGCCCAACCCGGATAGACCAGCCATAGGAGCGATACGGCCAACGCCGTGCCGATGCCGGTATAGAGCATGTAACAGCGTTGCTCCGTCCGCGTGCGGACCTTGCCGATTGCCTCGCCAAGATCGGCATAAGTGCGGCGATGGAGGTCGAGCGACTGGCCGATGGCGGCCTTGTCAGTCTCTCGTGCGGCTTTCGCCGCCTCAGCGATCCGCCCGGCCATGCTCTCCGGGGTCAACTGCATGGCCGGCGCTTCAGCAAGCCTCTTCATCTGCGGCGCAAGCGTCGCCAGATGCCCGCCGATCTTGGCAAGGGTCGGGGTATAATCGGGTATCTCAATGCTCTGCTTCTCGATGGCGATATGCTCGAGCGCGCGGGTCATCATCGCCATGCGGCCGTCCAGCCGTTCCTCCATCCCGGCCACGCGCTGCGACAACGCGGCGAACGCCTCGGCGGCCGCGTCGGGCCGGGTGTCAGATTCCGGGTCATTGAGCAGCGATTGTTCTTGGTCGTCCATTTGGTCGTCTCCTTGGGGTTAGCGGCTCATGCCGAGACCGCGATTGAGATCGTGGGGGATGCTGTCGGCAAGGGCGCTGGACAGGCTGCGGCCCATTCGTTCGTTGGCCTCAAGCCCAAGGTCGCGGCGGTCGCGACCGGACAGCACCGATTCAAGCTGAGGATCGCGCTCCAGGCTTTTCGCCATGCCGGCCATCTGCTGCGCGGTCGTCTTCGCGCCCCGGAAATTGCCGTCGCGGACAAGCTCGTCATGAGCGCGCTGCAACTGCTGCCAGCCTTCCACGAAGCGATCCGCTCGGCTGTAGGGATCGATGCGGATTTCCGTTTCCAACTGCATCGCGCGCATTGCGGCCTGGCCGCGCCCCTCTGCGGCCTCGCGGACAAGATCCGGGCTGCGCTTGAATGCGCTGTCGAGATCGGACACGCCCTCAGCCCGCACGGCGTTCAGAGCATCCCTCGCCCGCACCAGCGCTTCGTGCTGGTGCGGCATGGCGTCCAAGCCCTGCGCACGGGTCTGCTGGATCGCATCCACCGCCTTGGCGTAGCGCTCAACCGCGCTGCGGACGCCGCCCACGCGCAACGGCCGCGGATCACGCTGCGTGTCGGGCAGCTTCTCGCGGCCCCGGTCCTGTTCCGGGCGCTCCGCGTTTGGGCGGAACCCTGCGAATATATCGTGCTGCTGCGCAGGGATGTTGGGCGCGGCATTGGGCCGGAAATTATCGAAGATCCCGCGTGCCTTCTCGACCACCGGCCGCACGATCTCGGCGACCCGCTCGCGGAACGTGATGCCGCGCCGCTCGGCAAAGTCGCGGGCCGGATCGGCCTTGGCGTAATCGGTCGCCATGTCCTTGACACGCTCGCGGCCAAGCACGGCGGCAAGGCGGCGCTCGTCCTTGAAATCGTCGCGGCCATAATGAAGGTCCACGCCGTCGCGGTGCCGCGACAGCGAGACATAGGCGCCGTGCCGATCCATCCCCGGCGTCGCCAGCACATGCGCCCGATCCACGGTCATGCCCTGCGCCTTGTGGATGGTGGCGGCGTAGCCGTGGTCGATGTCGCGATAGTGCTTGGTATCGAACGCGACGGAACGCCCGTCATCGGTGCGCACCGCCATATTGCCCTTGTCCACCCGTTCGACGGTCGCGAGCGTGCCGTTCTTGACCTCCATGCTGCGCTCGTTGCGCAGGAACATGATGCGGTCGCCGCTGGCAAAGGCGCGGTCGCCGCGCTCGGTCTTAACCTGAACATCGTAGCCCAGCTCGCCGGCATTCCGCATGGCCTCGCGGGCCGCGTCGTTCAGATCGCGCACCTCCGCATTGGTATGGGTGAGGATGATGCGGCTGGCGTCTGGGTCGGCCTGCCGCGCGCGGTTCCAGCGTTCGACAAGCTCACCGCGCGCAGCCTCGCGCGTCTCTGCCTGATGCAACATGCCCTTGTCGGCATAGGCATGGATAGCCTCGCCGGTTCTGCCGGTAGCGAGATGGCGGGTGGCGTCGCGCTGCCATTCCTCATGCTGGCGACGAACCTCGGTGATCTCGACGCCGCCATGACGCTCATGGATCGACCGGAACGCCGCACCCGCCTCGATGGACTGCAATTGCTCGGCGTCGCCGACAAGAACGACCTTCGCGCCTGCTTCGACGGCGTGGGACAGGACACGCTCCAGTGTACGCGTACCAACCATGGCCGCCTCGTCGATCACCAGCACGTCACGTTCGGTCAACAAGTCGCGGCCCTGCGCCCAACCATGTTCCATGCTGGCGAGCGTGCGCGAGGCGATGCCGGAGCCGTTCTCCAGCCCCTCGGCGGCTATGCCGGCGAGTGCCGCGCCTCGCACGTTGAACCCGGCATCCTCCCAAGCCTCGCGCGCGACCCCCAGCATCGCGCTCTTGCCGGTTCCGGCGTAACCGACGACCACGCTCAGGTCGCGCCCATCGGTCGCATGGTCGAACGCCGCGCGCTGCTCGCCGGACAGGTCCAGCCCGCGCGCCGCCGCCGCGCGAAGCGCGCCCTCCCGGTCGCCCTCCAACACGCGATGCCGCTCGCGCTCGGCCATCAACTCCGCTGCGCGCTGCAACCGCTGCTCGGCCTCGATCATCTCGCGCGACGTAAACCGATCCTCGCCGCGCCCGTCCTTACCCAGCGCGATCAGGTCGGGCGAGCTGCGCACCGCGCTCATCGCGGCGTTGAACTGGTCCTGTCCGTCCGAATGGCGATGCACGAACATCGCCATGTCGCGGTTGGTGAACGTGGCCTGTTGGTGGGTGATCGCGTCGAGCGCGATGCCGGGATTGGCGATGATGCGTTTGCCATTCTCGCGGGCGATCTCGCGATGCAGTTCCGCACGGTCGGCAAGCTGGCCCGCTTCCTCCATCCGCTGCGCTGGCCCGCCGATCTTGCTTTGCGGCTCAAGGTCGATGCCCTGTTCCGCCAAGCTGCGATGATCGATGCGCGCGTCTATGTCGAGTTCGGCGAGGCGGGCGTTGACGTGATCCGCCCAACGCTCCCGCCACCGCTCGACATTCTCATGGTCGTTCCATGCGCGGACCTTCTGACCGAAGCTTTCCGGGGTCGCTTCGCGCATGGTGAGCATGACATGGGCGTGGGGTTTGGGCTGGCCGTCGCTGCTAATGTCCCAATGCACATTGAGGTCTGCGATCATGCCGCGATCGACAAACTCGGATTGCACGAAATCGCGGGCAAGCTCGATGCCCTCGGCCTTGCTCATCTCGCGCGGGATGGCGAACTCGACTTCGCGGGCAAGCTGAGCGTCCTTGCGCTTCTCGAACGCCTCTACATCGTTCCACAGGCGTTCGCGATTGCGCCACACTTCCGGCGCGTTCTCTGGCAACATGATTTCGCTATGCTCGACCCCGGAGCGGGCGCGGAAATCTTGGGGCCGGTCGAGGCGCTCGTCGTGCAGCCGCTCGCCCGCGCGATAGGCCGCCGCCGATACGGCGGAGCGGCCGGAGGCGCGACCGATGACTTGCACGGAGAAATGGTAGATCGCCATAGCGATCGTCCATCTACTACTGCGAAGCGCACGTCGGAACGACGTATAAGCGCGCCCTTCTCGAAAATTTCTCGGACGGGACTAAGTGGTGTCAGGATGTCCCGGCGACTCTACTGCGCAATGGGCGGGCTCATCTTATCATCACCGCATCGTCACTCAATGAAAGACTTCGCGATGCGCAAACCACGGGATTTCGATTCGGAACTGAAAGCCCTTGCCGACAAGGCGAAGGCGCTCAAGGAACGCCGCGTGCGCCAGCTTGGCGAACTGGTGGCAGCAACCGGGGCCGATGCGCTCGACGCCGATCTGCTGGCAGGCGCATTGCTCCATGCCGCTATGGTGAAGGACGCCGCCACTAAGGAGGGCTGGCGCAAGGCGGGCGCGGCCTTCTTTCTCGGCAAAGGCGGCAAGCCTGCGGGCGGACCTGAACGCGGGTCGAGCGGCAATCTCCCGTTCGACGGCGGCACGGCATCGGCTTGAAGCTCGAAAGGCACGAACCGACATGCGGGACTGGGCCGTTGCACGCTGCGAACGAACGCGGCATCTGATCGAACTCGGTGGCCTCGTCATCAAGGCGGGGCTGGTCGATCTCACCGACGATGATCGTGCGACACTCTACGGCGCGTTCCTGACGGTTGCCGACCGGCTGCGCGGTGACGAACGGGCCGACGCGCTTGCTCTCTGGAAGCGGAAGGGCAAGCGCGCGTTCGAGGCGGAACAGGGGAGCGGCTAGCGCGGCACTTCCATGCGTATGCTTCCGTCCGGCATGGTCTGATATCCGACCGAGACGACCCTTGGGGGACGGCTCTTGTCGCAATAGCGCACGGTGATGGTGTCTCCCCGGATCGCGGGGCAAAGACCGGAGCCGTAAAGCACGTCCGCCAGAGCGTCGAAGGTCGTCGCCTTGGCGCGATAGGCTCCGGTCCAGCGCACCGACCAAATGTCCTCGTTGGCCTTGATCCGGTAACCGGCGCGGTTCGCAATATCGCCTACCGCTCCCAATACCGTGTCCGCGCGCACATCGAAGTCCAGCACGGCCGAAGGGTCTGCGGGTTCCGAGCGAACGGTCTGCGCGGAATAGATCGAACGCGCCCGCCATAACGCCGCCTCCGCACCGGCCAGAAACACGCTCAGGCCGATCACCGCGAAGGACAGGCGCTCGGCCCATTGCGTGAACCTCTGCGAACGCCGGAACCGGCCAACGCGAATGAGCCGGTTCCAGCGAACCCGCGACGGCGCGGTACGGAGTGCGATCTGCCATGTCCGCCGTAGCAGGGTGGTGCGTCGGAGCGGCTGTGGGAGCATGGTCGTCGTCGCCGCTTCCTTGGGTGCCGGAAGCATGGGAGCTGACGTGTCCGCGATCAGCGCTGCATGATGATCGGCGCACGCCGGGACCACCAATTCCTGCAGTATCTCAACGCGCCTGAGCGCCCACGCCAATTCCTGCGATGAAATGCGGTAGGAGCGTCCATAACGAGCCTCCACATAGGCACGACGGATACAGCCGAAGGCGCGGCGCTCGAACCGGGTTGCCCTCGGCCACGTCGCGATCAGGCTGCTATCCAGCGCCTCGGCGGCTTCGCGCAGTTCGTCCAGCGCGTGGGTGCGCGGGCCGTGAAGGGTGATCGACCACAGCACGCACAGATAGAAATGCTCGCACGCCTGATGCAGCAAAAGCGCCGCCATCGGCCCGTTACCCTGATCCCGATAGAAGACCGCGCCTGCGAGAAAATCGCTGCCGCTCTTGTGCCAGCGCAGATACTCCGCGATGCCACGGATAGCCCGTTCCCGCGCGGGCAGATGGCGCGGCGATTTGAGGCGCAACCCCTCCATCTGGTAGAGCGCAATTCCCCGTTCCGCGACGGTGACGAAATGCGGAACGCCCTCGACAAGCGCATGGTTGATCCGTTCGAGGCATTCTACGGAAAGACGCACGGGCCGCGCGATCTCGCCGAACTCCCATGCGCGGCGCAGACGGTCACGCACCAGCCGCCAGTCGCGTTCGCTGCGGGCGAGCCGGGGATAATTGACGATCGCCAGCAGCCGGAACGCTTCTCCCGGCGCGACATGCTCCCAATCCTGCTCGGCGTGACGGCCGTGCAGGATCAGGGCAAGGATACGGCCCGCCCGATAATGTTCGGAGCATCTGCCCTTGGTCGTCTCGGCAAACGCCTCGAATAAAATCGTTGCGACGTGCAGCAGTTCCTCCCGAATCGGGGCGGGCAGGCGGTCGGCGTCGGTGCGCAGCATCATGACTGCGCCTCACGCTGATGGCCGGTCACGTCCGCCACGCGGTCCAGCAGCGCACGGATGAGCGGGCGGACCCGATCGGGCGTAAATCCTCCATAATCCATGGGCGGATCGCCGATCAGATGCGGATAGCCCCATTTCCAGTAGGGTGTGAGAATGACTGCGAGCCGCGCCATGTCGGTGCAGTCATGTCCGAACCCTGTCGCATTGGCGTAGGTCAGCGCTTTCGCAATATCCTGCCGGATATGCGCTGCGTTCCAGTCATCGGGAAAGCCAACATCCAGAAGATGGGCGCACAGCGCCAGCTTGGCGACGCCTCCCGCCTGATGCAGCGTCACGCGGGTAGAACCGGCAAAGAAACCGGTCTCAATCGCCCAGAATGAAATCTCCGCGCAGTGATAGCGGTCGCCGCTGAGCGCTCGGCCTTCTTTTGTCCGAATGAGCGTCGTCGGTTCGTCGTCATAGTGTTGATGAAGCGACGCCACCGCCTTGGTCCAGGGCGAGGCGATGGCTGATGCCACCACCGGCGCGACAGACAATCCGCGCAGTAATGCGCGGCGGGATGTGGAATGTCCCATATGCACCTCCATTCCGCATCCATCGCGGGACGGCGGGAAGTGCGGGCGGATGCGGAAGCGGTCCCGACACTCTCGCGTGATTCGCGATGCCGGTGCGTGAAAGGGCTTTAGAAGGAAGCCGTTACACCCATTTACGACATCGTTTAATCCATATACGATGTCGTATATTCAAATAAACGATGGCGTCAACTAGTTTGGCTTGGAGTCTGCGGGTATGGCCGATAGCGACAGGGAGATGGGACGCCCACCGCTTGGAATGAAGCCGACGACAATCAGGCTATCGACCGACACAATCAGCCGTATCGAGGCGCTTGTCGGCAATCGGCGGCTTGCCCTGTTCATTCGCGAGGCGGTCGAAAATGAATTGCAGCGCCGGGAAAACCCGGAGCCGCCAAAAGGATAGGCAGCTCTACGCGACCGCCTGCAAACCCTTGCGTTGGATGATCGACAACAGCCGGAGGGCAGGGCCGCCGGGGCGCTTCACACCGCGCTCCCAGTCCGACACCAGATTTCGCGAGACATTGAGATAGGCCGCGAACACGGGTTGCGAGACATGCTCGCGCTCACGGATCGCACGAATTTCGTCACCTGCCAGCGCCGGGGCGGGGGCAAGGCATGCTTCGTCAAAGGTGCGCAGCGTCGCGCGCGACACCACGCCCGCATCATGCGCGTCGCTCATCATTTCGTGGATCGCGCCCGCGATCTCGCTGCGATAGCCCTTATCCTTCACTGTCGTTCCCATCGTCTATCTCCACCAGCGTTCCCGACGCCACCAGCCGGTCCAGGTCCTCGTCGTCCCATTCCAGCGCCTCGGTGGCCGCATCGCGCAACAAAGCGAGGTCGGCCTTCGATATGTTCGCCTGCGCACTCTTGGCGAAGCCGAAAGCGAATATCGCCCGGTCGCCCTGCCGGAACAGGATCAGCGTGCGATAGCCGCCTGACTTGCCTTTTCCCGGCCGCGCCACGCGCTGCTTGATGACGCCGCCACCAAGGTCGGCGTCTACCAGTCCGCTTTCCGCGCGCTCCACGGCATCCCGCAGCGCCGAATCGGCAATCCGCTCCTTCCGCGCGAAACGCTCGAACCAGCCGTTCTTGAAGATGCGCGGAATGGTGGCTCTCCTGTTCTTGGCGTCATATATAACACATAGCGTGATGGTGCAACGCGCCTGTTATGCCGATATCGAAGCAAGCGGCACTGAAATGCCCCCAATCGGCACTTCAGTGCCTCCGCCCTTGTGGGTTGGCATCGTCTGGCGCAGCGTGGGCTTCTGGCGGGCAGGCCTCCAAAATTTGGAGTGAAGCCATGAACGATTCGACCTGATCGATGTCACGCCGCGCACAGGGCGGTTAGGCACTGAGCGGCGTGTCTTTCGAGACGCAGTGGGAAAAAATCTACGGCGGGCGTGCTTTGCGGCAGCGCTACGCCGGGAACCGCCCGTGGACGCCGTTAGCCGCCGCCGTCCACCCGCGCAAACCCGACTGGTCCTTTGTGGCACCGTAACGCCTCTTGTCCGGGACAGCGAGCAATCCAATGCTCCGGGGCGGGGGCGCATGCAACATCCTGACGTGAAGAGACTGCCTCATGAACAACAGTGATCGTATTATCAGAATGAAGACCGTTCTGGCCCGCACCGGGCTTTCCCGTTCGACCCTTTATCGCAAGATCGCGGACGGGACATTCCGCGCCAGCTTCCCATCAGCGTCCATGGCGCGGGATGGCGGGAGTCCGCCGTCAATCGCTGGATCGCTGATCCGGCAGCTTACCGGGAGGAGGGGACCGTCTGATGTGCGCTATCGCCGTGCCCTCGCTGTCAGTGGCGAGGGCACGGTGAAGCTATCAGGCGGCTTGCTTCTTCGTCTTCCCGAACTTGCCGGTAACGACCTTCTGCCCATCGCGCAGGAAATCGAGATGATCGGACCAGTGCTGCATCATGCGCACCCGCTCATCCCAATATTCGCCCCGCGTATAGGCACGGCGCACGGCATTGTTGTCGCAATGGGCAAGCTGGCGCTCGATCGCGTCAGGATGCCATAACCCCATCTCATTCAGCAGCGTCGCCGCCATCGCCCGGAAGCCGTGGCCGGTCATCTCGTCCTGCGCGAAGCCCATGCGCCGCAACGCGGCGTTGATGGTGTTCTCCGACATGGGCCGATCGACCGAGCGGAGCGACGGAAACAGGAAGCGGCTATAGTCCGCGTCATGCTCGATCGTGCCAAGGATCGCCAATGCCTGCCGGGAGAGGGGAACGGTATGCGCCCGCCGCATCTTGGTCTTGTGCGGTGGGATCGTCCACACGGCCTTGTCGAAATCGAAGTCTGACCATTCGGCGTGGCGTAGCTCGCCGGGGCGGACGAAGACATGGGGCAGCAGTTGCAGCGCCGCCTTGGTGTTGGCGAAACCCTCGAACGCTTCGATCGCCCGCAGCAGTCCGCCCGCCTTGTCGGCGTTGGTGATTGCGGCCCGGTGGACGGGCTGGGGAGCGATCAGCGCGCCGCGCAGGTCTGCCGCCACATCACGCTCCGCGCGGGCGGTGGCGATGGCGTAGCGGAATATCTGGCTGCATGTGCTGCGCAGGCGCTTGGCCGTCTCATACTTGCCTTTGCCCTCCATCTTGCGGAGCATCGTCAAGACCTCCTGCGCAGTGATGGCGGTGATCGGGCGCTTGCCAAGCGAGGCATTGATGAAGTCCAGCAGCCAGCGCAGCTTCTTCATCGTGACGCCAGAGCGGCCTTCGCGCTCGACCTTCACCAGCCATTCGTCGGCGACGGCCTTGAAACTGTTGGCGGCGGCGACGGTGGCGGCAAGCCGATCCAGCTTTGCTTTCTCGGCGGGATCGTCACCCTTCGCCAGCACCTTGCGGGCGGCGTCGCGTCGTTCGCGTGCATCGCGGGCCCCCGTGTCAGGCCACAGGCCGAGGCGAGGGTCTTCTGCTTGCCGAGATAGCGGTAGTTCATCCGCCAGTAGCGCCCACCCTTGGGCGTCACA
>Ga0207639_10000824_pt1 | contig 21085 bp, 18 predicted proteins | sample KBSCornC32_FD_184299 | JGI IMG/M metagenome (GOLD analysis project Ga0207639, IMG submission 184299) | Corn rhizosphere microbial communities from Kellogg Biological Station, Michigan, USA - KBS Corn C3-2 (SPAdes) (version 2) | ecosystem: Host-associated > Plants > Roots > Rhizosphere > Soil ...
TTCGCGCCGCGCGATTTCAGCTTGCCGAGGCCGAGCTTGATCGGGTTCGAATCGTGGTCCTCGGCGACGCCCCACATCATGAGGTACTTCGTCAGGTCCCAGTCCGGCTCGCCGAATTCCCAGAAGCTGCCGCCGAGCGTGTACATGCCGGCTGCGGCCATGTTGACCGAGCAGAAACCGCCATGCGCGGCGTAGTTGATCGTACCGAATGCCTGCGCCCACCAGCCGGTCAGCGCCTGGCTCTGGTCGCGCCCGGTGAAGAACGCGAGCTGGTCGGGGTCGCGCCGGCGGATGTCGCCGAGCCATTGCGTCGCAAGCGCGAGTGCCTCGTCCCACTCGATCTCGCGGAACTCGCGCGTGCCGCGTTCGCCGACGCGCAGCAACGGCTTGGACAGCCGTGCCGGCGAGTAGTGCTGCATGATGCCGGCGGAACCCTTGGCGCAGATCACGCCACGGTTGACCGGATGCTGCGGATTGCCGTCGATGTAGCGGACGCGGCCCTCCTTGAGGTGCACGCGGATGCCGCATCTGCAGGCACACATGTAGCACGTGGTGGTCTTGACGTCGTCGCCGGTCGGGCGATTGAGGTTCAGGTGGGCGTGCGGCATGGCGTGATGGTAGCGGATGCGTCCATGCGTGGGGCCCGATCGTCGTGATCGAAGGCCGCACCGACATGCGATGATGCCGATGCCGCGTCGGGGAGATCGCGATGCAAGCAGCACTGCCGCCCAGCACGGAAACGACGGCGCCCGGCCTCGGTGCGCGCATCGTCGCGATCGGCGTCTTGCTCGTCACGAATGCGATACCGCTGTACGGCGTGCAGCGCCTTGGCTGGTCGGTGACGAACGTGCTGGTGATCTACTGGCTGGAGAACCTGCTGGTCGCGGTGTTCACCTGCCTGCGCGTCGCGTTGCACCGCGCGTTCACGCGCAAGCGCGGCCACTGGCGCGCGGGTCAGCTCGGCAGCAGCACGAATGGCCGGCCGTCGCGGGCGGGCCTGCTCGGCGAGTACGCGACGGTCGCATTCGTGTTCACGTTCGCGCACGGCGTGTTCGTCGCGGTGATCGCGCTGCTGCTCGCGGGCAAGCATCCCGACGATCCGCTCTGGCGCTTCTCGTGGCCCGCGTTGCGACAGGGTGCGCTGATGCTGTCGCTGGTGCTCGCCGCGGGCTTCGTCGCCGACCTGCCGGGCTTGCGCTCGCGCAGCTTCGCGTGGATCAAGGGCGTCGTGCAGCAGCGCATGGGCCGGGTGCTGATCCTGCATCTGGCGATCATCTTCGGCATGGCCGCGATGGCGGCGACCGATTCGCCGCTCGGCCTGCTGTACGTGCTGATCGGCCTGAAGACGCTGTGGGATCTCGCCCTCACGCGCGTCGTCGCGGCAGCGGTGCCGCAGCAGCCGCCGCGCTGGCTGCTCAAGCTCGGCGACCGCATCGGCAAGGACAAGGGTGGCGCTGCCGCGCTGGCCGGGCAATGGAGCTCCGGCCTCGAGACGGCTCGCCGCCAGGCGATCGAGGACGAGCAGGTGATGCCGGAATAGGACCGCAGTCGCGATCGGGTTCAGCGGCTCGGGGCATGCCGTGCATTTGCGGGAGCGGCCAAACCGCGACCCTGACGGACCGGTGCGGTCGACGCGCTCAGGGCGCGTCGATCCGGATCGACGGATCGTCGAAAGCGGAATAGCGCACGCGGGTCGTGGCCGTGTGGCCCATGAAGCTGCCGGTCGATTCGATCTGCATCGGCATGCCGGTCTTCTGCGACACCCAGCACTTCGCGTCCGACTGGATCGGCTTGGTCAGCGTGTAGGCGTAGACCTTGGTCGGTTCGCCGGCGACGTTCTCGTCGGGCAACGCCTGCACGCTCATGCCGCCTTCGATCTCGTGCAGGAAATCCGCGTTGCGGTATTGCGCGACCATCTTGCCGACTCCCGGTACCGGGATCGGCGTCAGCTTGCCGCCCATGTCCATGTACATGGTGTCGCCGATGATGATGTTGGCGGGCCCGTTCACCGGTTTCACGCGGTAACGGTCCGGCGCGACGAACTCGACGCTGGACGTCGGCTCGCCTTTCTTCACGTCGGTCGCGTCCGCACGGAAGCTGTGTACCTGGAGGAACTTGCCGAAGGCCGCGTGCAGTTCGTCCTTCGGCGAGGCGATGGCAAGGCTGCATGTCAGCGCCAGCGCGAGGCCGGCCAATGTCCGCGTGATCGTGCGCATGGAATCTCCGTGGTGGTGGTCTACGCGTGGGTCGGCACGGCGGGCGCGCCGGCTTGTGCCAAACTCGCGGTTCGTGCCGGTTCGTACCGGTGTTCGACCCGGCGAACGCGCCAGGCCCGTCCCATCAACACGCAAGACGATACCGTTTCAGGACATGCCGCACCATGGACCGCTACGAACGCATCCTGACCCTGCACCGCATCCTGAAGGCATCGCGCTATCCGGTGTCGTTCTCCCGCCTCAAGGACGAGGTCGTCTGCTCGCGCGCGACGCTCTACCGCGACATCGCGTTCCTGCGCGATGCGCTCGGTGCGCCGATCGAGTACGGCGAGGACGAGTCGATGTTCCGCTACGCCGCGGACGAGGCAGAGCGTTTCGAGTTGCCGGGGTTGTGGCTGAACAGCGAGGAACTCGCCGCGCTGCTCGCCCTCAACGAACTGCTCGGCCGCTCCGACCCGGGTGTACTCGCCGGCGCGCTGGCGCCATTTCGCGCGCGCATGGAGCGCCTGCTGTCCGACCATTCGAGCGGGCGCAGCCTGCCGGTCGAACGCATCCGCGTGCTCGCCAGCGGTTCGCGCCGACTCGACCAGGCCGCGTTCCGCGGCGTCGCCAGCGCGTTGCTCAACCGCAAACGGCTCAGGTTCCGTTACCGCGCGCGCTCGACCGACGCGCAGACCGAGCGCGTCGTCTCGCCGCAGCGCCTCGCCCATTACCGCGACAACTGGTACCTCGATGCCTGGGACCACAGCCGCGACGCGCTGCGCAGCTTCGCGCTCGACCGCATCCGTGATCCGTTGCTGCTCGACGAGGAAGCGCTCGACCGCGACGCGATCGAACTCGACGCGCATCTCGCCTCGAGCTACGGCATCTTCTCCGGCGCGCCGAAGGCGTGGGCGACGATCCGCTTCTCGCCGCACGCGGCGCGCTGGGTCGCCGACGAGCATTGGCATTCGCAACAGCAGGGCGAGCGCCTGCCGGACGGGCGCTACGAATTGCGCGTGCCGTATTCAAATTCGCGCGAGCTGCTGATGGATGTGCTGAAGTACGGCCCCGACGCGGAAGTCGTCGCGCCGGTGCCGCTGCGCGAGGAGATGAAGATCCTGCTGCAGCTCGCGCTCGGTGCCTATGCCTGACGCAGTTGCAGGAACCGGCGCGTCCGCATCCGAACGGTGATCGCATGAACAACGAAGAGCCGAGTGCGTTGCCGGCGGCGGTCGAGGCGCCGATGGGACCGATGGGTTCGAGCGTCTCGCTCGTGCTCGGTTCGGGCGGTGCGCGCGGCTACGCGCACATCGGCGTGATCGAGGAACTCGAAGCGCAGGGCTATGCGATCCGGTCGATCGCCGGCAGCTCGATGGGCGCCCTGGTCGGCGGCATGCATGCGGCCGGCAAGCTCGACCGCTATCGCGACTGGGTGCGGCCATTGCAGCGCCTGGACGTGCTGCGCCTGATCGACTGGACCTTCCGCGGTGGCGGCTTCATCAAGGGCGAGCGCGTCAGCGGCGTGCTGCGCGAGCTGGTCGGCGACATCCTGATCGAGGACCTGCCGATGCCGTACACCGCGGTCGCGGTCGACCTCGATGCGCAGCGCGAGGTATGGTTCTCGCGCGGTCCGCTGTTCGATGCGATCCGCGCCTCGATCGCGATCCCGACCGTGTTCCGGCCGCATCACTACCAGGGGCGCCTGCTCGTCGACGGTGGCCTGCTCAATCCGTTGCCGATCTCGCCGACCCTGCGCGACCTCACCGACGCGACGATCGCGGTCGACGTCAATGCGCCGGCCGAGGCGCTCGCGGGCCTGCGGGACGACGACCGCGGAACCGCCGGCCAGGCGTCGCCCGAACAACTGCCCGGCGACCCCAGGCCGGGCGATCTCGCGCGCGCGGGCCAGCGCCGGCGTTTCGCGGCGTTCGTCGACTCGTTCATCGAGCGGCGCGAACGCCGCAGCGGCCTGCAGGAACCCGGCGCGCTCGAATTGTTCGCGCGTTCGCTCGATATCGTGCAGGAGACGATCACGCGCCTGAAGCTCGCCGCGCAGCCGCCGGACCTGCTGGTCACGATCCCGCGCAATGCCTGCGCGTTCTACGAATTCCATCGCGCCGAGGAACTGATCGAGATCGGCCGCCGGCGCACGCGCGAGGCGCTCGCGCGCTGGGCGCCGACGCGCTCCTCGCGGTAGCCGCGCCACCCTCGGAGATCGGCCGATCGGAAGAACACCACCCGGATGTTCGGGTGGCCGTCGTTTTCCGTTATAGGAATGAGGGCGCCCATCCCGCGGCGCCGGGGAGTGCACGCATGAACGCCCGTCCGCTGGTGGTTTCCCTGTTGCTCGCCTTGACCGCCGCGGGTGTCGGCACGTCGGCCGCGGCCGGCGGTGCCTACTTCCGCTTCGACAAGACGCGCATGGACATCAAGCATGCCTACGCGGTCATGCATGAGGAGCGCAAGGGTCCGGCCCAGGTCTACCTGTTCCTGACCAGCGACCCGATCGACGTGCAGAAAGTCGCCGACGCGTTCGACCCCGGCAGCGAGGTGAACGACCAGACACACGACAAGCCAGGTGGCTACGTGCGCGTGTGCGTGATGGCGGAAGGCAAGGAGTGCGGCCTGTACTTCTCGCACAACGAACCGAGCGAATCGTTCAACATGTCCGGCTCCGGCGAATTCAAGCTTGCCAGGCAGACGCCGACGCAACTCGAAGGGCGCTGGGTGATGAGCAAGCCGGACGACTTCTTCGGCAAGACCTACGATTTCGACATGCCGTTCAAGGCGACCGTCACCGCGGCGACGGCCGGCACGCCGCTCGGCGCCGACGGTGGTGCGCCGGGCAAGGCCTACACGGGCTATCTCGCGGCGCTCGCCAAGGGCGACCTGCCTGCACTGCGCCGGATCCTCGGCGAATCCGCGCGCTGGCGCCTGCCCGAGGACGACGAGAACTCGTCCAAGCAGGGCCTCAAGGACTTGCGCGACGGCAAGCCGGTCTCGGTGAAGATCCTGTCCGCGATGCAACGCGGCGACCATGCCGTGCTGCGCGTCGAGGGCGTCGATCGCGACGAGATCAAGCGCGCCGGCCGCGTGCTGATGGCGAAGAGCGGCGACGGCTGGAGCATCGAGACCGACGATCTCGGCAGCGTGGACTGACTTTGCGGGTATCCCTGAAAGAAAAGGCCGGCGGATGCCGGCCTTTTCATGGCTCGCCTGGCCGGCTTCTCAGCCGCGCTTCATCGAACCGAAGAACTCGTCGTTGGTCTTCGTGTTCTTCATCTTGTCGAGCATGAACTCCATCGCGGCGAGTTCGTCCATCGGATGCAGCAGCTTGCGCAGGATCCAGATCTTCTGCAGCTGGTCGGGGTCGATCAGCAATTCCTCGCGGCGCGTGCCGGAGCGGTTGATGTCGATCGACGGGTAGACGCGCTTCTCGGAGATGCGCCGGTTCAGGTGCACTTCCATGTTGCCGGTGCCCTTGAACTCTTCGTAGATGACTTCGTCCATCTTCGAGCCGGTATCGATCAGCGCGGTCGCGATGATCGTCAGCGAGCCGCCTTCCTCGACGTTGCGCGCGGCGCCGAAGAAGCGCTTCGGGCGCTGCAGCGCATTCGCGTCGACACCGCCGGTGAGCACCTTGCCGGAGCTCGGCACGACCGTGTTGTAGGCGCGCGCGAGGCGGGTGATCGAGTCGAGCAGGATCACCACGTCCTTCTTGTGCTCGACCAGGCGCTTGGCGCGCTCGATCACCATCTCGGCGACCTGCACGTGGCGCACGGCCGGCTCGTCGAAGGTCGAGGAGATGACTTCGGCGCGCACGCCGCGGCGCATCTCGGTGACTTCTTCCGGACGCTCGTCGATGAGCAGGATGATCAGGTGCGCATCGGGATGGTTGTAGACGATCGCCTGCGCGACGTTCTGCAGCATCATCGTCTTGCCGGCCTTCGGCTGCGAGACGATCAGGCCGCGCTGGCCGCGACCGATCGGCGCCACCAGGTCGAGGATGCGACCGGTGATGTCTTCCGAAGAGCCGTTGCCGCGCTCAAGATGGAACGCCTTGCGCGGGAACAGCGGCGTCAGGTTCTCGAACAGGACCTTGTTCTTCGACGCTTCCGGCGGCTCGCCGTTGATATGGTCGACCTTGAGCAGGGCGAAGTAGCGCTCGCCTTCCTTCGGCGGGCGGATGCGTCCGGTGATGTAGTCGCCGGTGCGCAGGTTGAAGCGGCGGATCTGGCTCGGGCTGACGTAGATGTCGTCGGGGCCGGCCAGGTAGGACTCGTCGAAGCCGCGCAGGAAGCCGAAGCCGTCCTGCAGGATTTCCAGCACGCCTTCGCCGTAGATGCCGCCGCCGGCGCGCGCATGCGCCTTCAGCACGAGGAAGATGATGTCCTGCTTGCGCGCACGCGCGACACCTTCCTGGATGCCGAGGGTATCGGCCAGCAGGAGCAGTTCCGCAGCGCTCTTGCGCTTGAGCTCGTTGAGGTCGATCAGCGGGCCGTTGCCGCCGCCGTTCTTCGACTCGTCGAACTCCTCGTCGTCATACATGCCGCCGCGGTTCGCCTGCGGGCCATTGCCGCCGCCGCCACCGCCGCCATGACGACCGCCGCGACGATCGCGACGACCGCGCCGGGCACCCTGGCCCTGATTCTGACCCTGCTGGCCGCCCTGGTTCTGGCCGCCTTGCGGGTTCGCATTGCCTTCGCCGCCGTCACCGCCGGCGTCGTTGCCGCGCGCCTCGGTCGGCGCAGCAGCGGAATCCTGTTGCGGCTGTTGTTGTTGCTGTTGGCCACGCGGGCCACGTTGCCGGGGCTCGGGACGGCCTTCGGCGGCGGCACCTTGGCCGCTATCGTTCGTTTCGTTTTCGGACACGGGCAATCCTCGCTGGGCGCCGTTGGTGGAACTGGAGGAGGGAAGGATCGAAGAGGAAGCGGGGCGGAGCAGCGTCGGCTCCAAGCGCTGGGATTACGTTAGCACCGCCGATTGCGGGCGTCCAGTTTTGGAAGGTGGGAGGGCGCGGTTGCGGCGACAGCCGGTTTTCGCGCCCTCGTCCCTGGCCGCTCGCGTCAGGCGATCGCCTTGTCGATGATCTGCGCGAGCTGGGTCTTGCTGACCGCACCGATCTGCGTCGCCTGCACCTTGCCGTCGCGGAAGATCATCAGGGTCGGGATACCGCGCACGTTGTAGTTGCGTGGGGTCTTCTGGTTGTGGTCGATATTGATCTTGGCGACCTTCAGCTTGCCCTTGTAGCTGGCCGCGAGGTCGTCGAGGATCGGTGCGATCATCTTGCACGGGCCGCACCATTCGGCCCAGAAATCGACGAGCACGGGCTCGCTGGACTTGAGGACATGCTCCTCGAATTGCTCATCGCTCACGTGCGCAATGTGTTCGCTCACGGGATTTCTCCGGAATTCAGATGGATGGAACTGCCGCCAGCCCTTCGATTTCCTTCGACGGGCCAAGGGCTTGGGGGCGACCGCGCGCGTCGGGCGGGGTTCCGCTACACTCACGCGGTTGCGCCGGTGCAGTCGGGACAGCGGGGAGTGCGGAACGCACGGCCCATTTGAGCCCAAACGAACGACCGGTGCAAGTTGGGGACGCCACCCGCGCAATGCAAGAGCAGGTACGCGCCGCCCTCCGGCCGCGCGCTGCGTCCCGATTCGGCGCAAGCCTCGCGAAACCGGTGCGCTTCGGCGCACGGTCGCGCAGGTGCCTTCCCGTCATTCACACAGATTTGGACCCATGTCCCAGCATCCGCTCACCGATATCACCTTCGAAAGTTTCGACCTGCACCCGCGCCTGTTGTCCGGATTGCACGGTTGCGGTTTCACCCGCTGCACGCCGATCCAGGCGCTGACCCTGCCGATCGCGTTGACCGGGCGCGACGTCGCCGGCCAGGCGCAGACCGGCACCGGCAAGACCGGCGCCTTCCTCGTCGCGGTGCTGAACCGCCTGCTGACGCGTCCGGCCGCGGTCGACCGCAAGCTGACCGATCCGCGCGCGATCGTCATCGCGCCGACGCGTGAACTGGCGATCCAGATCGACAAGGACTTCCGCGCCATCGGCCGCGACACCGGCCTGACCTCGGCGCTGATCTACGGCGGCGTCGACTACGACAAGCAACGCGACCAGCTCAAGGCCGGCTGCGACATCATCATCGCGACGCCGGGCCGGCTGATCGACTACCTCAAGCAGCACGTGTTCAGCCTCAACGCGATCGAGGCGGTCGTGCTCGACGAGGCGGACCGCATGTTCGACCTCGGTTTCATCAAGGACATCCGCTTCCTGTTCCGGCGCATGCCGCCGCGCGAACAGCGCCAGAGCATGCTGTTCTCGGCGACGCTCAGCCATCGCGTGCTCGAGCTCGCCTACGACCACATGAACGAGCCGGAGAAGCTCACGGCCGAGACCGACAACGTCACCGCCGACCGCGTGCGCCAGCTGATCTACTTCCCGGCCAAGGAAGAGAAGCAGCCGCTGCTGATCAATCTGCTGTCGCGCATCGACGCGCACCGCAGCATCGTGTTCGTGAACACCAAGATCGCCGCGGAGAAGGTCACGCGTTCGCTCGAGCGGCAGGGTCTCACGGTCGCGACGCTGTCCGGCGACGTGCCGCAGGCCAAGCGCGAGCGCCTGCTCGGCAAGTTCCAGAAGGGCGAGATCGAGATCCTGGTGGCGACCGACGTCGCCGCGCGCGGCCTGCACATCCCGGATGTCTCGCACGTGTTCAACTACGACCTGCCGCACGATGCGGAGGACTACGTGCATCGCGTCGGGCGCACCGCGCGCCTCGGCGCCGAAGGCGATGCGATCAGCTTCGCCTGCGACCTGTACGCGATGACGCTGCCGGAAATCGAGACCTACATCGACCAGAAGATCCCGACCGCGCCGATCACGCCGGATCTGCTGATCGTACCGCCGCCGCGTCCGCGCGCGGCAGGTGCCGCAACCAGCGCGAGCGCGGACGACGAAGCGGCCGACGACGCGCGCAACACCGCCGGTCCGCCACCGAAGTCCGGCAAGCCCGCACGCGGGCCGCATTCACATGGCGAGCGCAGTGGTTCGCGCAGCGGCGGACGTGGCGAGCGCCCGCGCAGTGAACGGTCGCCGGCTGCGAAGCCGGTCGCCGCGAAGCCGGTCGCGAAGGCGGTCGCACCCGTGGTCGCCGAGCGCAGCGCTGCGCCGGCAGACGCCGCAGCGTTCGACGGCGAGGCGCCGCGCAAGCGCCGTCGTCGCGGTGGTCGCGGCCGCAACAAGCATCGCGAAGGTATCGAGACGGCCGCTCCCGCGACGAAGGCCGGCGAACGCGGGACGTCGACGCAGCGGATCGTCGAGCGCAAGCCGCATCCGCATGCCGGCCAGGCAGCGGCCGCGACCGCGACCGCGACCCCGGCGGCGCATGCCCCGAAACAGGGCTTCTTCCGCCGCATCATGCGCATGTTCGGGCGGCACTGACCTGCCGCCTGCGCGGCGCGGCGTGATCCGGCGCGGCGCCGGGGCGGTCGCGACCGCGCGCGCTTTGCTACGCTTGGCCGTCTCCCAACGCCCGTCGGGTCTGCCTGCCATGCCTGGACTCCCGTCCGGATTCGAACGCAGCCGTACAGCCGAAGGCGCAGCGATGCTGTGCTGCGCGCTGCTCGCCGCGCTCGCGCTGTGGTTGCTCGTGCGCCTGCTGTGGGCGCTGTTGCCGAGTGACGATGTCGCGCTCGGTGCGGCGGCGCTCCCCGCGCCCGCGACGGCTGCGTCGGTGCCGACCCGCTCGATCGCGCAGTGGCACCTGTTCGGCAACAGCCCGGTGCAGGCGTCCGCCGCCGGCACGACCACGTCCCTGGTCCTGCGCGGCACGCTCGCCGAAGCCGATCCGAAGGCCGGTCTCGCGGTCATCGCCGATGCCGGCAACGGCGAACGCAGCTGGCGCGTCGGCGAGGACGTCGCTGCCGGCGTGCGACTCGTCGCGGTCTATGCAGACCGCGTGGTGGTCGCGCGCGCCGGCGGTGCGGAAGAAACCCTCAAGCTCCTGCGCGACACCAATCTCGCGCCGGCCGACATCGTGCGCCCGACGCCGGCGAGCGCGACCGGCGGCGCGACGTCCGCGGCGCGCGGCGCCGCAACGGCGACGCCCGCCACGGCATCGGTCAGCGTGAAGGCGCCGCCGACCTGGCAGCAGACGGTCGATCGCCTGCGCCAGAATCCGGCCGAACTGATGAAGCGCGTGCAGGTGGTGCCGGTCCTCGACGGCGGCAAACTGTCCGGCGTGCGCCTGTCGACCGGCGCCGATGTCGCCCTGCTCAACCAGATCGGGCTGCAGCCCGGCGACATCGTGACGTCGGTCAACGGCACGCCGATCGATTCGATCGAGCGCGGTCAGCAGATCATGTCGAGCCTCGGCAATGCGAGTTCGGTCCGCGTGACCGTCCTGCGCGAAGGGAAACCGACCGAAGTCACGGTCGGCTTGCAATGAACCGAACAGCGAACAAGGGATTCCCCGTGATGCGCCGACTCCTCGTGCCGGTCCTGCTCAGCGCCTTCGCCACGTTCTGCGCACACGCGCAGACCAGCGCGCCGGATGCGCAACAACCCGGACACACCACGACCGCGGATGGTCGCCACACGCTCAACCTCAAGGACGCCGACATCCAGGCGCTGATCGGCACGGTCAGCGAGATCACCGGCAAGAACTTCATCGTCGGGCCGAACGTGCAGGGCAAGGTCACGGTGGTGTCGGCGCGGCCGATGAAGCCGGACGAGATCTACGACGTGTTCCTGTCGGTGCTGCGTGTGCACGGCTTCGCCGCGGTGCCGTCGGGCAGCATGATCAAGATCGTGCCGGAAACCATCGCGCAGCAGGATGGCTCGACCGGCGTCAACGGCCTCGGTGCGCGTGCGGCCGACGAACTCGTCACCGAGATCGTGCCGGTCAAGCACGTGTCGGCGGCGGAACTGGTACCGATCCTGCGGCCACTGATGCCGCAGGGCGGCCAGCTGATCGCGCACGCGAGCTCGAATTCGCTGGTCGTGTCGGACCGCGCCGGCAACGTGCAGCGCCTCGCCGACATCATCCAGCGCATCGACACCGTGTCCGACGCCGAGGTCGAGATGATCCCGCTGCGCCACGCGAATGCGTCGGAGCTCGCGCGCACGCTGACCATGCTCGCCGACGACAAAGGCGCGCAGGCGAATGGCGAAGGCGCGCGCGTGTTCGCCGACACGCGCACCAATTCGATCCTGCTCGCCGGCGCGAAGAACGGCCGCCTCAAGATGCGCGCGCTGATCGCGCACCTCGACACGCCGGTCGAGAACGGTGGCGACACGCAGGTGGTCTACCTGCACTACGCCAGCGCCAAGGACCTCGTGCCGATCCTGCAGGGGGTCGCGACGACACTATCCGGCGTCGCCCCGCCGACGGCGAAGGCAGGCGAAGGCGGTGGCGCCGCCGGCGCAGCGGTCGCGACGATCCAGGCGCATGCGGAAACGAACGCGCTGATCATCAGCGCGCCGCCGGCGATCTTCCGCTCGCTTGCCGCGGTGGTGCGCCAGCTCGACATCCGCCGCAACCAGGTGCTGATCGAGGCGGTCATCGCCGAAGTCGCCGACCAGACCGCGAGCGAACTCGGCGTGCAATGGCAGATGCCGCTCGGCAACAACCGCCACGTGATCGGCGGCACCAACTTCACCGGCACCTCGCCCGGCAACAACATCCTCACCGCGGCGCAGAATCCGCTCGGCGTCGGCAACGGACTCAACCTCGGCTACATCGACGGCACCGTGCAGGTCGGGCGCAACACGATCTTCCAGCTCGGCGCGCTGGTCAGCGCGCTGCGCGGCGACGGCAAGTCGAACATCCTGTCGACGCCATCGGTGCTGACCCTCGACAACCAGGAAGCCGAGATCAAGGTCGCGCAGGAAGTGCCGTTCCTGACCGGCCAGTATTCGACCAACGCGACGTCGACGACGGCGACGAACACGAACAGCGGCATCACCAATCCGTTCCAGACGATCGAGCGCAAGGACGTCGGCCTCGTGCTGAAGGTGAAACCGCAGATCAACGTCGGCGATTCGGTGCGCCTCGACATCCACCAGGAAGTGTCCTCGCTCGCGCCGACCGTGAGCGGCGCGGTCGACCTCGTCACCAACAAGCGCGAGCTGACCACGAGCGTGCTGGTCAAGGACGATTCGCTGCTCGTGCTCGGCGGCCTGATCGACAACCAGGCCAAGGACAACGTGCAGAAGGTGCCCGCGCTCGGCGACATCCCGCTGATCGGCAACCTGTTCCGCTACCGCACCAACGACCGCAGCAAGAAGGATCTCATGGTGTTCCTGCATCCGAAGATCCTGCGCGATGCGGCGACCGAGGCGGCGGTGTCGAGCGAGAAGTACAACTACATGCGCACCGAGCAGTTGCAGATGCGCCAGCAGGACTGGCCGATCACGCCGCGCTCGGAGCGACCGATGCTGCCGGAAGTGCACGACTTCCTCGCCAGCCCGTCGCTCGACGGTCGCCCCGGCCTCGCCGATCCACAGGCGCCGCGCAGCACGGAGCCGCATCGGTGAGCGAAGCGGCCCGTCCGGCGCGCCCTGCTTTCGGTTATGCGCGCCGCCATGGCGTCGCGCTGACCGGCTGGAAGGACGGCGCCGCCGAGATCGCCTGTCGCGCCGGCGTGCGCACCGACGTACTCGCCGAACTGCGGCGCCATCTCGGCGTGCCGTTGCATTTCAGCACGCTCGGCGACAAGGAGTTCGAGCGCCTGCTGCGCGACCTCTACGAGCAGGGCGACGACGCGCGCGCGATGGTGTCCGACCTCGACGAGCGCATGGACCTCAAGGCGCTCGCCGACGAACTGCCGGAGCCCGAGGACCTGCTCGAAAGCTCGGACGACGCGCCGATCATCCGCCTCATCAATGCGCTGCTGACCGAGGCGGTCAAGGAAGGCGCGTCCGACATCCACATCGAACCGTACGAGAACCGCCTCGTCGTGCGCTTCCGCATCGACGGCGTGCTGCGCGAAGTGCTGAGTCCGCAGAAGGCGATCGCCGCCGCGGTGGTCAGCCGCATCAAGGTGATGGCCAAGCTCGACATCGCCGAGCGGCGCCTGCCGCAGGATGGTCGCATCGGACTGCGCATCGCGGGTCGCCCGGTCGACGTGCGCGTCTCGACGATTCCTGCCGGCCGCGGCGAGCGCGTGGTACTGCGCCTGCTCGACAAGCAGGCCGGCAAGCTCGACCTCGTCCAGCTCGGCATGGACGACGCGACGCGCGCACGCATCGAGGACCTGATCGCGCGGCCGCACGGCATCCTGCTCGTCACCGGCCCGACCGGCTCGGGCAAGACGACGACGCTGTACGGCGCGCTGCTCAAGCTCAACGACAGCTCGCGCAACATCATGACGGTCGAGGATCCGATCGAGTACTACATCGACGGCGTCGGCCAGACCCAGGTCAACACGCGCGTCGACATGACATTCGCGCGCGGCCTGCGCGCGATCCTGCGCCAGGATCCCGACGTCGTCATGGTCGGCGAGATCCGCGACCTCGAGACCGCCGAGGTCGCGGTGCAGGCGTCGCTGACCGGCCACCTCGTGCTGTCGACCCTGCACACGAACTCCGCGGTCGGCGCGGTCACGCGCCTGCGCGACATGGGCGTCGAACCGTTCCTGCTGTCGTCGTCGCTGATCGGCGTGCTCGCGCAGCGCCTCGTGCGCGTGCTCGACCCCGCGACGCGCGAAGCCTACGCCGCGACGCCCGCCGAACTCGCCGCCTTCGGCCGCCCCGCCGACGAACAGGTCACGCTGTACCGGCCGCGTGCCGACCTCGCCGATCGCGCGTCGCGCGCCAGCGGCTACAAGGGCCGCACCGGCATCTACGAACTCGTCGCGCTCGACGATGCGCTGCGTCGCCTCGTGCACGAAGGCGCGTCGGAAGCCGACCTCGAGCGCCACGCCCGCACGCGCGGGCCGTCGATCCTCGAGGACGGCTGGCGCAAGTGCGTCGCCGGCATCACCTCGACCGAGGAAGTGCTGCGCGTGACGCGCGAGGAGTGAGGCGCTTCGCCTCGTGCAGAATCCGCGCGTGAACCCGTGCTGGATCCTGCTGCCCGGGCTCGACGGCAGCGGACGCCTGTTCGCGCCGTTCCTCGCCTGTCTTGGCGACGTCGATGCGGTCGTCATCCGCTATCCGGACGACCCTCGACTGGATCTGGATGCCTACGCGAGACACGCGGTCTCGGCGATCGGCGACGCCCGGCGCTGCATCGTCGTCGCGGAATCGTTCTCGGGAGCGGTCGCGTTGCGCATGCAGCGGCTCGAGCCGCGGATCGAGGCGCTGGTGCTCGTCGCGAGCTTCGTGCGCTGTCCGCATCCGCTCCTGCATGCAATGCCGCTCTCCATCGTCGCTGCGCTCGCGCGGTACCTCGCGTTCAGGTCCTTGCTGCGGATGTACTGCCTCGGACGCGACGCCCGGCGCGAATGCGTCGACGAGATTCGTGCCATTGTCCGCGCGCTGCCGGCCGATGTCCTGCGGGAGCGGCTCATGCTGATCCATTCCACCGACGAGTCCGCCGCTCTGCGAGCCATCCGCGTGCCGGTGCTGCATCTGCGTGCGCGCCATGACCGCCTCGTATGCACGTCGCTCCGAGCCGACGCACCGCCAGCAGCGTTCTTCCGGGAAGTCGACATCGACGGTCCGCATTTCCTCTTGCAGACACGCCCGCGAGCATGCCGCGGGGCGATCGCGGTGTGGATGGCGGCCAGCGGAATCGTGCGGGCGTGAAGGCGCCACCCTCCGGCGCGCTCGCTCGAAACGGAAAAGACGTCGCGAACGCGCTGCTGTCGGTTTAATCTCTAGTGGAAGCGGCGGAAGCCGCGACGCTCTTGCCAGTCAGGGAAAAGCATCGCGGCTTGCGCCGCGCCGATGAACGCCACTCGCACGTCGTCACACGGAACTGCAACCCGATGCCCGCATTCGCTTACCAGGCTCTCGATGCCGCCGGCAAGACCCAGCGCGGCGTGCTGCAGGGCGACACCGCGCGTGCGGTGCGCGGCAGCCTGCGCGAGCGCGGGCTGAATCCGCTCGTGGTCGAGGAAGTGCGCGAAGGCGCCGCCGCGCCGGGTGCGGGCGTGCGCTGGCGGCGCGGGCTTTCCGGTGCGCAGCTCGCGTTGCTCACGCGGCAGTTGTCGACGCTGGTCGGTGCCGGCCTGCCGATCGACGAGGCGCTCGGCGCGCTGTCGGAGCAGGCCGAGAACGAACGCCAGCGCGGACTGACCATGAGCCTGCGCGCGCGCGTGATGGAAGGCGCGAGCCTCGCGCAGGCGATGGCGGAATTCCCGGACAGCTTCCCCGAGATCTTCCGCGCCAGCGTCGCTGCCGGCGAGCAGTCGGGGCGTCTCGAGCACGTGCTGGAGAAGCTCGCCGACTATGCCGAGGCGCGCGACGCGCTCGGCCAGAAGATCCTCGCCGCGCTCGCCTATCCGCTGCTGTTGACGCTGGTCGCGGTTGCCGTCGTCACCGGCCTCCTGACCTGGGTCGTGCCGCAGATCGTGGGCGTGTTCCAGAACCTGCATCAGACGTTGCCGTTGGCGACGCGCGCCTTGATCGCATTGTCGGCCTTCCTGCGTGCCTGGGGCTGGCTGATCCTGTTGCTGCTGCTCGCCGTGGTCGTGTCCGCGCGGCTCGCATTGCGCGCGGAAGCGGCGCGCTGGCGCTGGCATGCGCTGCTGCTGCGCGTGCCCGTGGTCGGGCGGCTCGCGCGCGCGGCGAACACCGCGCGCGCGACGCGTACGCTCGCCCTGCTCGCCGGCAGTGCGGTGCCCTTGCTCGATGCACTCGCGATCGCGGCGCAGGTGGTGACGAACCTGCCGATGCGCGATGCACTGAAACGGGCGGCATTGCGCGTACGCGAAGGCAGCGCGTTCTCGCGCGCGCTCGGCGAGAGCGGCCAGTTCCCGCCGGTCGCCTTGCGCCTGATCGCGAGCGGCGAGCGGTCGGGTGAACTGCCGCGCATGCTCGACGAAGCCGCCGCGCAGCAGCAGCGCGAGCTCGACCGCTGGTTGACCGCGTTGACTGCGGTGCTCGGACCGGCGGTGATCCTCGTCGTCGGCGCGATCGTGCTGTTCATCGTGCTGGCGATCCTGCTGCCGATCTTCAATCTCAACCAGATGGTGAAATGAAGTGAAGCAGGGCGAGGGCGCGGGGGCGAGGACGCAAGTCCGATGGATTCTGGCAAGATTGATCGGTGCATTGAACGACGGGTTCGACGGGCGAAGCCGTTCGAACCCGCGCCCTCGTCCCTGATTGCCGGCCCCAGTCCCTCACATGATCCGCTTCGACAACGTCAGCAAGCGCTACACCACCGGGCTCGATGCACTGACCGAGCTCAGCTTCGAGATCGAGGCGGGCGAGATGGCGTTCGTGACCGGGCACTCCGGTGCCGGCAAGAGCACGTTGCTGAAGCTGGTCAGCCTGGCGGAGCGGCCGACGCGTGGGCAGGTCACGGTCAACCATCGTGAGCTCGCGCGGGTGCGCCGGCGCGGCATCCCGCAGCATCGGCGCGGCATCGGCATGGTGTTCCAGGATCATCGCCTGCTGACCGATCGCAGCGTGTTCGACAATGTCGCGTTGCCGCTGCTGATCGCCGGAACCTCGCGCACGGAAACCGCCAAGCGCGTGCGCGCGGCGCTCGACAAGGTCGGCCTGCTCGCGCGCGAGAAGGCGTCGCCGCTCGCGTTGTCGACCGGCGAACAGCAGCGCATCGGCATCGCGCGGGCGATCGTGGCCAAGCCGCCACTGATCATCGCCGACGAGCCGACCGGCAACCTCGACCCGCAACTCTCGCTCGAAATCATGAACCTGTTCGCCGAGTTCGGTGCAGTCGGCACCACCGTGCTGATCGCGAGCCACGACCTGCTGTTGCTCAAGCGCATGCAGAAGCGCGTGCTGGTGCTCGACCATGGCCGCCTCGTCGATGACTACCATCCGCCGGTGAAGGCCGCATGAGTCCGCAGGCCACACCGAATCGCGCGCCACCAGCGCCGAAGAAGGGCGCCGAGCCGCGCGGACCGCGCGCACCGCTCGGCGAGCGGCTGGCGGCCTGGCGCGACCAGCATTTCTACGGGTTGTTCTCCAGCCTGGGTCGTCTCGCCGCGCGGCCATGGTCGACCGGACTGACCGTGCTCGTGCTCGGCTTCGCGCTCGCCTTGCCGCTGCTGTTCTGGCTCGTGTTCGACAACGCGCGCGAATTGTCCGGCGGACTGCGCGAGGCGCGCGAGGTCACCGCCTTCCTCAAGCCGGGGCTGGATGCGCGCAGTGCCGAGGCCTGCGCGGACGAGCTGCGCCGGCGCGCCGACGTCGCTGCCGTGCTGCTGCGCACGCCGGAGCAGGGGCTGGCCGAGTTCCGCCAGCTGTCCGGGTTCGGCGAGGCGCTCGATGCATTGCAGGGCAATCCCTTGCCGAGCGTGCTGGTGGTCACGCCGCGCGAAGCGACCGATGTCGACGAACCACCGCTCGTTGCGGCGCTGCGGGCGGACACGCGCGTCGATCTGGTGCAGTATGACGCGGCATGGCGGCGCAAGCTGTCCGGCATCCTGCATTTTGGCGAGCGCGTCGTCGCGGTGGTCGCCGCGCTGCTGGCGTTGGCGACGCTGCTCGTGATCGGCAATACGGTACGCATGGATATCCAGGCACGCTCAGCGGAAATCTCGGTGATGCAGATGATCGGCGCGAGCAACGGTTTCGTGCGCCGGCCGTTCCTGTATGCGGGCCTCTGGTACGGATTGCTCGGCGCGGCCTTCGCGCTGCTGATCGTCGTCGCGGTGGAACTCGCCTTGGCCGAACCGATCGGACGCCTGGTCGACAGCTACGCGCATCGCTTCGCGCTGCACGGGATCGGCCTCGATGCAGTCGCCGCACTGGTCGGCGCGAGCGTCCTGCTCGGCTGGTGCGGTGCATGGATCGTGACTGCACGCCACCTCGCCGCGGGGCGACCGGCATGAGCGGCGACGTCTCGCTGACCCGGCATATTTCCAGCGACGAGCCGCGCGTGCTCGTCGTCGACGGCTCGCGCGTGGTGCGCCAGCTGATCGAGCGCGTGCTCAAGAACGAGTTGCCGAACGCGGTGGTGGTCGGCTGCGGAACCGGCGCGGAAGCGCGCACGCATCTCCAGGACGGCGTGTTCGATCTCGTCACGACGGCCTTGCGCCTGCCCGACATGGACGGACTCGAGCTCGCGCGCTTGCTGCGCGAGAATTCGAACCAGGCGTACATCCCGCTCATCGTCGTGTCCGGCGACGTGCAGGAGCGGCTCGTCGCGCGCACGCTGTCGAGCCACGTCACCGACTATTTCGACAAGGCGCTCGGGTTCGATGCGCTCGCGACATTCATCCGTGGCTACGTCAAGCCGGCCGAACAGGTCGATGGCACCGTGCTGTACGTCGAGGACAGTCGCGTGGTCGCGCTGGCGACGCGGCGCATGATGGAGAAGTGCGGCTTCAAGGTCTCGCACGTGGTCAGCGTCGAGGATGCGCTTGCCCTGCTCGAGACCGCGCGCGCGCAGGGACGCGGGCCGGGCAACGACCTCGTGCTGACCGACGTCAACCTCAAGGGCGAGCTCAGCGGCGGCGACCTGCTCGAGCGCATCCGCAACCAGTTCGGCTATCCGAAGGGACAGTTGCCGGTGCTGGTGATGACCGGAGACGACAATCCGGCGAACCAGGCTGCGCTGCTGCGCGCGGGCGCGAACGATCTCGTGCACAAGCCGATCGAGGAGCGCCTGCTCGTCAACAAGCTGCAGTTCCAACTGCGCGTCGCGCGCCGCCAGCGCGAGCAGGCCGGCGCGTCGGCGTGAGCGAGGAGCGGATCCGGCTGGAGCCGTCGTGGAAGGCGCGCGTCGGTGCCGCGTTCGAGCGGCCGGAGATGCTCGCGCTCGCCGATTTCCTGCGCGCGCAGAAGCGCGCCGGCAAGGTGATCTATCCGCCCGGTCCGCAGATCTTCGCCGCGCTCGACCGCACGCCGTTCGACGCGGTGAAGGTCGTCATCCTCGGTCAGGATCCCTACCACGGACCGGGCCAGGCGCACGGCCTGTGCTTCTCGGTGCTGCCGGGCGTGCCCGCCCCGCCATCGCTCGACAACATCTTCAAGGAAATCCAGCGCGACCTCGGCATCGCGCGTCCGGATCACGGCTGCCTGCTGCCGTGGGCGCGCCAGGGCGTGCTGCTGCTCAATGCGGTGCTCACGGTCGAACGCGGCCTGGCCGGTTCGCATGCGGGCAAGGGCTGGGAGGGATTTACCGACGACTGCATCGACGCGCTCAACCGCGAGCGTGAGAACCTCGTGTTCCTGCTGTGGGGCAGCTATGCACAGCAGAAGGGGCGACTGATCGACCGCCAGCGCCATCTGGTCCTCAAGGCACCGCATCCGTCGCCGCTGTCGGCGCATCGCGGCTTCATGGGCTGCGGTCATTTCTCGCGTGCGAACGACTATCTGCAGGATCGTGGGCAGGGCCGGATCGACTGGCGCCTGCCGCCGGCCGCAGCGCTGCACGCTGAAACCCCATCGGCATGACCTCTGCCACTGGTTTCATGTGAATCAATGACTTAGCATGATCACATGGGACACAGCGTTCCGCCAGCGCTCATGCACAATACAGAACTTCGGAGTACAATACCCGTCGGTTCAGTAATCAGGGTGGCGGGATTGCCACCGGGAACTCGGGGCCGTCTTAGCACTCCAAGGAGGCGAGTGCTAAAGTCATGGCCGCAGTAAGGAGTGCATACGAAATGAGCAATACCTTGGTCGCCAGTCATTTCCCGGTGCCGGTTGCAATCGGAAGCCTCGACGCCTACGTGAATGCGGTCCACCAGATTCCGATGTTGAGCCAGGACGAGGAGCAGAGCCTTGCGCGCCGCTTCAACGCCGACAACGATCTCGACGCCGCCAAGCAGATGGTGCTGTCGCACCTGCGCTTCGTCGTGCATGTTGCGCGTGGTTACTCCGGCTATGGCTTGCAGGTCGCCGATCTCATCCAGGAAGGCAACATCGGCTTGATGAAGGCGGTGAAGCGCTTCGATCCCGAGCATGGCGTGCGCCTGGTCTCGTTCGCGGTGCACTGGATCCGTGCCGAAATGCACGAGTTCATCCTGCGCAACTGGCGCATCGTCAAGGTCGCCACGACCAAGGCGCAGCGCAAGCTGTTCTTCAACCTGCGCAAATCGAAGAAGCGCCTCGGCTGGATGAATGCGGAAGAGGTCAATACCGTCGCGCGCGAGCTCGGCGTGCCCGCGGCGACCGTGCTCGAGATGGAAGCGCGCCTCAATGGCCGCGACGTTGCATTCGACGCGCCCACCGATGCCGACGACGACGAGAAACCGGCACCGGCTGCGTTCCTGATCGACCACAGCGCCGATCCGTACACGATGGTCGAGGCGGAATCCGAGGAGGAATCCAGTCTCGACACGTTGCAGCGTGGATTGGTCAAGCTCGACCAGCGTTCGCGCGACATCATCCAGCGTCGCTGGCTGAGGGATGGCGAGAAGGCGACGCTGCAGGAGCTCGCCGACGAGTACGGCGTTTCAGCCGAGCGCATCCGCCAGATCGAATCGAATGCGATGAAGAAGATGCGCGGGCTGTTTGAAGCGTGATCCAGCCAAACGGCCCGCATCTGCGGGCCGTTTGCGTTGAGCGCGGCGCAGGTTACGTATCGAAGCCGTCGGCGAAGATCGAATCGGCCAATTCCCACGCGCCGATGTCCACCGCCGCTCCGATCACCCTCGGTGCGCCATCCAGATCGGTCGGGATGCCGGTCGTCCAGCCGGTGTTGCCGGCATCGCGAACCGGAGAGTTCGCCCGCGGGTGGAAGTCGCCGCCGCCCACGAACAGCGGATCGGCGAGGACGGTTCCCG
>Ga0207639_10000826_pt1 | contig 21061 bp, 19 predicted proteins | sample KBSCornC32_FD_184299 | JGI IMG/M metagenome (GOLD analysis project Ga0207639, IMG submission 184299) | Corn rhizosphere microbial communities from Kellogg Biological Station, Michigan, USA - KBS Corn C3-2 (SPAdes) (version 2) | ecosystem: Host-associated > Plants > Roots > Rhizosphere > Soil ...
CGATTCGGCCCGTCACCACCGTGCCGCGACCCGAGATCGAGAACACGTCCTCGACCGGCATCAGGAACGGCTTGTCGATGTCACGCTGCGGCTCCGGAATCCAGCTGTCCAGCGCCTCCACCAGCTTGATGATCGCCGGCACGCCGATTTCCGACTGGTCCCCTTCCAGCGCCTTCAGCGCCGATCCCTTCACGATCGGCGTGTCGTCGCCCGGGAAGTTGTACTTCGACAGCAGCTCACGCACTTCCATCTCGACGAGCTCCAGCAGCTCCGCGTCGTCGACCATGTCCGCCTTGTTCATGAACACCACGATGTACGGCACGCCCACCTGGCGCGCCAGCAGGATGTGCTCGCGCGTCTGCGGCATCGGACCGTCCGCCGCCGAACACACCAGGATCGCGCCGTCCATCTGCGCCGCTCCCGTGATCATGTTCTTCACGTAGTCCGCATGGCCCGGGCAATCAACGTGCGCGTAGTGGCGCGTCGGGCTTTCGTATTCCACGTGCGCCGTCGAAATCGTGATGCCGCGCGCCTTCTCTTCCGGCGCCGCGTCGATCTGGTCGTACGCCTTGAACTCGCCGCCGAAGCGCTCCGCACCGATCTTCGTCAGCGCCGCCGTCAGCGTCGTCTTGCCGTGGTCAACGTGGCCGATCGTGCCCACGTTCACGTGCGGCTTCTTGCGCTCGAATTTTTCCTTGGACATGGCGAAAACCCCGATCTGGTGTAAGCGACTGGTTGGATGGCGTGGCGAAAACGGACCGCTTGGATGGTGCTCACGAATGGAATCGAACCATCGACCTCCTCCTTACCAAGGAGGTGCTCTACCGACTGAGCTACGTGAGCATGTACTGCGGCAGCCTTCCGTGACTGCGAAACGACATCCTGTCGGGCCTTCAAACGACATCAGGTCCACCTGCAACGACTCGAAGCCGCCTGCTTCGAAACCTGGAGTGCAATCAATGGAGCGGGAGACGGGAATCGAACCCGCGCTAGTAGCTTGGAAGGCTACAGTTCTACCATTGAACTACTCCCGCGCCGGACGAACCTGCTTGGGTGTTGCACCGGCTGCATCAGCCGCCGGGTATCGCTTTCGATCGAGGCCACCTGGACCGCTTGGCACCCGATCAGTGGTGGAGGGAGGTGGATTCGAACCACCGAAGGCGTAAGCCAGCAGATTTACAGTCTGCCCCCGTTGGCCGCTTGGGTATCCCTCCGTTCACGGAGCCGCGCATTTTCCTTGCATGGGGCCGCCAGTGTCAAGGCGCCGACGCGTGGAAAAACCGGAAACCGCGCGATCCGGCCCAGCCGCCGGCACGCCGGGCTCAAGGCGTGGGCGGCGGGCGGAAGCGCGAAACCTCGGCTTCCATCGATTTCGACAGCGCGATCAGCCGCTGCGCGTAGTCGGCGAGCCGCCGGTCCTCCTCGTCCGTCGGCTGCCAGGGCGGCACCGCCGTCGGCTTGCCGTCCGGTGCGTCGAGCGCGACGAAGATGATCACGCAGCTCGTCGCGACGCGTTCCGCCGCGGTCTTGAGGTCGCGCGCGACGACGTCGACCGCGAAGTGCATGCTCGACGTGCCGGTGTGGATGAGCTTGCAGCGCACCGTGACGAGGTCACCGATGAGGATCGGCTGCACGAACTGGATGCCGCCGACCGCGACGGTCACGCAGTACTGGCCGCTCCAGCCGACCGCGGCGGCATAGCCGACCTGGTCGATCCACTTCATGACCATGCCGCCGTGCACCTTGCCGCCGAAATTGACGTCGCCCGGCTCGGTCAGGAACCTGAACTCCACTTCGCGCTGCTTGCCCGGCATCGGCGTCGACTCCTCGATTCGTATCCCGCCAAGCGTAGCGCCCCGTCCGGCGCTTGTGTGATGGCCGTCGCGCCCGCAGGCCACGCCAGCGCCTAAGCTGGAATCGCCGCGACGGCAGGGGTCTAGGGGACGACGATGCGCACCACGGTCTGGCTGGGGCTCGCCCTGGCATTCGCCGGCCATGCCGGCGCGAGCGAAGTCACGATCAAGAACGATTCCCTCACGGATTTCGGCAGCGCCGCGATCGTCTGGGGCTTCGTCAGCGGCGAAATGGCCGGATCCTGGTTGACCAGCCCGTGCGACGGCAACCTCGTCGCCGTGCAGATCTTCTGGCGCTCGCCGAGCGGAACGAGCGCCGACGTGATCGGCAACGCGATCCACATCTATCGCAGCGGCAGCTTCCCGAACCCGGGCGCCGAGGCGCAGACGATCGGTGGCCCGGTGCTGCAGGACAACGCGCTCAACGAATGGCGCTACCTCGACGACAACAACACCCTGCCCCTGAGCGTGCCGGTCACGATGAATGAGACGCTGGTGGTCGCGTTCGAGTTCGCCGATCCGCCGCAAGCGGGCGTCGATCCGAGCGTCGTGAGGGACACCGACGGCAACACGTCCGGGCGCAACACGATCTACGCCGACCTGGGCACGTCGTTCGCATGGTTCGACAGCGCGACCCTCGGCGTGAACGGCGACTGGGTCGTCCGCGCGGTCGTCAACTGCACGACCGTCTCCACCAACGCGGACGTTTCGGTCGCGATGAGCGCCACGCCGACCGCGTACACGGCGGGCAGCGCGCTCCAGTACACGATCGTCGTCGCCAATGCCGGGCCCGCGTCCTCGCCGAACACGACGCTCGTCGACACCTTCCCGGGCGCGCTGCAAAGCCCGACCTGGACGTGCTCGAGCAGCGGCGGCGCGACCTGCCCTGCCGGCGGCAGCGGCAACATCATCGGCTCGACCTCGCTGCCGTCCGGCGGCCAGGTCACGTTCACCGTGGACGGAACCGTCGCACCGGGCACGACCGGTACGCTCACGAACTCGATGACGGCGGTCGTCAACTCGCCCGCGACCGATCCGAGCGGAACGAACAACACCGGGACTCTCGACCTCGAGGCGGCGACCAGCGACGTGATTTTCGCGAACGGCTTCGATGGTGCCTTGGCGGCGCTGCGCCCGGTGGCAGCGCGCGCGACGGGCCGGACACCTCGCTAGGGCCGTCCCGACGAGTCTCGTCATTCCGGCGCAAGCGGGAATGACGAGCCCGGGTCGCACGCCCGCTAGCGAGCCGCGCGGCGCGTGAACGTGATCTTGCCGAGCGGCACTTCCTTGCCGCTCTTCGCACCAATCGCGGTCATCGTCAGCACGCGCGTGTCACCACGGAACTCCTCGGTCATGCGGTACTTCGCCGGCGGGTACGGATCGGGCTGGCGCAGTTCCGACGTCCATGTCATCGTCTTCGAAACGGCATCCCACGCGCCTTCGTCGATGCGGATGTAGTCCGTGTTGCTGTCGACCCAGGTGCCGACGTAGCGCTGCTTCTTCGGGTCGTATCCCCAGGTGCCGTGTCCACCGTACTTCGCGTCGACCTCGAAGTCGTTGCGGATCCAGCGCTTGCCGGTCACGAACGTGTTCGTCTGCACGCCGGTCGCGCGCGTCGGCGCCTGGCCCGGCGCCGCGGGCGGGAATTCGATCGCCGCGTCCCAGACGCCCTCTTCCAGCTCAAGGACATCGAGTTCGGGGGCGGCGACGGGGGCGGTTCCGGCGGCGTGCGCGGAAGCGACCACGGACAGCAGGATGGCAGCGAGGGTGAGGCGCATGGGTTCCTCCGACAGGCGCCGCCGGGACGGCGGCTCGTCGCAGGAAAACGCGGTGGCGCCGCGAAACCTATCAGCGACCCGGCGCGATTCGCGCCGGGCCGTGGAGCGGTCAGACGTTGAAGCGGAAATGCAGCACGTCGCCTTCCTGCACGATGTACTCCTTGCCCTCGAGGCGCAGGCGACCCGCGTCGCGCGAACCGGCTTCGCCCTTGAACTTGATGTAGTCGTCGTAGGCGATCGTCTCGGCACGGATGAAGCCGCGCTCGAAATCGGTGTGGATGACGCCGGCCGCCTGCGGCGCGGTAGCACCCTTCTTCACCTGCCACGCGCGCACTTCCGTCGCGCCCGCGGTGAAGTAGGTCTGCAGGCCGAGCAGTTTGTAGCCTGCGCGGATCACGCGGTTGAGGCCGGGCTCGTCGAGGCCGAGGTCCTTGAGGAACTCGTCGCGGTCGGCATCCTCGAGCTGTGCCATCTCCTCCTCGATCGCCGCGCACACGGGCACGACCTCGGCGCCTTCGGCGGCCGCGCGCTCGCGCACGCGGTCGAGGTGCGGATTGTTCTCGAAGCCGTCCTCGCGCACGTTCGCGATGTACATGAGCGGCTTGAGCGTGAGCAGGAACAGGTCGCGCACGAGCGCACGCTCCTCCGCGTCGAGGCCGAGGCTGCGCGCGACGCGGCCTTCGTTGAGACCGGTAGCGAGCTTCTGCAGCACCGGACGTTTCGCGAGCGCTTCCTTGTCGTTCGCCTTCGCCGCGCGCTCGACGCGGTTGAGCGCCTTGTCGACCGATTCGAGGTCGGCCAGCGCGAGCTCGGTGTCGATCGTCTCGATGTCGGCGATCGGATCGACCTTGTTCGCGACGTGCACGATGTCCGGATGCTCGAAGCAGCGCACGACGTGCGCGATCGCATCGACTTCGCGGATGTGCGCGAGGAATTTGTTGCCGAGTCCTTCGCCCTTCGACGCGCCGGCGACGAGACCGGCGATGTCGACGAACTCGATCGAGGTCGGGATCACCTTCAGCGGCTTGGCGATGCCGGCCAGCGCCGCGAGGCGCGGATCGGGCACGGGCACGACGCCGACGTTCGGCTCGATCGTGCAGAACGGGAAGTTCGCCGCCGCGATGCCGGCCTTGGTCAGCGCGTTGAAGAGGGTCGACTTGCCGACGTTCGGCAGGCCGACGATGCCGCATTTGATGCCCATGTCGAGTCCGGGATTGGAGAGTCGGGGTTTGGAGAATCGAGCGGAATCGTGACGCGGGATCGAGGAGCAGGAGAACCCGCTCTTCCGATGCCGAATCCCTAGTCGCCGCTCGTCGTGTGCAGTTTCTTCATCGCCGCCTCGAACTCGCCGGCGACCGCGAGCGGCAGCACGTCGAGCGAACGCGCGATCGCGTCGAGCATGAGGTCCTCGTCGACCTTCGACGGCCGGCTCAGTACCCAGCCGCTGACGCGGTCCTTGTGGCCGGGGTGGCCGATGCCGATCCGCAACCGATGGAATTTGCCGTGGCCGATGTGCGCGAACAGGTCGCGCAAGCCGTTCTGCCCGCCGTGGCCGCCGTCGAACTTGAGGCGTGCCGTGCCTGGCGGCAGGTCGAGGTCGTCGTGCACGACCAGCATCTCGTCGGGCTCGATCTTCCAGTAACGCATCGCCGCGCCGACCGATGCACCGCTCGCATTCATGTACGTGACCGGCTTGAGCATCCACAGCGGCGTACCGTCGAGGACGACCTTGGCGGTCTCGCCGCGCAGCTTCGACTCCATGCCGAACCGCGCCGACTCGCGTTGCGCCAGCGCGTCGACGAACCAGAACCCGGCGTTGTGCCGGGTCCTGAGGTGTTCGGCGCCGGGATTGCCGAGGCCGACGATGAGGCGCAGGCCGGCCATGCGGCGGATACGCGCGCACGCCGCCCGCGCGGACGCGGGCGGCGAAACGCAGCCTCGTTACTTCTTCTCGTCCTTCTTCGCCGGAGCCTTGGCCGGAGCCGCCGCCGGGGCCGCGGCCGCCGCAGCGGCGTCGCCCTCGGCCGGAGCCGCTTCGATCTCTTCCTTGACTTCCTTGGCGATGACGATCGCGTTGTCGTGTTCCTTGCCGAGGCGCAGCTCGGGGATCTCGACGCCCTTCGGCAGCTTGAGATCCGACAGGTGCACGATGTCGCCGGTCTTCAGCGCGCCGAGATCGACCTCGATGTACTCCGGCAGGTCCTTCGGCAGGCACGAGATTTCGACTTCGTTGAGTTCGTGCGTGATGACCACGCCCGACGCCTTGCCGGCCGGCGACGATTCCTGGTTGAGGAAGTGCAGCGGCACGCGCAGGCGGATCGCCTCGTTCTCGTTGATGCGCTGGAAGTCCAGGTGCAGCACGATCTGCTTGAACGGATGACGCTGCATGTCGCGCAGCAGCACCTTCTGCACGTCGCCACCGAGGCTGAGGTCGAGGATCGACGAGTAGAACCACTCGTTCTGGCTCGCGTGCCAGACGTCCTTGTGCTGGATCTGGATGCTGACCGGCTTGAGGTCGCCGCCGCCGTAGACGATCGCCGGGACGAAACCAGCGCGACGCAGGCGGCGGCTCGCACCCTTGCCCTCGTCGTTGCGCTTTTCGACATTGATGGTGTGTGTGGTTGCCATGTTCGCATTGCCTTATTGCAGTTGAACCGCCTCGCGGCGGCATGTGCGCTCCCCCGCGACCAGGGGAGCGTGTAGTCCCGGCCCTGCCGGGGTCCTTCGCGACGCGCGCCGTCTCCGTCGCGCGCCGAATCCTTCAATCCACGTAGAGCGAGCTCACCGATTCGCCGTAGGCGATGCGGCGGATCGTCTCCGCGAGCAGTTCCGCGACCGACAGCTGGCGGATGCGGTTGCAGCCGCGCGCCGCGTCCGACAACGGGATCGTGTCGGTGACGACGAGTTCGTCGAGCGCGGAGCCTTCGATGTTGCGGATCGCCGGTCCCGACAGCACCGGATGCGTGCAGTACGCGACGACCTTGCGCGCTCCGTTCTTCTTCAGCGCCGCCGCCGCCGCGCACAGGGTACCCGCGGTGTCGACGATGTCGTCGACGAGGACGCAGACCTTGTCCTTGACCTCGCCGATGATGTTCATGACGGTCGCCTCGTTCGCACGCGGGCGACGCTTGTCGATGATCGCGAGGTCGGCGTCGTCGAGGCGCTTGGCCAGCGCTCGCGCGCGCACCACGCCGCCGACGTCGGGCGACACCACGATCAAGTTGTCCGCCGCGTAGTAGCGCCAGATGTCGGCGAGCAGCACCGGCGAGGCGTACACGTTGTCGAGCGGGATGTCGAAGAAGCCCTGGATCTGGTCCGCGTGCAGGTCGACCGTGAGCACGCGGTCGGTGCCGACCACGCCGATCATTTGCGCCGCGACCTTCGCCGTGATCGGCACGCGCGCCGAACGCGGGCGACGATCCTGCCGCGCGTAGCCGAGGTACGGGATCACCGCGGTCACGCTCGCCGCCGAGGCGCGCTTGAGCGCGTCGACGAGGGCGAGCAGTTCCATGAAATTGTCCGCGCTCGGCGCACAGGTCGGCTGCACGACGAATACTTCCTGGCGCCGCACGTTCTCCTCGATCTCGACCTGCACCTCGCCGTCGCTGAAACGGCCGACGAGGGCTTTGCCGAGCGGCACGTTCAGCTCGGTGCAGATCGACGTCGCGAGGGCGCGATTGGCGTTGCCGGCGAAGACCAGCAGGCCGGATGTATCCATGTTGGGATCCACGAGTCTGCTCCGTTGCGCCGTTCCGGCGGACACCATGCCTGCCAGGCCCTGCTTTTCGAAACCCGCGGACGCGACGCGCCACGCGGATTGGCTGGGGCGGCAGGATTCGAACCTGCGAATGCCGGGATCAAAACCCGGTGCCTTACCACTTGGCGACGCCCCACCACGAGCAATCCGGGCGTCCTGCCCGGCCTACATGAAAACGGTCGCAGCGAAAGCCGCGCCACGCCTTCCTCGCCGCGTCGCGTCGAACGCCGCGGCAGCCGATCTCAGGCGACCTGCGCGTCCCAGCCGCGGCGCGCCTGAAGCAGCGGCGATTCCGCCACGCCCTGCGCGACCCAGGCCCGCATCCCTTGCGGACACTCGCGCACGACGGCTTCCGCCGCCTCGCGCGATTCCATCGCGACGAACACGCAACCACCGGTCCCGCTCAGTCGTGCTGATCCGTGCCCGGCCAGCCAGTCCAGCGCGGACGCGACCGCGGCATGGCGTTCGCGCACGATCGGCTCGAACACGTTGGCGGTGGCTGCGCCCGAAAGAAAGAGCGGAATTGTCAGACGTGCGGCATCCCGTGTCAATTCAGGGGCCTGGAACAACGCCGCCGTCGGCACGGTCACGCCGGGGGCGACCACGACATACCAGGCTGGCGGCAGGTCGAGCGGGGTCAAGCGCTCGCCGACGCCCTCGGCCCAGGCGCTGCGGCCGTGGACGAAGACCGGCACGTCCGCGCCGAGGCCGAGGCCGAGCGCAGCCAAGCGCTCCGCGCCGAAGCCGCAGCCCCACAGCGCGTCCAGGCCGACCAGCGTGCTCGCGGCGTCGGAGCTGCCACCGCCGAGGCCGCCGCCGAGCGGGATGCGCTTGTCGATAGCGATGTCCGCACCCAGGCGCGTGCCGCTCGCGGCCTGCAGCGCACGCGCCGCACGCACCGCGAGGTCCTGCTCCGCGGCGACGCCGGGCAACGGATCGACGCGCCGGATCGCGCCGTCGCGACGAAGGCGCAAGCGCACCGCGTCACCGCGATCGAGCAGTTGGAACACGGTCTGCAGCAGGTGGTAGCCGTCAGCGCGGCGGCCGACGACGTGCAGGAACAAGTTCAGCTTCGCCGGCGCCGGCCATTCGCTCCAGCCGGCGTCGGCGTCGACCGCCCGCGTCATTGCAGCGACCAGTCGCGGATCGCGAGGCGGACCTGGTAGTCGCCGCGGCTCGCGAACACCTTGCTCGGCAGCGGCGGATCGCGCGTGGTGTCGTAGTCGAGGTAGCGCACCTTCCAGCCGCCCTGCTCGATCTGCGCCGGCAAGCCGTCGTCGCGGAATTCGATGCGCGCGTCGCCGGGCGCGCGCAGGCCACGCGCCCAGTACAACAGTTCGCCCAACGGGACCTTCCAGCCGAGCTCGCGTTCGAGCAGCGTCGCCGCGTCGCCGCCTTCGACCGCCTGCGCCCGCAGGCCCTCGAGCACGACGTGGCCGCGGTCGCCGCGGAGCACCCAGGTCTTGCCGGTGACCGGTGCGTGAACGCTGAAGCGGAACTCCGTGCCCTGCTGGCTCCATTCGAGCGAGCCGCTGCCGCTGTCGCGCGCATCGGCGACGCCGAGGCGGCCGTGCAGGGTCCAGTTCGTGCGGGTCGCGAGCGCGGACTCGCGCGCGGCCTGACGCGCGAGCGCGGCATCGTCCGCCGGCGGCGGTCGCACGCGCGGCCCGGCGCACGCGGCGAGCACGAGCAATCCGCACAGCAGCGCGAGGCGCCGCAAGATCGGCCCGCTCATCGGGTCATGCGCCGGATCGTTTCGAGCAACGCCTTGTTCTTCGCGTCCTTCTTGCGTCCTTCGTCCCAGATGCGCTTGGCTTCGTCGCGCTGCCCTTGCGCCCACAGCACTTCGCCGAGGTGGGCGGCGATGTCGGCATCGGGCTGCTTGGCGTATGCACGACGCAGTTCCTGCACGGACGCATCGAGCTCGCCGAGGCGATAGCGCACCCAGCCCATGCTGTCGATGATCGCCGGCTCGTCCGGCTTGAGCTTGAGCGCACGTTCGATCAGTTCGAGCGCCTCGCGCTGGCGCGGATCGCTCGCCGCGCTGCGGTCGGCGAGCGTGTAGCCGAGCGCATTGAGCGCTTCCGCGTCGTCGGGTCGCAGCTCGATCACGCGGCGCAGGTCGCGCTCGCCGGTGGCGAGATCGCCCTGGTCGACCGCGAGCAACGCGCGCGCATAGAGCAGGCGCGAATCGTCGGGCAGGGTCGCGAGCGCACGGTCGTACACGGCCAGCGCGTCCGCCTGCCGCTGCCGGTGCGAGAGCAGGTCCGCCTCGGCGAGCCAGACAGTACGCTGCTGCTCGCTGTCGCCGGCCGCCATCTCGGCGAGCCGGTGCAGCTGGTCGAGCGCCTGCGGCATGCGGTCGAGCTGGTCGAGCACGAGCGCGACGCGCAGCTGCGCGTCGAAGCCGTGCTCGTCCTCGATCGGCACTTCGCGATACCAGCCGAGAGCGGCATCGAGCCTGCCGGTCAACTCGGCGATCTGGCCGAGCAGGTACAGGCGCTTGGCACTGCGCTCGGATTTGTCCGATTCGACCTCGCGGTAGAGTTCGGTCAGCGCGGCCTTGTCGACTGCGCGCGCGGCGTAGGCGGCGCGCGCGGCGTAGGTCGTGTCGTCCTGCGGCCCGGCGACGAGCGCGTGCGCGGCGGCCGCGTTGTCGCCACTGTCGGCGAGCAGTGCCGCGTAGCCGCTGCGCAGGCGCAGGCTCTCGGGCTCGCGCTTGAGTCCTTCTGCGTAGATCGCGCGCGCCGACACCTTGTCGCCGCCGTCGATCGCGAGGCGCGCGCTCCAGGTGTAGGCGTCGATGCCGTGGAATCGCACCACCGCGGCATCGACGATGCGCCGCGCGAGCGCCTTGTCGCCGAGCTTGAACGCGAGCTGGCTCAACGCGACCTGGTTCGATTCGCTCGCGCTCGACGCCACCGACTTCACGAGATCGTCGAGCAGCGCGACCGCCGCGGGCTTGTCGTCGGCATTCAGCAGGAGCTGCGCGACGAGACGCCACGACGCGTCGCCGCCACGCCGGGCGAGCGCGACGAGTTCGTCGCGCGCCGCGTCCTGGCGCTTCTCGCCGAGCGCGATCCATGCGCGCGCCTGCGCGACGCCGGCGTCGTTCGGGGCGAGCCGCTGCCAGCGCGCGAGCGAGCGCGTCGCCAGCGGCCAGTCCTTCTGCGACAGCGCCAGGCGCGTCGCTTCCTCGGAAAGCGCGGGATCGTCCGACAGCGCGGCGGCGTCGGCGAAGCCGCTCGCGGCCGCAGCGAGGTCGTTGTCCTGCAGCGCGAACTGCGCCGCGAGCAACTTCAGCATCAGGTCCTGCCCGGGCGCGACCGGCGTCACCGCCGCCGACGTCGGCGAGGGTGCGACAGCATGCCGCGGCGCGGGACTCGCGCATGCGGCGAGCACCGCGGGCAGGATGAGGAACAGCGCCGCACGCGGCGCGGGGAGTCGATCGATGGACATCGTGAATCGCATGCAAAGCCTTGTCTTGCTTGATATCGCGGTAACGCGCCCGCACAATTCGCGGCGCGCCAACGCGGCGCAGGCCGCACCGGGTTAGCTTAGCCGATCCTGGCGCCTCGTTCGGGACGCAGACGACCCTTTACGAGGCGAAAACCGCGAACCCTTCGACCCTTCCACCATGGCGCTGATTGCCCTCGGACTCAACCACCTGACCGCGCCGGTCGCCCTGCGCGAACGCGTCGCCTTCCCGCCGGAAGCGACCGGGCCCGCCCTGGCCGAACTCGTCGCGGAACCCGGCGTGCGCGAAGCGGCGATCCTGTCCACCTGCAACCGCACCGAACTCTATTGCACGGTCGAGGCCGGCGCCGAGCACATTCCAGCCGGCTGGCTGCACCGCCACCGAGAATTGACCAGCGGTCGCGTCGACGAGTTCCTCTACCGCCACCATGACGCCGACGCCGTGCGCCACCTGTTCCGGGTCGCGACGGGGCTGGAGTCGATGGTGCTCGGCGAACCGCAGATCCTCGGCCAGGTCAAGGACGCGTACGCATTCGCGCGCGACGCGCACACGCTCAAGGCGCCGCTCGAGCGCCTGTTCCAGAATACCTTCGCGGTCGCCAAGCGCGTGCGTTCCGACACGCGCATCGGCGCGAACCCCGTCTCGGTCGCGTTCACCGCGGTGCGCCTGGCCGAGCGCGTGTTCGCCGACCTCGCCGAGGCGTGCGTGCTGCTGATCGGCGCGGGCGAGACGATCGAGCTCGCCGCACGCCACCTGACCGAGGCGAGGGTGCGCCGGCTGATCGTCGCCAATCGCACGCTCGACAACGCGCAGTCGCTCGCGACGCGCTTCGGCGGCTACGCGATCGCGCTGTCGGACATCGGCAAGCATCTCGCCGAAGCGGACGTCGTGATCGCCTCGACCGCGAGCCGCGAGCCGGTGCTGCTGCGCGAGCAGGTCGCCGCCGCGATCGCCGCGCGGCGGCGCAAGCCGATGTTCCTCGTCGACATCGCCGTGCCGCGCGACATCGAGCCGAGCACGGCCGAGATCGAGGACGTGTACCTCTACACGATCGACGACCTGCGCGAGATCATCGACGACAACCTGCGCTCGCGGCGCGAGGCCGCGCGCGAAGCGGAAGCGATGATCGAATTGTCGGTCGAGCACTTCATGGGCTGGTGGCGCGCGCTCGACGTGCGCAACCCGGTCATCGACCTGCGCCGCGTCGCCGAAGCGAACCGCGACGAAACGCTGGCGAAGGCGCAGGCGCTGCTCGCGCGCGGCAAGTCGCCCGAGGAAGCGCTCGCGTTCCTCGCCAACACGCTCACCAACAAGCTGCTGCACGCGCCGAGCGCGAACCTGCGCGCGGCCGCGCTGCGCGGCGACGACGAATTGCTGCGCGCCGCCGAACGCCTGTTCGACTCCGCCGCGGAAACGCAGGGCGAACGCGAGCGTTAGCGTCGCGCACGCGACTCCGGCGCCGACGCGCCATCATCCCACCCCGCGCACACCGCTGCCCCCGCCGCGCGGCGCGCCGCCTCCCCCGAATCCGACCGACGCCCCGCATGCAAGCCAGCATCCGCCGCAAACTCGAACAACTCGCCGAGCGCCACGAAGAACTCGAGCACCTGCTCGCGAGCGCGGAAGTCCTCGGCGACGCCCGGCGGCTGCGCGATGTTTCACGCGAACACGCCCAGCTCACGCCGCTCACCGAGGCACTGCGCGCGTACGACGAGAATGCGAGCGCGCTCGAATCGGCGCGGGCGATGCTGCGCGACCCGGATCTGAAGGATCTCGCCGACGAGGAGATCGAGCTGCTGCAAGCCGAACGCGAGCGCCTCGAGGGCGAACTCAACCGGCTGCTGATCCCGAAGGACCCGCGCGACGAAGGCAACCTGTTCCTCGAGATCCGCGCCGGCACCGGCGGCGACGAAGCGGCGATCTTCGCCGGCGACCTGCTGCGCATGTACCTGCGCTACGCCGAACGCCGCCGCTGGAACGTCGAGGTGCTGTCGGCGAGCGACGGCGAGCACGGCGGCTACAAGGAAGTCATCGCGCGCGTCGAAGGCCACGGCGCGTATTCGCGCCTGAAGTACGAATCGGGCACGCACCGCGTGCAGCGCGTGCCGGAAACCGAATCGCAAGGGCGCATCCACACCTCGGCGGCGACCGTCGCGATCCTGCCCGAACTCGACGAAGTCGACGAGATCGAGCTCAAGGATGCCGACCTCAAGGTCGACACGTTCCGCGCCTCGGGCGCGGGCGGCCAGCACGTCAACAAGACCGACTCGGCGATCCGCATCACCCACCTGCCGAGCGGCATCGTGGTCGAGTGCCAGGACGAGCGCAGCCAGCACAAGAACCGCGCACGCGCGCTGTCGCTGCTGAAGGCGCGCCTGCTCGACGATGCCCAGTCGAAGCAGGCCGCGGCGCAGGCCGAATCACGCCGCCTGCAGGTCGGCTCGGGCGACCGCAGCCAGCGCATCCGCACCTACAACTATCCGCAGGGGCGCGTGACCGACCACCGCGTGAACCTCACGCTGTACCGCCTGCCGGAGATCGTCGCGGGCGACCTCGACGAGCTCGTCGACACGCTCACGCGCGAGGACCAGGCCGACCAGTTGCAGATGCTGACCGCCGCGGGTTGAGTCAGAGCACGCGACCTACCACGTCGCTGTCGAGCCGCGCGGCCGGGTTCAGCGCGACCGCGTCGCTCCCGGCGCCCTTCGCACCGGTTCGCGGATTCTTCCACTCGCAATCGACCGGGTCGGCGCCCGCGAGCTGGAAGCAGACCGGAATCGCGACGTCGCCGGCGACAGGGTGGCCGCCGACGAGCTCCGGTGCGAACGCCCAGTGCTTCGCCGACGACAGCGCGGCCTGCACGAGCCCGGCGTCGACGCGGTTGTGCAGGTCGTACGGCTTCGCCTCGGTGACGGCTCCGCTCTCGTCGTAGTGCGCGATCACGAGGACGAGGCCCTGCTTGTGGTTGCGCGCCATCCAGTCCGGATACGCAACGGTCGGCCTGTTCGCGTAATCGGGACCCGTCGAGGCACCCAGCAGCCGGATTTCGAACGAATCATTGACGAGGCGGACTTCGATCTGCGAGCGCAGGTGCGTCTTCGTCGGCGCCGGCTTGCCGTTGAGGGTCCCCGGCGTGAACCGCCAGCCACGTATCGCCTTCTCCAGATGCGCGTGCAGCTTCGGGACAGTGGTGTCCTTCGTCGAGAGTGCGGTGACGTGACCGTCGACGTCGAGCCCGACGTCCCACACGACGTCGACGACGGCCGAGGTCCGCTCGGCCGCCTGCAACGGAACGACCGCCGACGCCAGCAGCGCGAGTCCGAGCTTCATCATGGTTCCCATCGGCATGCCTCCCGGCCGGCTCACAACGCGTGCCCGATCACGTCGCTGCGCAGCTTGGCCGCCGGTGCGAGCGCGAAGGCACCACCGTTGTCGATGCGCGCGCGACTGCCCGGCGGTGTCCAGGTGCAGTCGAAGTCCGGTGCACGCAGGCCCTGCGTCACCGTGAAGCAGATAGGGATCATGATGCTCGAGGCGACGCCGTGGCCGCCGACGCGTTCGGGTACGACGCCCCAGTGCTTCACCGCGTTCACGGTCGCGCGTTCGAGCGACGGCAACGAATTGAGCCCTTGGTCCGCCTGCGGTTCGATCGCAACGATGCGGCCGTCGGCGTCGTAGTCGGCCTTCACCACGACGCGCGCGACCAGCCCGACGCGGATCGCATCGCGCGGAATGCGCGGCGGCACCGTCTTGCCGGGCTTGACGTCGATCGTGCCGCCGACGCGCGCGTCGTCGATGTGCGCGGCGTAGTTGCCGTCGTCGGCGACCGTGAAGGTGACGTCGAGCGTGAGCGTGGTCTCGGTCGGCGCGGCTTCGCCGCCGATGCGGCCCGGCTCGAACGTCCAGCCGCGGATCGCGTGCTCCAGTGGCGTGCGGATCGCCGGATCGAGTTGCTCGTCGCCGCGCAGGTCGGCGACGTGTCCGGCCGCGTCGAGCGACAGGCGCCACGAGCGCGTCAGATGCAACGGCGCTTCGGGTTTCGCGGCCGCGGCGACTTCGAAAGCACACGCGAACAGTACGACGGGAATCGATCGGCGCATCCGGGCCTCTCCTTGTGCACAATGCGTCCAACGTAACGCACGCATTGCCGGCGCGTCAAAGAGGCCGGCGCAACCGGCCCTAGGCCAGCATCCGCTCGGCGATCGTCCGGTACAGCGCCGGCAGGCGCTCGAGCTCGTCCAGCGCGACATGCTCGTCGATCTTGTGGATGCTCGCGTTGCAGACGCCGAGTTCCACCACCTCGGCGCCGAGCGGCGCGATGAAGCGGCCGTCCGAGGTGCCGCCGCCGGTGCTGAGCTCGGGTTCCATGCCGCACAGCTCGTCGATCGCCGCGAGCGCGGCGCGACGCAGCGGCCCGGCCGGTGTCGCGAACGGCTCGCCCGACAGCCACCAGTCGAGCGTGCTCGCGCCGTCGCCGAGTTCGATGCCGTGCCCGCGCAGGATCGCTTCGGTGCGTTCGCGCAGTCCGCTCGCGCTGCTCGCGGTGCCGAAGCGGAAGTTGAATACCGCGCGCAGTTCGCCCGGGATCACGTTGTCGGCGCCGGTGCCCGCGTTGAGGTTCGACAGCTGGAACGACGTCGGCGGAAACGCCTCGTTGCCCTCGTCCCAGCGTTCGCGCGCGAGCGCGGCGAGCGCGGGCGCGAACGCGTGGATCGGGTTGTCCGCCTTCTCGGGATAGGCGACGTGTCCTTGCACGCCGCGCACGGCGAGTCGCCCGGTCAGCGAGCCGCGGCGGCCGATGCGCACGAGGTCGCCGAGCCGCTGCTTCGACGACGGCTCTCCGACCACGCAGGCGTCGATGCGCTGGCCGCGACGGCGGAATTCGTCGGCGACGCGGCGCACGCCGTCGATCGACGCGCCCTCCTCGTCGGACGTCACGAGCAGCGCGATCGTGCCGGCATGGCCGGGATGCGCACGCGCGAAATCCTCGAGCGCGACCACCATCGCGGCGACGCCGGACTTCATGTCGGCCGCGCCGCGGCCGTACAGGCGACCGTCCCGCACGACCGGTTCGAACGGCGGCGACGTCCAGTTCGCGGCCGGCCCGCTCGGCACGACGTCGGTATGGCCGAGGAAGACGAGCACCGGGGCGCCGTCGCCGTGCGTCGCCCACAGGTTGTCGACGTCGCCGTAGCGCAGATGCTCGACCGCGAAGCCCGCACGCGCGAGCCGCTCGCCGATCACGGCCTGGCAGCCCGCGTCCGCGGGCGTCACCGACGCGCGTCGGATCAGCTCGCAGGTGAGTTCGAACACCGGCGACCGCATCGTCACGCCTCCGCGAGGAACAGGCGCTTGAACAGCGCGTCGCTGAAACCCTGGTGCAAGCTGCCGTCGTCCTTGACCACGAGCGGGCGGCGGATCAGCGCGGGGTACTCCTTGATCAACAAGGTCCATTCGGCCGCGCTACCGGGTGCCTTGCGCGCATCGGGCAGGCTGCGCCAGGTCGTCGACGCGCGATTGACGAACTTCTCCCAGCCGCCGAGCGCGGGTGCCCATTCCTTCAGCGCGGCCGCCGGGATCGGATGCGCGCGGTAATCGATGAATTCGTACGGCACCTTGAAGCGGTCGAGCCAGTTGCGGGCCTTCCTGCAGGTGTCGCACTTGTCGAGGCCATAGATGCGCGTGGTCATGCTCAGGCCCTCAGCAGCTCGTTGATCGCGGTCTTCGCGCGCGTCTGCGCGTCGACCTTCTTGACGATGACCGCCGCGTACAGGCTGTGGCTGCCGTCGGCCGCGGGCAGCGAACCGGCGACGACGACACTGCCGGCGGGCACGCGGCCGTAGGTGATCGCACCGGTCGCGCGATCGTAGATCTTGGTCGACTGGCCGAGGAACACGCCCATGCCGATCACGCTGCCGCGCTCGACGACGACGCCTTCGACGACTTCGGAGCGCGCGCCGATGAAGCAGTCGTCCTCGATGATCGTCGGGTTCGCCTGCAACGGCTCGAGCACGCCGCCGATGCCGACGCCGCCGGACAGATGCACGTGCGCGCCGATCTGCGCGCACGAGCCGACCGTCGCCCAGGTGTCGACCATCGTGCCTGCGCCGACGTACGCGCCGATGTTGACGTAGCTCGGCATGAGCACGGCGTCCCTGGCGACGTGCGCGCCGCGGCGCACGAGCGCGCCGGGCACGACGCGCGCGCCCGCGGCGTGGAACGCGTCCTCGCGCGCGTCGGCGAAGCGCAGCGGCACCTTGTCGAACGCGGCCATCGGGCCGCCGCCCATGAGGCGATTGGCGCTCGTGCGGAAATACAGCAGCACGGCCTTCTTGAGCCACTGCTGCACGCGCCAGCCGCCGTCGCCGTCGGGTTCGGCGACGCGCGCACGGCCCGCCTCGAGCTCGTCGAGGACACGCTCGAGCGCGGGTCGCAGCGCCGCGGTGTCGGCGTCGGTCAGTGCGGTACGACGCTCCCAGGCGTCGTCGATCTGGGCTTGCAGCGTGGACATGTTCCCTCTCGGATGGTTTCGCGTAACGGTCCTGACCGGCCGCTCACGGCGACTCAGCGCCGAGCCGTTCCAGCAGGCGTGCGCGCAAGCGGTGGCGCGTCGCCTCGGTCAGCACCGCGTCGTTTTCGTCGGTCAGGACGAAGAAGTCTTCCACACGCTCGCCGAATGTCGCAATGCGCGCGTCGTGCACGCGCACGCGCGACTCGCGCAGGGCCTGGGCGACCTCGGCGAGCAGGCCGGGCCGGTCGCTGCAGACGAGCGCGAGCTGGGTCGCGCCTTCGACGTCGCCGAACTCGATCTGCGGCGGACGCTGGAAGTGGCGCAGGCGGCGCGGCAGGCTGCGGCGCGCCACGCGCGCGACGAGTTCGCGCGCCTCGAGCACGCGCCGCAGCGCGGCCTCGAGGTCGCCGGCGCGCTGCAACGAGAGCGCGCTGCCGCCGTGTGCGTCGAGCAGCTCGAAGGTGTCGAACACGCGGCCTTCGGCGCCGACGAGCAGGCGCGCGTCGACGACGCCGAGGCCCTGACGGTCGAGCGTCGCGGCGATCGCGGCGAACAGGCCGTCGCGATCCGGGGCGCAGACGAACAGCTCGCTGCCGCCGCGCGACGACTGCGGATTGACCACGACGACGATGCCGTCCGGCCCGGCCGTCGCGATCGCGCGCGCCTGGCGCGCGAGCTGCGCGGGCCGGTGGCGCAGGAAGCTCGACTGCGGGAACGCGCCGAGCCAGCGCTCCGCCTGCATGGCATCGACGCCGCCCTCGACGAGCAGTTCGCGCGTGCGCGCGCGGCAGTCGACCGCGCGCTCGTCGGCGTGCAGCGGGCGCCCGAGGTCGGCGCGCAGCACGTAGCGCGCGGCCATGTGCAGGTCGGCGAGCAGGCGTGCTTTCCATTCGTTCCACAGTTTCGGGTTCGTCCCCGCGATGTCGGCGATCGTGAGCAGGTAGAGGTGGTCGAGGCGTTCGCGATCGCCGACCTGAACCGCGAACCGGTGCACGACGTCGGGGTCGGTGATGTCCTGCCGCTGCGCGGTCACGCTCATGAGCAGGTGCCAGCGCACGAGCCAGGCGACGAGGTCGATGTCGGGTTCGGGCAGGTCCATCCGCGCGCAGAACGCGCGCGCTTCCTCTTCGCCGAGTTCGGAGTGGTCGCCCCCGCGGCCCTTCGCGATGTCGTGGAACAGGGCCGCGAGCAGCAGCAGCTCCGGTTTGTCGAGCGCGGCGAACACTTCCGCGGCGAGCGGCATCGACGCGGCCGCGTCGGCGTCGGCGTAGCGCGCGACGTTGCGCAGCACGCGCAGCGTGTGCTCGTCGACCGTGTAGACGTGGAACAGGTCGTACTGCATGCGGCCGACCACGCGGCGGAACGCGGGCAGGATCGCCGCGAGCACGCCGTGCCGGTTCATGCGCGCGAGTGCCTCTACCGCGGGCGCGCCGCGCCGGAGCAGCGCGAGGAACGCGCCGAGCACGTGCGCGTCGGCGGCGAAGCCGTCGCCGTAGTGGGCGAGCGCCTGCTGCAGGCGGCGCATCGTCTCCGCCGACAACCCGCGCAGCTCCGGGTGGTCGAGCGGCACGACGAACACGTCGACCATCGCGCGCGGCCGGCGCAGGAACAGGTCCGGCTCGCGCAACTCGACGCGGGCGCCGAGCGCGACGAAGTCCCGATCGAGCTCGCGCGGCGATCCCGTGGCCGGCTCGAGCAGTTCCGTGCAACGCTCGAGGAACTGCACGCCGAGCCGCTCGGCGATCGTCGCGGCACGGTAGTACGCCTGCATGAACTGCTCGACCGCGAGGTTCGTCGCGTGCTCGTCCTCGTAGCCGAACTCGCCGGCGAGGCGGCGCTGGTAGTCGAACAGCAGGCGCTCCTCCGGCCGTCCCGCGGCGAGGTGCAGCGCATAGCGGTAGCGCCACAGCGTCGCCTCGGCGCGTTCGAGCGCGGTGCATTCGGTGCGGTCGAGCAGGCCGCGCTCGACCATCGCGTGGAAGTCGCCCGCGTCGGCGACGCGTCGCCCGAGCCAGCGCATGAGGTCGAGCGTGCGCAGGCCGCCCGGGCCGTCCTTGAGGTTCGGCTCGAGGTTGTAGGTGGTGTCGTTGTAGCGCGCGTGGCGCGCGCTCTGCTCGGCGCGCTTGGCGGCGATGAACGCCGGCGCCGGCCACAGCGCGGGATCAGCGACGAGGGCGGCGAGCGCGTCGGCGAGATAGCGTTCGCCGGCGAGCAGGCGTGCATCCATGAGCGCGGTGTAGACGCTGACGTCATCGGCCGCGAGGGAGCGGCAATCGGTGAGCGTGCGCACCGCATGGCCGGGCTTGAGGCCGATGTCCCACAGGCAGGCGAAGAACGCCTCGAGCGCACGCGCCTGACGCGCGAGCGCGTCCGGCTCGCCGAGCGCCAGCAGATCGACGTCGGACTGGGGAAACAGGAGGCCGCGCCCGAAGCCACCGACCGCGACCAACACGCATTCGCCCGCTTCGCCGACGCACGAACGCCACACGTGCACGACGACGGCGCCGACCGCGCGCGCGCGCAGGTGCACGAGCGTCGCGACGTCGGCACCCGCATGGTACGCGTGGGCGAGCGCGCGCTCGTTGTCGCCGAGGATCTGGCGCAGCGCGAGGCGCGCCTCGGGCGACACGCCGCTGCGCGGCAGCGCGGCGGGAAGTCGCGGCAGGTCGGGCAGGCGCGCGTCGATGGCCTCGCGCGCGTTCATCGCGCTAGGCAGCGCTCGGCCAGGCGGTGAGGATCTCGTAGCCGTCGTCGGTGACCGCGACGGTGTGCTCCCACTGCGCCGACAGCGAGTGATCCTTGGTGACGACGGTCCAGCCGTCGGGCAGCAGGCGCGTGTGCGGCTTGCCCGCGTTGATCATCGGCTCGACCGTGAAGGTCATGCCCTTCTGCAGCTTGAGGCCCGCACCCGGCTGGCCGTAGTGCAGCACCTGCGGGTCCTCGTGGTAGATCTGCCCGATGCCGTGCCCGCAATACTCGCGCACGACCGAAAAGCCCTGCGCTTCGGCGTGCTTCTGGATCGCGTGGCCGATGTCGCCGAGCGTCGCGCCGGGACGCACCTGCGCGATGCCGCGCAGCATCGCCTCGAGCGTCGTGTCGACGAGGCGCTTGGCGAGGACCGACGGCGTGCCCGCGAAATACATGCGGCTGGTGTCGCCGTGCCAGCCGTCCTTGATCACGGTCACGTCGATATTGACGATGTCGCCGTCCTTGAGCGCCTTGCCCGGATGCGGGATGCCGTGGCAGATCACGTGGTTGACCGACGTGCAGAGCGTCTTCGGGAAGCCCTTGTAGCCGACGTTGGCCGGCACCGCCTGCTGAACGTCGACAATGTAGTCGTAGGCGAGCCGGTCGAGCTCGTCGGTCGTGACGCCGGGTTTCACGTGGGGCACGAGCATCTCCAGCACCTCGGCGGCCAGGCGGCCGGCGACGCGCATCTTCTCGATCTGCTCGGGGGTCTTGACGGTAACAGCCATCGGCATTGCCATGAATCGGGGATCAGGATCAGTGTAGCGGAGGTGAGGGCCGGGTCGCTCGGCCGCAAGCCCCGTAGCATGCCGACGCCCGCCACAGGCGCGATCGATCGTCGAGCGCGCGCACGACGACGGCAACGGCGGCGCGGGCCGGCGCGACGCACGCTTCGCGCCCGGCATCGCGCCGCTTGCACGCAACCCGCTGTCCCCG
>Ga0207639_10000828_pt1 | contig 21057 bp, 17 predicted proteins | sample KBSCornC32_FD_184299 | JGI IMG/M metagenome (GOLD analysis project Ga0207639, IMG submission 184299) | Corn rhizosphere microbial communities from Kellogg Biological Station, Michigan, USA - KBS Corn C3-2 (SPAdes) (version 2) | ecosystem: Host-associated > Plants > Roots > Rhizosphere > Soil ...
AAGATCTGCGGGCTCAACTCGCTCCAGGTGATGGACAAAGTGGTGGACTACGCCGGAGCGATTGGTCTGAAGGTCATTCTCGACGACCATCGCTCCGAGGCGGGCGACAGCGCCGAGCAGAGCGGGCTGTGGTACACGCCTGCCTATCCCGAGTCGGCGTGGGTTGCGGACTGGCAGATGCTGGCCCAGCGATACAAAGGCGACTCGACCGTCGTGGGGATGGACCTGCGCAACGAGCCTCACGGTGCGGACGCGGGCGGGGCCTGCTGGGACTGCGGCGGCGAGCGCGACTGGCACCTTGCCGCCGAGCGCGCGGGCAACGCCATCCTGAAGGTGAACCCGAAGCTGATCATCTTTGTCGAAGGCACGGACACGTACAACGGCGACGCGACCTGGTGGGGCGGCAACCTCGAAGGCGTCCGCACCTCGCCGGTCGAGTTGAGCGTCCCCGGCCAGTTGGTCTATTCGCCGCATCTCTACGGACCGAAGACGTACCGGCAGCCGTGGTTCAACGCACAGACGACACCCGCGAGCCTCGAGTCTGTCTGGCACAAGCACTGGGCCTACATCAGCGAGTTCGGCATCGCTCCGGTATGGCTGGGCGAGTTCGGCACCACCAATCAGCCGGGCGATCTGGAAGGTAGCGATCCGGGTACCGAAGGTCAGTGGTTTGGCAGCCTCGTCGTCTATCTGGGTCGCAACCCGGACATCGGCTGGGCGTTCTGGGCGCTTAACGGCGAAGACGAGAACGGCCTGCTCGACGCGAGCTATCAGTTCCCGGTCAACGGGCGCAAGCAGCAGATGATGTCGAGCATCATGTCCGGCGCGTCGGTAGCAGCCCAGGAGGTCGCCGGTGTCGAGCCGCTCCACTGATGGCCTGTAACTCTTTCGCTTGTCATTCTGAGCGACGCGAAGAATCCCCGCATTTTGCTCGCGGCTGCACAGAATCCTGCCCTTACGGAACAGCTCGACTCATGAGGAAACTGCTCTAGGCAGGATTGCTCAAGATGCTGAATCTCTTAATCATCTGTCAACCGACGAATGCGCTTCATGCCTATTGGTGTTGTCTGGTCTGTCTTCGTCAATAGAGTCCAGAAGGACCCGGGTGCAGTTGCGGCCCGCTCGTTTGGCGTTGTAGAGAGCCATATCGGCGCGGGCAAGCAAGGAGACGGCGGTTTCGCAGGGAGAGGCAAAGGTGAGGCCGATGCTCAAGGTGATAGGGATGGCGCATTTGGGGACGGTAAGATTACTCACGGCGTGTTCCATTCGTTTGGCGACTCGCAGGGCATCGTCACAAGAGGTTTGAGGGAGGACGAGGAGGAACTCGTCGCCTCCATAGCGTCCGAAAAAATCGTAGGAGCGAAGGCGGGAGGTGATGACTTCGACAACCCGCCTGAGGGCCGCATCGCCTGCCGCGTGGCCCGCGGTGTCGTTGATCTGCTTGAAATGATCGACGTCGATGAGCGCGATGGCGAGTTGGTAGCCGTTGCGTTCGGCGCGGACAAGCTCGAGGGCAAGGCGTTGGTCGATGCCGCGGCGATTGAGTGCGCCGGTTACATGGTCGTACAGCGACTGGGCTTCGACAATCGCCACGAGTTCGCTGCTGAGCATCAACATGAAGAAGATGCCCATGACGCAGATGAAGAGAAGGTTGACGACGAGCGCTGGGGTCTGGAAGTGGCTGACCAGATCGTAGGGAGGGCCGTGAAGCAAGGTGGCAATGGAGCGGCCCGCCCCGAACAGAGTGTAAGCGGCCATCAGGACCGCGAAGAGGTTCAGGATGGACCGTTGTCCAGCCTGGCGGAAGAGTTCGACGACGATAAAGCTCTGGATGAAGAAAAGCACCAGGGAGATGATGACAATGCGGGAAACAATCCGATCGTCCGCAGTACTGAAGTACGTCAGCAGGACGACAGCGACAGCAACCGAAGTCCAGGGAACTCGGGTCGTCCGCGGACTGCGAAAGAAGAGCAGAATCCCGCGATAAAACAGAACAAACGCCGAGAGGAGGAAGAAGTGCACGACAACGATAGAGACGAGGTTTGGGACCCTGCCTCGCACAAGAATCAGGGCGAATCCAAGAAGGCCGGAGAAGAAGCCGAGAGCGAACGATCCTGTGCCGGGCAGATGACGATACATCCGCCTCATGCCAAGGAATGCAATGGTGTATACGGCCGTCAACAGAGTCTGGCACGTGAAGAGCGTTCTATTGTCTATCCACATAGTGTTATAGGAAGTATAGGTGCCGGATGCAGAAGTCGATGGGATTAACTTGTTGGGCAATGCGCGCCTGAAAATCCGCGTTACATGACCCGAGTGTGAGCCAATTAATCCGAGATACTGGTGGAACTTCGTAGTCGAAGAAGCTAAGCTGGCTAATTTTCATTGGCATGATCTGCGTCACACCTTTGCCAGCCGATGCATAATAGCCGGCATGGGACCTGAGAACACTTCAACAACTATTGGGTCGCAAGACCCTTCAGATGGTTGTCCGGTACACTCACCTTAGCCAGTCTCGCGAGTTGGCGGCAGTAGAACGGCTATGCAAGACTAAAGAAGCAACCGGCACCGTGCCGCTGAAGCCAACGAGCAAATGATCAATTAGTCATTCGCTTTCTGTTGCATACCCTTACAGAAGGGCCTGTAGCTCAACGGTTAGAGCAGGGGACTCATAATCCCTTGGTTGGGGGTTCAAATCCCTCCGGGCCCACCAATGCTGGACGAGCGCTTTGCGTCATGGGGGTTCAAATCCCTCCGGGCCCACCAATGCTGGACGAGCGCTTTGCGTCATGGGGGTTCAAATCCCTCCGGGCCCACCAGCCCTAAACTGCGCATAGACACTGCCGATTCACCCCAGTCAAAGGTGTCCAGGGGTGCCCGATTGTTCAATCGGGATGAAGAAAATCTCCACCTTAAGTTGGTTGTGAAGGCATTCCCCCCTCTGCCAGACTGGCCCAGTTCCGACATTTCTGGAGACCCGGCCTTTGAGGCATACTTCCGCTCGCTAGCGACGGCGGTTCAAGGAAAATGGCGCGGAGCCAACCGTTCTCAAGGACAAGGCCATGCGCTTTGTCCCACACGACTGTTGAAGAAATGATCGGGTTACGGTTACAGATACCCCGGCACAAAGACGGGTTCAATTCAGGAGACACATGAGACGTGCATGGTTGCCAATCATCCTGATGGTTGCAGTTTTTGCTGGTTCGACAGCGATGGCTCAGACGAACTATGCCGTCCTCCGTGGAGTAGTAACTGATCCGCAGCATCTTGCGATTGCTCACGCGACGGTGACGTTGACCTCGGTGAAGACCGGAGAAGCACGGGAGTTCATGGCGAACGGGCAGGGCGTTTACGAGGCGGGCGGACTGCTGCCGGGGGCGTATCTGCTGGAGGCGAGCAGCAGGGGATTTGCCGTAGCCAGGCGTTCGCTGCAGCTTGAAGTCGGCCAGCAGGCGACGTTGGATGTGCAGTTGACTGTGGGGCCGGACAGCCAGACGGTGACGGCGGTGACGGCGGCCGAGCTGTTGAAGACTGCCGATGCGAGCGTCGGCGAAGTGGTAGACCAACGCGCGGTGGCGCAGTTGCCGCTGAACGGCCGGATGCTGGTGGACCTGATGCTGACAGTCCCGGGCGCGCACATGAGTCACGGAGCGCAGGCAGGAGACATGAATCCGCTGTACTGGAGGCCGGGGCAGCGGTCGGCAATCAGCGTGGGGGGCAATCGTCCAAACTCCAACTATTTCCTGCTGGATGGCGCGACCAATACCGACCCGACCTTCAACACGCAGAACTTCAGCGCGTCGCCGGATGCCGTCGAGGAGTTTCAGGTACAGATTGGCAGCTACTCGGCCGAGATGGGCGGCGCGGGCGGCGGGCAGGTGAACATCGTCACCCGTTCGGGAGGAACGCATCTGCACGGCACCGCATACGAGTTCCTGCGCAACGGAGCGATGGATGCCCACTCGTTCAACGAGATGGGTGGAACCAATCACCTGGTGCAGAACAACTTCGGCGCTTCGCTCGGCGGACCGGTGTTGCCGGGAAAGAAGACCTTCTTCTTTCTGAACTACGAGGCGCTGCGTCACGTCCAGGCGAACACGATGACGATGACCGTGGCAACTCCGGATGAGGCAAGCGGCGACTTCAGCATGAGTGGCGTGACGATCTACGATCCGGCAACGACAGTGCCGAATCCAGGCTATAACCCGGCGCTTCCCGTGAGCCATCAGAATCCGCAGTTCACGCGGCAGCCGTTTCCGAACAACAGGATTCCCACGGACAGGCTGAGTTCGGTTGCAGTGGCGATGCTGACGAACTACGTGCCGCATCCGAACCTGACGATGGGCATGATGGGCGGCTCGACCATGATGGGCCAGCCGACGGTGGTAGGCTCCGGCAACGACTCGAACAACTATCTGGACGTGCGCAACGAGGTCCACTCCACCGATCAGGGCACGTTGCGGATCGACCGTCAGTTCAACGCCGCCAATACGGCGTTTGCCCGGTACAGCGCGGGCGGAGAGCACGGATTCATGCCGGAGAACCTGCCCGGATTCGGCTACGTGCACGACAATCTCTCGCAGCAGGGAGTGGGGTCGTACAGCCACATCTTTACGCCGTCGCTGCTCAATGTGGCGACGGTCGCGGTGTCCCGGCTGAGCATGGACCATACGACGGAGAGCGCGAACAAGAACGACATCACGGGCGAGTTGGGGATCGCGGGGATCGGGTTTGGCGGGCCGGGTGCGTGGGGAGCGCCTTACTTCGCGGTGCAGGGGTATTCGCCCATCGGCGACAGCTTTTCCGCAACGCCGATGCACTCGTGGGACACCGTCGTCGAAGGACGTGACACGCTGACCTGGCTACTTGGCCGCCATAGCCTGAAGTTCGGCGGCGTCTATCAGCGATTCATCTGGCCCATGTGGGGCTTCTTCCAGAACCGGGGCTTCTACCAGTTCACCAACGGCTTTACCACGGACATCGGAGCCAACGACGGCACGGGCTCGGCGCTGGCGAGCTTCCTGCTGGGCCTGCCCGCAGTCCGCCAGCGGCAGGCGGGCATTCCGCAGATGAACCTGAGCCAGTGGTACGCCGATGGCTACGCGCAGGACACCTTCCGCTTGGCATCGAATACGACGCTCGATTACGGCATCCGCTACGAATATATGAGCGCGCTGGTCGACAGGAGATACACCAACAGCAACCTGACCTTCGCCGCCGATGGAACGCCCAGCGTCTTTATCGGCGGGCAGAATGGAATGCCCAAGGGGCTGATGTACCCCAACCGCGCAAACTTAGCGCCTCGGCTGGGAATCGCGCAGAGCATTCCCAGCCACGGGCTGGTGCTTCATGCGGCCTATGGAATCTTCTTTACGCCTGTGGACATGAACACGTGGTGCAATCAACGCCACAATGTTCCCTACACTTTCCCGGAAACCAACCAAAGCGACAACTTTACCCCGTCGATCAACGGCTTCAATTTCGCCCCGGCAGTGCTGGGCAAGACGGTCGTCAGCTTCACCGGGATGCAGACGCATCCTTCACCCCAGTACATCCAGCAATGGAGCGCGTCCGTGGCCAAGAGCATAGGCAAGAGCACGGTGGTCGAGGTCGGCTATCTGGGTTCGGTTGGATTGCATCTCCAGCGCGCGCACCTGATCAACAACGCACTGCCCGGACCGGGGGCGATTCAGCCGCGACGGCCATTCAAACAGATCAGCTTCGTTCCCAATTCGACGATACCGCCCAATGTCTCGGTAGCGAGCACGACGTTTGGCGTCAGCACCATCAACCTGCTCGAAAACTCCGCGCAGAGCTGGTACGACGCAGGCTATGTGAATGTGCGGCGAACTGCGGCAAGAGGACTGAGTCTGCTCGCAAACTACACGTGGTCGAAGAGCCTGTCGAATGCGCCCGACTTCCGCTCGCCCATGTTCGAAGCATCAATTCCGCAGAACAACCACGATCTCGCTGCGGAGAAGGGTCCGGCCTGCGACGTCAGGAACCGTGTCGCCGTGAGCGCCGTCTACGATGTGCCGACATGGGGGAAGAGCCGGTTGACACGCGTACTGACGGCTGACTGGCGAACTTCAGCAATCCTTCAGGTACAAAGCGGGTTTCCATTGACGATCTCGGTCTTCGGAGACACAGCGAATGCAGGCACGGCACTCGGCGAGAATCCCATACGGGCCAACGTCACCGGCAAGCAGGTCTTTGGGCCGGGAACGAGGAACGCGACGCACTGGTTCAATCCCGCAGCATTCGCAGCTCCGCCCGCGTATACCTTTGGCAACGCCGGCAGAAACTCAGTTCCCGGGCCGGGCATGGAGACGATGGATGTCAGCGTGGTGCGCGGCTTCGTGCTGACCGAGGCGCTGCGACTGGAGACGCGCGGCGAGTTCTTCAATGCTTTAAACCACACCAACCTGGGAACGCCGAACAGATTTGTAAACACGGCAGGGTTTGGATCGATCACCGAAGTAAGCACTATGGGAAGAGAGATTCAGGTGAGCGCACGGCTTTCGTTCTAATGAAGATTTGAGCAAATCCCGACTGTGAAAGGACGCGACTCGCAGGCTGTAGAAAAATACTTTCTTTGTGTTTTTTGGTGGGAGCGCAGGGCTTCAGCCCTGCAAAAAAGCCCGGCAAATGATTAAGGGGCTTTAGCTCCGGGCCTTTCACAACTGCTGCCGCGCCGACTTTTTCCGCAGCCGGTTTTAACCTCTGAGGGAATCTTCGAGGACCTAATCACAACGTCCATAGGGCGAACCACTACGCCTTCCCGGCTCCAGGTTCTTCTTAATTGCGTGACACCCGGCATCCACCAGCGGAGCAATCCTCTCCGCTGCTTGCTCGGGCAGAACGTCGCTGAACCCGCGCGTCTTCTTTAAATCCGCCGCGCCCGCGCGTCTTCTCGTGAAGAATCTATTGAATCTCTCCATAGACCCTCACCGTAAATACATGGTCGTCCAGCCGGTAGTTTCTCTCGACCAGAAAGACCGGGGGCTGCCTGTGGATCGTGTACCGCGTTCCCGTCACCACCGTCGGCACCGAGAGCAGGCAGTCGGCGTTCAGCGGCGGAATCTTCGACTTCCACGCGCCCGCCAGCATGTTGCTGATCTCGCCCAGCCCATCCAGCACGCCGTCGTCCACCTCGGTCACGTCCATTCCCACCATCCGCGAGGTCATGTGCATGGCCGTATTGGCGCGTGCCTGTACGGTGCAGGCTCCGCTCAACGCGCCCGCCAGTCCAATCACCGCCGTCAGGGTCTCCGAAGCCGGGTCCATGGTCACGCCGCCGTCAACAACGGCCACGGAGGCCCCCAGCATCAGGCTGAAAACCTCTTCGACAGCCTGGTCCAGATAAGCTGCGTCCTTCACCATTGCGGACACACTCAGCGCACCCTGCTCCATCACCTGCGTCATCGGATCGTCTCTTTCGTCCAGCCGAAATTGTTAGCGATAGAAGCAGTAAGCCTCCACGCTACACACCCTATCGGCAGGCTGTTTCGTGTCCGTGAGCCAGCTTGAGTACTTGGGAAGCTCCGATTAAGTCTTCATTTTGAAGGGGCGTGGCTTCACAGGCTGCGGAAAAACTCCGTTTTGCTTAAGGGCAAGGGTTTACCCGTGCCGTAAATGCTTCATTCGTCGTTGGGGCTTTAGCCTCTGAGGGACTTTTCGGAACTTAATCAGAGGCTCCCTTGAAGAAACGCGCAGCAGCCGGTCCCTAATGTCCAAGCTCATACGGCGAATAGGTCAGAGTCCCGTCCTTCTCCTCGTACCACAGGAACAAATGCTTCGGCCTGTGGTTCACTTCGACCTCGATAATCACGCCCGAGCCGGTCCGCTTCGAGATCTTCACATCGTGCGACGTAATCGGCCCCCAGTCGCTCGCCGTCGTCCAGTCCTGCGTAAACCGCTGGAGCGTGTAGTCGTACTTCTGCGGATGCTGCTGCCAGTCCGGATCATTCATCCAGATGCCGTAAGCCTTGCTGTAGTCCTTCGCCTCAAGCGTATTCATAAAGACGTTGATCCTGTGCTCGACCGGCAGCAGGGAGAAGAACCACCCATGCCCCATGATGTAACCGCCCAACCCAATCACCACCGCAAGCAGCACCACCACTCCGCTGCCCACCAGCAGATTGCGGTTTCTGTTCTCGCGGCGCCGGTTATACTCCGGAGCATTCAGCAGCGTCATCTTCTATTCCCCTCGTCCCTCAAACTCTCATTATTAGACACCGGCAGCATCAAAGCGGCAGCCTGCCCGCGCCAGATCCTCGCGCAGGGCCCGCAGGTGGTGTTCCATGTGCGCAACATAGTCTTCAATCAGAAATCCCAGCGTCAGGTCCTGTCCGGCCACGGTTCCGCGGTTGGCCAAACTCTTCCTTTCCACATGAGCAATCGTCCACTCGACATGCTCGTTCAGCGCAAACCACAGCGCCAGCACCTCAGGCCAGCCGCGCTCGGCGTAATGCTGTACCCGCACCCAGCCGTTCTGCTCATATCCCGGCAGGCTCTCGCCCGGCGCAAGCTGCATCCTTACGATTCTGCTCAGATTGTTCACCGCCGAATCCGTCAGATGCCCAATCACCTGCTTCGCCGACCACTTTCCCGCCTCCGCCTGCGCGGCCGCCTCATCTTCGGACAGCGTCACCAACCACGGCATCGCTCCGCGCAGCACCGCCGCCAGCCGTTCAGCAAGCTCAGCCGGATCAAGCAGCGCCATATCCGTTCCTTTGGTGTACGTCACCGCCATCCAAACGCTCCGCGATACAACTCGAACTCATGGCCCGACGGCTGCAAGTATACCGACATCACATCAAACCGCACCGGCACCTCGTCTCTCTGCCCCCTCGGAAACCGCCCCAGATACGCCCGCGCCATCCTGCGCAACATGCGCCGCTTCTCCTCGTCCACAGCAGACTCGGCAGGTTCATTTGCATCGCGTCCCGTCCGCGTCTTCACCTCGACAAAGCAGAGCCACTCCCCGTCCCATCCAATCAGGTCAACATCGCCCCACAGCTTCGGCGAGCGCCACCGCCTCGCCACCACCGTATAGCCTGCCCTGCGCAGATAAAACAGCGCCTCGCGCTCGCCCTCAACGCCAGTCATCAGGTGTGCCGCACCATGCGACGGCCGCAGCCGGTTCAGCCGTCGCAGTATCCCTGCCTCGAAATCTGTCCAATTCAGTTGGCCCAGCAACTTTGCCTGGTTGCTCATGCTGGAGCGTTATCCATAGATTTAGTAAGCGGGGGTCCAGCTAAATATCTTCCCGTTTTCATTTTCGTATTTAACTTTGCCGGTAGTGAGATTGGCCACCCAAAGAGCTTGTTGCTCTCCGTTGTCTCCATCGATGAAATCGTATGACACTTCATAATCATTCGGGCTCATCACCTTTGCAGTCCATCCTTTTCCAGCATGTAGTCCCGGATAGGAAAGGTACAAGTCGAGGTTAGCTTGTATGTCTCCAGCGGAACGGCCCTTATCGGGGAGCGTCAAAATAGATGATTTGACGAGGCTTATTGCCTCCGCCTCTAAAGATATTGGCGGAATAGCAAGCGTCAACAGATAGTCAACGACCATAGGACTATCGATAATGTCAGCATCAGTGGCCTTTAAAATGGGTCCTTTGAGTTTCTTCCCATCCTCGCCTCCCAAAGCTGTGATGACCTGAGGCGTCTGCCAAGCCCTGTTAAACATAGATTCAAAATGAACCGTGAGTTCGTTCTCTGGGAACGGCTTCAGGCGATCATTCACGCTAACGCCTTTCGGCCATCCTTTTCGGGTAAACCGCGTATTAGGAACGGTGAGCCACAGCGGGCTGGAAGCGAATTTCCCATCTTTTACGACAACGTCGTTATCGCTCGCCACCACATTGGGAGCGCCGCGAGGCAGACGACCTTTCTCCACTTCAACCCACATTTTGAGGCCATCAGGCAGGTTAGTTGTGCCAGAGATTACAACCCCACCGTCGATCGATCTTGACGTGTGAGCATTCAGAGTCAGAACTTCCGGCAGAACATACGGTCTGACAGCCTCGGTTGAAGGGGCACTGTTTGAGCAACCGGTATTCGCTGCCAACACCGCTACAAGGCAAATGGTTAATCCTGATCTCATAATCCAGACAATGTAACAGAACTGGACCCAACGACCAGCAGCTTCAAATGCTTGGAATTAAGCACCATTGATTCCGTCCCCGAACCCTGCCATACTTAATCGTGCCCACCACGCACAAATCTCAAAAACTTATCAAGAGGTTGCGGACATGTCTGCAAAGTACATCTTTGTAACGGGTGGAGTTGTGTCCAGTCTTGGCAAGGGTCTGGCGGCGGCCTCCATCGGCTGCCTGCTCGAGGCGCGCGGCATCAAGGTCAACCTCATGAAGTTTGACCCCTACCTCAACGTCGATCCCGGCACCATGTCGCCCTTCCAGCACGGCGAGGTCTTCGTCACCGACGACGGCGCCGAGACCGACCTCGACCTCGGCCACTACGAGCGGTTCACCCACGCCAAGCTCACCCGCGACAACAACCTCACCACCGGCCGCCTCTACGAGCAGATCATCACCAAGGAGCGCCGCGGCGACTACCTCGGCAAGACCGTCCAGGTCATCCCCCACGTCACCAACGAGATTAAAGCCGCCATGCGCAAGGTCGCCTCCGACTGCGACGTAGCCATCGTCGAAATCGGCGGCACCGTCGGCGACATCGAATCGCTCCCCTTCCTCGAAGCCATTCGCCAGATGCGTCAGGACCTCGGCCGCGACAACACCTGCTTCGTCCACGTCACGCTCATCCCCTGGATCGCCGCCGCGCAGGAGCTGAAGACCAAGCCCACGCAGCACTCGGTTAAGGAGATGCTCTCCATCGGCATCCAGCCCGACATCCTGCTCTGCCGCTCCGACCGCGCCGTGCCGCGCGAGATGCGCCAGAAGATCGCCCTCTTCTGCAACGTCGAAGAGTCCGCCGTCATCGCGGCACGCGACGTCGCCAGCATCTACGAGGTGCCCCTCACCTTCGCCAACGAAGGCGTAGACGCGCTCGCGCTCAAATACCTCCGCATCGATGCCAAGGCCCCCGACCTCTCGCGCTGGAAGGACATCGTCCACCGCGCCTACAACCCGCAGGACGAGGTCTCCATCGCCATCGTCGGCAAGTATGTCGAGTACGAGGACAGCTACAAATCCCTCAAGGAGGCGCTCGTCCACGGCGCGCTCGCCCACAACCTCAAGCTCAAAGTCACCTGGCTTGAAGCCGAGGGCCTCGAAACCCCCGACTACGCTTCCCAGCTCGAAGGCTTCGACGGCATCCTCGTTCCCGGAGGCTTCGGCAAGCGCGGCATCGAGGGCATGTTGAACGCGATCCGCTACGCGCGCGAATCGCAGACGCCGTACTTCGGCATCTGCCTCGGCATGCAGACCGCCTGCATCGAGTACGCGCGCAACGTCTGCGGCCTCAAGGATGCGAACTCCGGCGAGTTCGACCCCGCCACGCCCTACCGCATCATCTACAAACTCCGCGAGCTGACCGGCGTCGAAGAGATGGGCGGCACCATGCGTCTCGGCGCATGGGACTGCGTCCTCGAACCCGGCTCCATCGCCGCGCACGCCTACGGCACGACTGAAATCTCCGAGCGCCACCGCCACCGCTACGAGTTCAACCGCGAGTACGAGGCCGTCCTCACCGGCGCGGGCCTGCGCATCACCGGCACCACGCCCGACGCCACCTACGTCGAGATCGTCGAGATACCCGGCCATCCGTTTTTTCTCGGCTGCCAGTTCCATCCCGAGTTCAAATCGAAGCCCCTTGAGCCGCACCCGCTCTTCCGCGACTTCGTGGCCGCCAGCTACCGGAACCGACTGGGCAATGACCCGCGCACCTCGACCGAAACAGCCCTTCGCGCCTCCAACTGAGTTCCTAGAGCATTTTTCCTGAAGATAGAGTCCTCGTGGCTCCCTCTTTTTGTTGTCATTCCCGAAGGGAATCTGCGGTTCCATTCCCCCTTTGTTTGTCATTCGCGGAGGGAACCTGCGTTTCGCTTCGGGTGGCACCGAACTACAGTTTCAGGGAAAATGATTGAGCAAGCGTACGCTGGAGCCTCATGCACATCGACCTCGATCTCCCCATTGAGCGCCAGACGATGCCTTACGACAGCACCGTCTGCATCATTGGCGGAGGCATCGCGGGACTCGTTCTTGCCACGCGGCTGGCGGACCTCGGCATCGATGTGAATCTTCTCGAAGCGGGCGGCCTCGTCTTCGAGGAGCGCAGCCAGGCCCTCTACCGCGCCGAGATGTCCGCCGGCAACCATCGCGGCTCCAACAACGGCCGCTTCCGCACCTTCGGAGGCTCGTCCACGCAGTGGGGCGGCCAGATCCTTCCTTTCACCTGGGACATCTTCGACCCGCCGCCCGGCTCTCCGGACCTCCCCTGGCCCGTCAAAGAGAACGAACTCGTGCCTTACTACGACGCGGTCCAGAAGATCCTCGGCGTCGATGATCTCCCCTTCACGGCGGACATGCCTCGGGCCATCGGCTATTTTGAACCGCCTTCCACTCCCGAGATCGCCGTCCGCTTCGCCAAGTGGGCACCCTTCAAGAAGCGCAACCTGGCCCAGACCGTAGGCATCGAGGCCCTCGCCCACCTCAGAATCCGCGTCTTCACGCACGCCAACGTCGCATCGCTCTCCGCTCGCCCGGAAGACCCCTCCACCATCTACTCGGCTCGTGTCCTCAACTACGCACGCGACGAGTTTCTCTTCACCGCCAGACACTTCATCGTCTGCGCAGGCACGGTCGAAAGCTCCCGCCTGCTCCTCTGCTCGCCCGACGTACCCAATCCGCACGACCAGATTGGCCGCTATCTCCACGACCACGTCGCCTATCACGCAGCCCGGTTCGAGTCGCCTCAGCGCGAGACGATCCTCAAGCTCCTCGGCCCCTTCTACGTCAACGGCACCGCCCATTCCTCGAAACTTGAGGCATCTCCAGCCCTGCGCAGCCGCGAGCATCTCTACGCCGTCATGGCGCACGTCGTCGTCATCGAGCCTGACGATTCGGGGGCAGCGGCCATCCGCAACCTGCTGCGCTCACTCCAGAGCGGCAGGATCAAAGAAGCCATCGGCTCGAATCTTTTGCCCATGTTGCGCGGCATAAGCGATGTCGCGCGTCTCATCTACTACTCGCGTTTCAAGCGCCGCCGAGCCGTCAGCAGGCGCGCCGTCATCAAGCTCAATATCGATGTCGAGCAGTCCCCCGATCCCGACAACCGCGTCCGCCTCTCGTCCACCTCCGTCGATGCCCTCGGTCTCCCCACCACCATCGTCGATTGGCGCATCAACCGCGCCGAACAGGAGTCCGCGGCGCGCTTCGCCCACGTCATCCAGTCCTGGCTCCACGCAGCCGGGCTCGATCCGGCCGAGTGGGACCACACGCTCACCGACGGAGCCATGCCCGCCATGCTCGACACCAGCCACGCCATGGGCGGCCTGCGCATGGGCGACGATCCCGCCGCCAGCGTCGTCGATCGCAACCTCAAGGTGCACGGCCTCAGCAATCTCCACGTGGCAAGCTGCGCAGCCTTTCCCTCAGGCAGCAGCTCCAATCCCACCTTCACCATGATGGCGCTCGCGCTTCGCCTTGCCGACCATCTCGCCGCTCTGCTCCCTACACAGCAGGCCCGCGACCGAAAGCCGCTCGCAGCCGATCAAGCTCCTCAGGCGTAAACCGGCACGCTTCGACGGCCTTCACGTTGCTCTCAATGTGGCGCACCTGCATCATCGCCGGGACCACCGCCGAGATTCCGGTTCCCCGCAAGATGCAGTTCAGCACAATCTCAGGCTGCAACTGCGAATCGGAGGCATCCAGCTTCTCCCGCAACGTCTCCGGCAGCTCCGCCGAGAGCCGCAGCTCCGCGATCCTGCTCCTCAAACCCGCCGCTCCCGCCGGTCCTCCAAACGGATGATTGGCCACCAGCAACAGATCGCCGTTCGCGCGCGTCTTCTCGGCAAACCCCAGGCTCGACGGATTCATCGCAAACTGCGCAGTCGTCAACATCTTCGGCCGCTTCGCAAAGTACGCCTCCATCACCGCGTGGTCGCCCGAGATGCCGGCCATCCTCACCTTGCCGCTCTCCACCAGTCTCTCCAGCGCGGCCATCAGTTCGTCCTGCTCTAAAACCGCCGCCGGGGCCGCATGGAGCAGCAGCATATCCACGTAGTCCGTCTTCAACTCCCGCAGGCTCGTCTCAAAACTCTCGCGCAACACCTCGACGGAAAACTGACCGTCCAGAAACTGGTCGCCCGCCTGCCGTCGCACCGCTTTGCGCAAACCGGGAAACATCTTCACCGCCGCGCGTGCCGCAGGCTTCAATCGTTGCTTCCACCCTCCCGCGCGCGCCGGGAGTATCCCGAACTTCGTACACAACACCACCGACTCGCGCCTGCCGCGAAAGAACTCTCCAACGACACCCTCGGACTCGCCATATCCATAGGACCGTGCCGTATCGTACAGCGTAAGTCCGCGCTCATAAGCGGCACCCAGAGCGGCCAGCGAGTCCTTCTTCGAGACTCGCCCGCCAATCGCCGCGCACCCAAAGCCAAGCTCCGAACACTGCGCCGCGTCGCCCGACCTACTCGTCCGCAAAGAAAAGTAACGCATCCCCGTAGTCTAGTATGCTGAGCCTCAAATTCGTCTCACCAGCCAAGGGCTGAAGAGAGTGCTGAAAAGTAGTTGTTTTGAAGGGACGCGACTTGAGTCGCGCCGAAAGTTCAATGGTTTCAACGGTGGCTTTACAGGCTGCGGAAAAAACGCTCGTTTTGTGTTTTTCGGTGGGAGCGCAGGGCTTTAGCCCTGCGAAAAAGCCGGCAAATTCAAGGGGCTTTAGCCCCGGGCTTCTCTCCAGTCGACACAAACGAACTATTTTTCGTCGAACATCAGACTCACTGCACAAGGCCAGATCCCGAACGGCCACACGAAGAAGCATCACCGCACCGACCGGCACGCGCACTTCGCAAAGTCCTTGCCGGAGTCGTTCGAGAGCGCGCACACATACTCAGGCCACAGCGGCTTGATCAACCCCATCGTGTCTCCAGCGTAGAAATACCGGATGAACGCGCGGCTTGCCGGAGTCTTCGCGTTAGGGTCCCGCGCAAACTCCTTCACCAGCCGCTCCACCTCGCGCGGCGCAAACGCCGCCACATGGTACGCAGCTGAGTACGTGTACTCCTTCGACCACTTCGACCCCGCGCTATCCGAAGCCGCAAACACCGAGTAGTCCACCAGCGTCGCCGAGCCAGGAGCAACCTGCGCCACCGTAAACGCCGGGGCGTTGCCATGCACCGGCGTAATCGAAGGGACCATCTTCACCGCGACCGCACCGCCGCGCTTGCCATCCTCGGGCCGCAGCAGCCGAAGCTCGTCCATGTGCGTGTGCGCGAAGATCCCCAGCCGCACCACGTCGGCATGTGCTACCAGCACATCGGCCAGCTTCTCCGACCGTAGAAACATCTGCGGCGCTGCTCCGTCACAGACCTCCAGCATCTTCAGTGCAACACCGTGAATATCCACCCCAGGAGGAATATGCCCCATCACCCACACGCGCTCATGCTTCGCCCGCGCCGCATCCAGTTGCGTGCTCAACCACCGAAGCTCCGCCTCCGCCGCGGCGGAATCAGGCTTCCCCGCACACGTAAGATAGTTGCGCGACATGAACATATCGTTCAGCACAATCAGCCGCGTTCGTCGCATCGGCCGGGCCATCGCTACGCTGTAGTACCCGCCTCGCGCAAAGTCTCGCAGCGCGCGCTCCTTCTCCGCCGAAGCGGGCACGCCGCGCAACATACTCTCGCCCGCCGCGCGCAGGAAGTCGCTCCCCGCATCCATCCTGTAGTCGCCGCAACCCGAGTCATTGTTCCCCAGCGCCGCATACACCGGCATGCCCGGACGCACCTTGCCCAGCTCCGTCATCACATAGTCAATCGTCTTCTCAACAAATGCCGCATACTCAGCCTGCGATCTTTCCGGCACCGCCACCCGAAACCGGCACGGAAACTGATGCGCAATCATATCGCCGCTGACGGTGATGAACTGCGCATGGGGCGCCGCCTGCCGCATCGCCCGCAGGCTCGACTGCAACAGTCCATCGGAGCTGTCCGCAGCCGTTGCTCCGCACGCCTTCTGCAACGCAGCATAAGCCTCCGCGCGACCGGGCGAGTCCGGCCCGCTGAGAATCTTCTCCCACTCGCTCACCGGCGCGTCCGCCAGCACCTTCGCCTTCGCCGGATCGTAAAACGGGTCCAGATGAAGATCGCTCACCATCAGCGCCGAAATCCTCTGCGCACTCCTACCCGCCGCAGGCGCAGCTACGCAAACTCCCGCAGCCGCAATCGAAATGCACAGAACCATCAGCCCGCAGGCAAGACGACCAAACGAGGCCACACTCATCTTCGACATGCAGACTATTGTCGCGTAAGCCGCTGCCGCGCGTCCGCACTGCTCAGTGAATCAGCGCAGCGGAACCTGCTTCAGAAACGCAATCACGTCGCGCCGCTCCTCCGCCTTCGCCACATGAAACTCCATATTGTTGTCCGGAACCAGCGTGTCAGGATCGGCAAGCCACGTGTTCAACGTCTTCTCGTCCCATGGAATCCGCGCTTTTCTGAGAGCGTCGGAATACGCAAACCCTTCCACCGTGCCCGAGACGCGCCCGTACACCCCGCCCAGCTTTGGCCCTTCACGGTTCTGTGTCAGCGAGTGGCAGCCCGTGCATCGCTTCTCAAAAACAACGTTGCCCCGAGCCGCATCGCCAGCGCCTGCATCCTGCCCCTGCGAAGTGGCCAGCAGCAGCGAGAGCGCCCATGCCGCAATCGCCGCCGCTGCCCACCCATGCACCCGGCTCATCCCTTCTGCTCCAGTGTCGAGTCCACCACCGCCAGATGGCCCTGCCGCGCAACGTACTTCACCTCCGTGATGCCAAGCACCCCCGCAAGCTCACCGGCGGGCACAGCCATCGGCCCCGGGCTGCCCTTTCCCGGCGCAGCCTGCGGAAAGGCCGTGGACATCGCCGTATGGAACACCACATTGCCCTCCACCTTCTGCACTACCTGATGGATGTGCCCGTTCAGCACCGTCACCGACCCGAACCGTTTCACATACGAGAGCGCCTCGGCTCCATCCTCCGTGCCCCAGCCCCAGCTCGGATACACCATCCACAGCGGAATGTGTGCAAACACCACAACCGGCGTCGAAGACGAGTGGTCCGCGAGGTCCTGCTTCAGCCAGTTAAGTTGCTCCGCCCCCAGCTTGCCCAGGCCGTCGATCTGCTGCACATTGTTCAGCCCAACAAAATGCACGCCCTTGTGATCGAAGCTGTACCACCCCGTGCCCTTCGTGTTCCTGCCAAACCGCTCGCGATACAGCGCGCCATCGTCCGTCGCCGTGTCGTGCTCGCCGGGAACATAGAACGTCTGCCCAGCCTTCGCGCCCTTGATCACCTCAACTGCCGTGTCGAACTCGCCCGCCTTCGACGACTGAGAGATGTCGCCCGTATGCACCAGAAAGTCCGGCGTCGCGCCCCCAATCGCGTTGATCTTGTCGATTGCCGTCTTCAGCGTGCCCGTCACATCTTTGTTGGCGGCCTTGTTGAAGCCGATGTGGCTGTCGCTGATCTGCACAAAGCTGAAGCTCCCGCCCGCATCTCTCCTCGCCGCCGCCATGCCCTCGCCGGTCGCGGCAAAGACGCGCGAGACGGGAACCCCACCCGCCAGCGTCCACACCAGGCCTGTCCCGGCCCACGCCATGCAGCTCAAAAAGCCACGGCGGTCAATACCATCGCCAGCCTGCGGCGCGGCGTCTCGTGAAACTTCATCCGTGGGCAAATGCCCGTCCAGAAGTGCGGAGTTGCGCGTATCGTCATTCATGGTTCAAAATCCTCCAACCATGCCAACTGCGTGGAGCACGGTTTATTCCATCCGTTGGGAATAAATTTGCCCGGCCCCGGTTCTCCTCTATGGAGATCATCGGGTTTTGTTTAAGGACACAGCTTCAGCCATGTCGTAGACACTTGCTTGAATCCACGGGGCCTTACAGGCTGCGGAAAAACTCGCCACCTATGCTTTTAGGTGGGAGCGCAGGGCTTCAGCCCTGCGAAAATCCCAGCAAAATCAAGGGGCTTTAGCCCCGGGCCTTTCTGCAAACGTTGCCGAATGTACTTTTTCAGCACCCTCTTTAGCCCCTGAGGTACGTTCTTCGCTTCGCCGATTTCGTCATCATCCTCATGCAATGGAAGCCCACAACCCGCGACGCCGCCCGAGACTTCGAGACGCTCGCCCTGCCGCTCGCTCCCTCGCTCTACAACGTCGCCTTCTGGCTCACCCGCCAGCAGACCGACGCCGAAGACCTCGTGCAGGAGACCTTCTTCAAAGCCCTGCGCGGCTTCTCCAGCTTCCAGCCCGAGACCAACTTCAAAGCCTGGATCTTCCGCATCCTCCGCAACACCTACCTCACCACCCGCACCGGCCTCGCCGCCACCCGCACCGTCCCGCTCGCCGACCACGAAGATGCCCCGCTCGATGCCGCCATCGACTGGGACACGCCCGAAGGCCGCATGATCGGCCTCAGCAACCAGGCCCAGGTGCGCTCCGCCATGGAGACACTCCCGCCACACCTCGTCGAAATCCTTCTGCTCTGCGATGTCGAAGAGATGAAGTACAAGGAGATTGCCCTCGTGCTCGACATTCCCATCGGCACCGTCATGTCGCGCGTTGCTCGCGCCCGCACCGCCCTGCGCCGCGCCCTGCTGGGCACGAACCTGAACTCGAAGGCAGGCCGGAGAGAGGAGCCAAAATGAGCGACCATCTCCCCCCGTCCGTCCTCAACGCGCTCATCGACAACGAGCTGTCGCCCGCCGAACTCGCCCGCGTCAACGAGCATCTCGCCCAGTGCCCCTCCTGCACCGCCGCCGCGCTCTCTACGTCCATGCTCAAACAGGCCGCCGCGCAGGCAGGCCGCAGCCACGCGCCTTCCGCGCAGTTCATGGACCGCCTCGCACGCCACAACCGCCGCGATCCCGTCGTCTCCACAACTCCACACCAACACCGGCTCAACTGGGCCATCGCCGCCGCGCTTGCGCTTGCCTCCGTCGTCTACATCGCCACGCGCCACATCACCCGCCAGCACACCATCGCCTCGCTCGCGCACTCCGCACTCGTATCGGAAGCAGTAGACCAGCACATCGCCGCGCTCGCCTCCACCGTGCCGCCCGGAGTCATCTCCACCGACCAGCACACCGTCAAACCCTGGTTCCAGGGCAAGCTCCCCTTCAGCTTCAACCTCCCCGGCACTCTGCCGCCCGCGACCGTCCTCGAAGGCGCGAACCTCACCTATATCGGCAACCAGCCCGCCGCCGAGCTTCTCTACCGCATCCACAAACACCGCGTCTCTATCTTCGTCACAGCGAACAACGAAGCCGCCGCGCCCTTCACCGCCGATCTCGCCGGGTTCCACGTCCAGAGCTTCACCGCCGATCATCTCCAGGCCGTGGCCGTCAGCGACGTCAACCCCACAGACCTCGCCGCGCTCGCCCGCGACTTCCAGCAGGCGCAGCAATCCAGCTCGTCCGAGCACTGACCCATTCCCCGCGCCTCGTGGCATCCTCATGGCATCCTCGTGGCATCATGGACACACGCGGCTGCTGCCGCCAGGTGCGAAGCCAGAATGACCACCCAATACAACCGCCGCCGTGGCGCGTCAGGCAGTGTCTTCTTCTTTCTGTTCGCCCTCATTCTCGGAGCCATCACCATGGCCGTCTTCCTTCGCAGCGCTAACGGAGGCTTCGCGGGCCGCATCGCCAATGCCATCGCCTCGCGCCCCGTCGCCTTCGATGTCTCCGCCCCCGACGTCGTCCAGAAGATTCAGCGCCTCAACCGCCTTGAAACCGTCGTCTACTCCATCGACACCGTCGTCGAAGGCTCCAAGCCCTCCATCGTCCTGCCCGACCTCATCGCCGGCGACCGCATCCTGCTCGTCGTCCACGGCCAGTCCATCGCGGGCATTGACCTCGCAAAGCTCAAGCCCGAAGACGTCCGCATCACTCGCAACAACGGCGTCCGCGCCATCCGCGTCACGCTGCCCGCATCCGAGGTCTTCGTCACCACCATCGACAACCAGCACACCCGCGTCTACGCCCGCACCACCGGCCTGCTCGTTCCCGCCGACCAGAACCTCGAGTCCCAGACCCGCGCCCGCGCCCAGCAGCAGCTCCAGCAAACCGCCCTCGCCGACGGCATCCTCGACACCGCCCGCAAAAACGCCATCTCCACCGTCACCACCCTCCTCTACGGCCTCGGCTTTCAGCAAGTCACCGTCAACTGACTCATTTGTTGTCATTCCCGAAGGGAATCTGCGTTTTGCCTGCCGGCGGCCCGCCATCCCCTCATCCCCAAAACGTCCACCTTCATCCCACAAAGGTCTCTCACCGCAACGTCCAACCTGCGCTATCATCGTTAACTATGAGGCTCCTGCCCAACGCGTGCGTCTTCTTCAAGACAGACGATGTCCCCCGCACCGAGCAGCTTCCTTTTCCCGAGGAAGGCTCCGAGGACACCGCATTGATGAAGACTCTGGGCTGGGTCACTGCCGGACTCGGTGCCGTCGCGCTTGGCCTCTTCGTAGGCCGCGAGCTGCGCCAGCGTTACAAGTTCAACCACCGCACGCCCTACGACGCCTACGCCCACGCAGGCGACGAGAAGGACGTAGACTTCGGCCTCGGCACCTAGAGCATTTTTAGTTCAAGTGGTCACAAAACTTCGGGCGCCCCATCTTTTGTGCGTCCTTTGCACAAGGGTGGGAGATCACAACTCTCCGCCTCGACTGTCACAACCAGACCGAAACCGCCCTAGACAGTATCGACATCTAGGTTAAGCGTAGGTGATTGATTGATATAGGAGTTGTCATCCTGAGCGGAGCCTCTCGCAGTTTTATCGCGGGAGGCGGAGTCGAAGGACCTGCGGTTAGCCCGTCGTATCGAGATGGTCTCGTTGTTGTTCACCACCTTCTATCCA
>Ga0207639_10000829_pt1 | contig 21053 bp, 15 predicted proteins | sample KBSCornC32_FD_184299 | JGI IMG/M metagenome (GOLD analysis project Ga0207639, IMG submission 184299) | Corn rhizosphere microbial communities from Kellogg Biological Station, Michigan, USA - KBS Corn C3-2 (SPAdes) (version 2) | ecosystem: Host-associated > Plants > Roots > Rhizosphere > Soil ...
CCCGAACCCGGCCACGTACCACCGGCCTTGGGTCCGTAGAACGTGTTCGTCACGGAGTCGAAGTAGTAGTCACCATCGCTACCCAGACTGTCGGAAGGAGCGCCGGTCCCGGAAAGGATCGTCGCGCCCATGTTGCCCGTCGCACCCGTGGCTCCGGTGTCGCCCGTAGCACCGACGGCGCCGGTCGCTCCGGTATTGCCCATCGGACCGATCGGGCCGATCGGGCCCGTAGCGCCGATATCACCGGTGGCTCCCGTAGCACCGACGGCGCCGGTCGCGCCCGTGGCTCCGGTATTGCCCACCGGACCGATCGGGCCGGTGGATCCGGTTGATCCTGTCGCTCCCACTGCACCAGTGGCGCCGGTTGTGCCAGTCGCACCGGTCAGGCCCTGCGCGCCAGTACTGCCGGTCGCGCCGGTCGGGCCGATCGCTCCGGTTGCACCGATCTGGCCGGTTGCACCGGTCGGACCGGTGGCACCTGCTGCGCCCGTGGCACCGGTACTACCGGCGGCACCGGTAGCGCCAGCAGCGCCTGTGGCGCCCGTTGCTCCCGCCGTTCCGGTGGCGCCAGTTGAGCCAGTGGCTCCACTGACACCTGTGGCGCCAGTCGCGCCCGTTGCGCCAGCGACACCCGTGGCGCCTGCCGAGCCAGTTGGACCCGTTGGGCCGGTCGGGCCTGTTGCGCCGGTGGCGCCTTTGGGTCCGGCAGATCCGTTCAGAGCAAACTGCGCGACCGGAACGGTGTTCACCAATTGGCGCGAACTCAACGCCGTGCCGTTGACGTCGATCTGCAAGTAATACTGCGTGCTGCCGAATACGAGGCCGAAGTCCAGATCCGTCGTGAACAGGCCGTTGACGACCTGTACGCTCTGAGTGATGGGGCCGGCAATGATGTTGTTGCCTGTCGGCGAGTCGTACAAGGTGAACGCCATTGTGTAGACGTTCGACGTCAACGCGCCGTGGTCGTTGAGCTGACCTTGATATGTGAACGCTGTGGTCTGCGGCGTTGCCGCAGCCGCTACGTCGGCGGTGCCGAAAGTCATCAACGCCGAAGCGATCAATGCATACATCTGATTGCGTTTCATGCTCAGCACCCCTCAAAACCGTCGAAAAAAAGTTGATCCTGCTGGACCACCGGCGCGGCCGACCAAAATCCGGCCAACACGGAATAAAAGCCGCCGCTGGAATAGCCAGGGGCGGTCTGCCCGGCCGCACCGTTCAGGACAAAACAGCTGTTGTGCAAGCGTCTGCCACCCGCGTGTATCACGTGGAAATCCACGCGGTACGCCGGCCCGCTCTGGGCGACGCTGTCGGACCAAGGAATGCCGGCCACGGAAATCAATGCGGCAGCCGTGACTACGCTGCGCGCGAGCCAGCGCCGCGTTCGAAAACGCTTGGATTTCATGAATTTCCCCGCAACATGCGAACCGCGTCACACAAAATGTGTGAATTTGCTCAGGCTAGCAAGTTTGATACCAACGATTTGATTGCGCCATAAGGTCTATTCCCCCAAGGTCGATCTCCTGCTGGATGTGACCGGTCCGGGGTTCGTCGCGAGGCGCGACTTCAATCCATTTCGATTGCCAACGCCGCAGTGACCAACTGCGTCAGCTATTTTCGGATTGGGACAATCTCGAGTGGCCTGTTCAGGTTCCACTCGCAGGTGCATCAGGTCCGGAACGGATACAAAGCTGGCAGAACGCCGGCCCCGTGCTGCTCAGTCGCCGTCTCGAATGAAAGTCGACCGCGAAATGCCTCCGCGAGGGATTTGCCCAAATCGGCAGCGGCACCGGTGCCGTAGCGACAGCGTTCGAGAGCATCGATGGCTGCACGCTGGGCGGGATCCTGAATGCACGCTCGCAATTCGCCCAGGTTGCGCAGCAGCGGATTCGACTGGCGTCCCCAAGCCAGCAGCGAGCGTCCTGCCGCCGCGTAGTCGTTGCGCCGGCACGCATCGTTGAATGTCTTGCGCGGCGTGTCGTCGACTTCCGGCGCCGGGGCCGCGGTCCGCGCCGGATCGCGGCGCCTGACGAACAGCCAACCGCCGATGACGACCGTCACTATCCATAGCAGCGCCGCGAGCAACGCCAGAGTGCGCCAGAAACGCGCGCTTTCGTCCGTCGCGGTCGGATTGGACGCAGCAGTTGTCGCCGGTTGTGCCACGCTCGGCGCATTCGCGATCGTTGGCGCCGTCGCCGGTTGCGGCACGCTGGCCGCGGCGCCCGTGGCCGGCTGCACGTCGAGCGTGAGCGCCGGCACCGTTGCGGTTTCGGCGCGGTCGTGCGCCGTGTCCCACCATCCGACACTGATCGTGGGCAACGTAAGCGTGCCGCCCCGCCGGGGCACGATCGCGAATTTTCTCTCGCGTTCGCCGAACAGCCACTCGCCGTCATTGCGATTTTGCGTGCTGGACTTGTCCGGATAGATATCGACGCCTTCGATCGCAGGCAGTTTCAGTTCCGGCAGCTGCTCGAATGCCAGGCCTTGCGCCTGCATGCGCAACGTCAGCGTCAGCGGTTCGCCGGCGCGCGCTGTGCTGGTCGCATCGATGCCGGTCGCCGATAACGTCAGCGAACGCGCGGGCAGCCACGCGTCGTCGCCGGATGCCGCCGGGCGTGGACGCACATTGAGCTCGATCGGCGGCGAGCGAGCGCCGATTTCGCGGCCGCGATTGAAGAAGATGTCGATGGAATTGCCTTGCGCGGCGTGACCACGGAACGCGATCGGCGGCAACGTGACCGCACCGCTGCGCTCGGCCGTCAACGCGTAATGGCGTTCGACCACGTGGTACATGCGCCCGCCGGCGTTCGCCGTGTAGCTCGCATCCTGGCCGAGCTTGCGTACGGTCAGGCCGTCGGCTTGCGGGTCGGCCAGACTGCCATCGAGCAGATTCACCGCGTAGTACAGTTTCACGGTCAGGCGCACCTGCTCCTGCACGTAGGGGGCGCGCGGCTCGGCTGTCGCTTCCACGTAAACGTCGCCACCGTTGCTGGCCGTGGCAGCCGCCGGCTGCACGCTGAGCGTGAGCGGCGCGGTTTGCTGCCCGGCGACGGCAAGCGCCGGGATCGTCAGCGTACCTTCGTGCTTGGGTTGCAAACCGACGGCCCATAGCAGTTTGGAACTGCTCTGGCCGTTGATGATGTTCACCGAAGTCGAACTTTGCGTGCCGAGCAGATCGAAGTCCTGCGCCAGGGCGGCGAGGTCCGGCGGCGCAGCGCCGGTGTCGCCACTGACTTCGACGTTGAGCGTCACCGTCTCGCCGAGCTGCATGCTGTTGCGGTCGAGCCAGGCGCGCACGCTCGCGGCATGCGCGCCGGCGCAAAACCAAAATGATAACAACGCGACAAAGTATACGAAACGCGATTTCACCGGCCATCCTCCCGCGCCCTGCCGCCGTGCTGGCGCAGCTGATATTCGAGCTGGAACTTTCGCCGCAACAGGCCACCCGGATCGTCGGGCACGCGCTGCAGCCACTGCTCCACCGCCTGAGCATGTTCGTCTTGTTTTGCATCTCCCTCGCGGGCGCCGAGACGGATCGGCTTCTGCTCGGCTGGCTTGGCCTGGCTCTGCGCCAATTCCTTGGTCATCTTCTCGCGATAGTTTTGTTCGGCCTGCTGCGCCTGCGCGGATTTCTCGCTTTCGGGCTGCGCGCCGGACTGATCTTTCGAGTCACCGTGCTGCTGCGACTTTGCTGGGTCCTGCATCTTGTCCTGCGCGTTCGATTGCGCCTGCCGCGAATCGTTCTTCTGCTGATCGCCGGACGAAGCGGATTGTTGCTGCTGTTGTTGTGAATTCTGGTTCTGCTGGTTCTGGCTGTCTTGTTGGTTCTGTTGGTTCTGTTGGTTCTGTTGGTTCTGTTGGTTCTGTTGTTGATTCTGCTGTTGCTTCTTGAGCCAATCCTGTACGGCCTTCTTGTTCGTTTGCGCGTCCTCCATGCCGGGTTCAATGCGCAGCGCTTGGTCGTAGGCGGCGATCGCCTGCTCGTACTGCTTTTGTTTGGCCAGGGCATTGCCGCGGTTGTAGGCCGCTTCGGCGTCCGAACGGCTCGCGAAATCCTGTGCCGCCGCGTCGAAATCCGCAGCGCGATACGCCGCCGCGCCGCGCAACGCCGGATCGCGCGCGAGCGTTTGTGCTTGCTTGGCGTGGCCGGCGTCCAGTTCCGCGCGCGCCTGTTGATCCGGTCGCTGCCACATGTCGCGCCAAGAAAATGCCGACACCGGCGGGCTGTGTGCGATCAGCATCAATGGCAACAGCATCATCCAGCCGCGACGGAAACCGAACGCAACCAACGGCAGCAGCGCAAACAGCAGCCACGGACCGCGGTCGCGAAAGCGCGCAGTCGCAACTTCAGTTCCCTTTGCCGGCTCCGCGCTGCGTACGACTGTTGCGCCGAGCAACGCGTCGACGTCGCTGGCGGAATCAAGGTACCGGCCGCCGCCGGCTTGCGCCAATTCGGTCAGCGCGCCGACGTCGAGTTTCGGCAGCACGATGTCGCCGGCTGCATTTTTTAGAAAACCACCTTGCGGCAATGCGACCGGCGCACCCTGTTCGCTGCCGATGCCGAGCACGGACACGCGCACGCCCGCCTCGCGCGCGCGGCGCGCGGCGGGCAGCGCATCGGCATTGGCCGAATCGGCGAGCAACAGCAAGTCGCCGCCGGCAAGCCCCGCCTGCTTGATCAATTTCACGCCGAGTTCGATCGCGCGCGCGGTGTCGTTGCCGGGCGCCGGCATCACCGACGGATCCAGAGCATCGACCAGATTCGCCACCGTGTTCGCATCATCGGTCAGCGGCGCGACGACGAACGCGTCGCCGGCGTAGGCGATCAACGCCGTCTGCAGGTCGCCGCTGCGCTTGAGCAGATCGGCAAGTTTGTAGCGGGCGCGTTCGTAGCGGCTCGGCTTGATGTCCTGCGCCGCCATGCTCGAAGAGAGCTCCAGCGCAAACACGCGCGCGGCGCGATTCTGAAACAGCGGCTGCGGCAATTGCTCCCACGCCGGTCCGGCCAGCGCAACGCAAGCCACGATCCAGGCCAGCGCCGCCAGCCAGCGCGGCGTCTGCGCGCGTGCACCATCGCCGCCATCGGCGAGCAGATGTTCGAGCAGGTGCGCATCGACGGCGCCGCGCCACGCGCCGGCATCGGAGCCACGGCGTGCCAGCACGAGCCACAACAGCGGCAGCGCGGCGAGCGCGAGCAACCACCACGGGCGCAGGAAATGCAAATTCGCGAGCCCGCCGCTCACGGTTCCGCTCTCATCGCGAACACGCGCGGCAAGGACATCGCGCGCATCGCCGCGAACAACGCGATCAGCAGCGACGCGGCCAGCGGCCAGTGGAACAGTTCATCGATCGGCCGATATTGCTCTTGCGCATCGGCCGCGGGCTCGAGCTTGTCGATCTCGCCGTAGATCTGCGCCAGTTCCGCGGTGTTGCGCGCGCGGTAAAAATGCCCGCCGGTCTTGTCCGCCATCGCCGTGAGCAGGCGCGCGTCCAGATCGGCGGACGGGTTGACGACATGGCTGCCGAACAGGCCGTCGACGCGCATCGCCTCGGCGCCGATGCCGATCGTATAAATCTTTACATGCTCGGCAACGGCAAGCTCCGTCGACTTGTCCGGATCGAGTTCGCCCGCATCGTTCACGCCGTCGGTGAGCAGGATCAGCACGCGTTCGCCTTGTGGGCGCTCGCGCAGGCGCTTGACAGCCAGGCCCACCGCGTCACCGATCGCGGTCTCGCGGCCCGGCAAGCCGACGCTGGACTCCTTGAGCTGCTTGAGCACGGTGTCGCGATCGAACGTGAGCGGCGTTAGCAGATAGGCCTGACTGCCGAATACGATCAGGCCAATGCGATCGCCGACGCGGCGCTGGATGAAATCGCCGGCAATGGTTTTGACCGCGCTGTAGCGGCTCACCGCTTCGCCGCCGATTTCCATGTCTTGCGTGCTCATGCTGCCCGATGCGTCGACCGCAAGCAGCAAGTCGCGCCCGCTGCGCGGCAAAGCTTGCGGTTCGCCGAGCCATTGCGGACGTGCCGCAGCGGCGATCAACAATGCCCACGCCGACAACGCAAGCCACTTGCGCCAGCGTGGCACGGGCGCGGAGCCGCTCTCGCTATCGAGTCCGCTGAGCGCGTAAGGCAGGCGCAACGCCGCCTCGTCGCCCGCGCGTGCCGGCGGCAGCACGCGCGCGACCAGCCACGGCAGCGGCAGCAGCACGGCCATCCACGGCCACACCCACTCAAGCACGACGCGCTCCATCAGCAAGCGTCGAACGCGTCCAGCGCCGTACCAATGCGATCAATGCGACGCTGTCGTAATCGCAACCCGGACGGAAAGGCGCTTCAATCAGCACGCGACCGACGCCGTGGCGAAAGTCTGCAGCCGGCGCGCGTGCATCCAGGTATTCGAGCCACCGTTCGCCCTCATACGATGCCGCAGCAGGCGCGTCGCGCAATGCAATCCGCCGCAGGAACTGCGATAGCGCCGCGGCCAATGCGGCCGGATCGAGGCGCGCGGCATCGATGCAGCGCTCGAGTTCGGCGAACACCGCGGCGTGCTCGCGCCGGCGCGCGCGTGCGCGACGCAGACGCACGAAAGCAAAAACAGCAAGAAGTATACAAATCGCGGCGAGCAGCCACCAACCGGGCGCCGGCGGCCACCAACCCGGCGGCGGCGGCAGGTGGATGTCACGCAGTACGGGGCCGTCGGCCGCGTTCATGCGCGCCGCACCGAGCGCGAATCAAGCCCGAGCACTCGCGCCAGCGCCGTATCGGGCTCGGCGCGCGTATCGAGCACGACCGAACGCAATGCGCGCCGCTGCAACATGCCGGTCAGCACTGCGCGGCGTTCGGCGAACCACTGCGGCCAGCGCGCGCGCGTACGCGCCGCGGCGAAATCCAGCAACACGCGGCCGGCATCGCTGCGCAGCGAATAGCGCGCCGGCGGCGGTGCGGCTTCCTCGAGCGCGTCGCTGAGCAGCACGGTGGCCACGTCGCAATGTTCGGCAAGCAGCGTCAACGGCCCTTCCGCCGCGGCGTCGGCGGAAAATCCATCGGTCAGCAGGATCACGCGCGTACCCGGACGCGCCAGCCGGTGCGCGCGCTGCAGTGCGCGCGACAACGGTTCGACCGGTCCTCCCGCCACAGCGGTCGCGTCCCACTCGACCAGCGCGCGCAGCACATGCAGCGCACCGCGCGGACCGCCACCCGGTTTGAGTTCAGCGGCAAGGCCAGGGCCGAAGCCGACTGCGCCGATACGATCGCCGCCCTGCACCGCAGCCCACGCGGCAAGCGCCGCGGTGCGTGCAGCCTGCACCGACTTGAAACGCACGCGCGTGCCGAAATGCATGCTCGGATTGCAATCGACGATCAGCAGCACGCTCTGCTCGCGCTCCTCCTGAAACAGCTTGGTGTGCGGACGCCCGCTGCGCGCAGTCAGTCGCCAATCCATCTGCCGGATGTCATCGCCGGGCTGATACGCGCGCGACTCCACGTAATCGACGCCGCGGCCGCGAAAACGCGAGGCATGCGTTGCGGCAAAACTGCCGGCCACGCGCGCGGGCGGACGCGCGAAGCGGCGCGCGCGCAGGCGCATGGAGATCAGTTCGCGCAGATCGACGCGAACGCCGCGCGTGGACCCGGAAGTCACGGCAACGGCACGCGCGCGAGCAGCGCGTCGATCACCTTGTCCGGCGTTACGCCCTCGGCCTCGGCCTCGTAGGAGAGCAGCACGCGATGACGCAGCACGTCGTGCGCTACGGCGTGCACGTCTTCGGGTGCGACAAAATCGCGTCCGCCGAGCCAAGCGTGCGCGCGCGCGCAGCGATCGATCGCAATGGTACCGCGCGGGCTCGCGCCATAGGCGATCCAGCGCCCGATATCGTCGCCGTACACTTTGCCGGCACGCGAGGCCAGCGTCAGCTGCACGATGTATTCCTCGAGCGCGGGCGCCAGGTGCAGGGTCAGCACTTCTTCACGCGCGGCGAAGATCTGCGCCTGACTCAGCACGCGCGCGGGCGCAACGGCTTCGTGCAGCGCGGTGCGTGCGCGTTCGCGGGCCAAGCGCAGGATCGCGGCTTCGGCCGCGCCATCCGGATAGTCCACGCGCACGTGCATGAGGAAGCGATCGAGCTGGGCTTCGGGCAGCGGATAAGTGCCTTCCTGCTCGATCGGATTCTGCGTCGCCATCACCAGAAACAGTTGCGGCAGCGCGTACGTCGTGCGCCCGACCGTGACCTGACGCTCGCCCATCGCTTCGAGCAACGCCGACTGCACTTTTGCCGGCGCGCGATTGACTTCGTCGGCGAGCAACAAATTGTGGAAGATCGGACCACGCTGAAATTCAAAACTGCCCTGTTGCGGGCGATAGATTTCGGTGCCGGTCAAATCGGCCGGCAGCAGGTCGGGGGTGAACTGGATGCGATGGAAATCGCCTTCGATGCGTGCGGCGAGTTCCTTGACCGCGGTCGTCTTGGCCAGGCCCGGTGCGCCTTCGACGAGCAGATGGCCATCGGCGAGCAGTGCGATCAGCAGGCGTTCCACCAGCGCGCTCTGACCGATGATGCAGCGCGAAAGCTCGTCGCGCAGTGCGGCGAAGGCAGCGGCGAGCCCGCTGCGGGTTGTGGCGTCAGGCATGTCCATCGAGTTTTGTTTTGTTGATGACCAATGATCGCACGGACACCGTGCATCCGCGCGCAATTGTGACCACGCCGCAACGCAAAGGTTTCCGGCTCAGGCTTTTATCGCCGCGAGCGCTTCGTCCACGCTTTGCGGCTTGCCGACGAGCCAGCCCTGCGCGTACTGCGCGCCGAGCTCGCGCAGTTGATCGAATTGTTTCTGCGTTTCCACGCCTTCGGCGACGATATCGCAATTCAGCGAGGCGGCCATGCCGACGACCGCGCGCACGATCGCCAGGCAGCGCGGGTCATCGAGCTGGCGGATGAAGCCCTGGTCGATCTTGATCGTGTCGAAGGCGAGCTTGTGCAGATGTCCAAGATTCGAATAGCCGGTACCGAAATCATCGAGCGAGACTTTCATTCCGGCCTGGTGCGCGCGCTCGATCAGGGTCGCGATCTGTGAATAATCGAGCACGAGACTTTCGGTGATTTCGATCTTCAGCTGCGCAGGATCGACCTCGTGCGTGCGCAGTTGCGCGAGCACGCGCGCGACGAAATCGGCGTCCTCGACCTGTCGGCCGGAGACGTTGAAGGCGATGAACGGCTTGACCTGCGGCGCCTCGTCGGCCAAGCGGCGCAATGCCGCGCAGACTTCGCTCAGCACGTATTCGCCGACCGGCACGATCAGCGAGGTTTCCTCCGCAAGCGCGATGAAATCCACGGGAGAAACGACGCCGCGCTCGGGGTGCGTCCAGCGCGTGAGCGCCTCGTAACCGGCGAGCTTGCCGCTGGCGATGTCCTGGATCGGCTGCAGGCGGATCTCGAGCTCGCGATTTTCCATCGCGTTACGCAGCTGGCTTTCGAGGCGTATTTTGTCGATGGCGTGCGCCGATTCGTTGCTGGCATCTTCGGTCGCAGGGACCGGGTCGTTCCCGGTGAACGTCGCCAGCGCCGTGCGATAACGCGACAGCTGGCTGAGCAGCAGCGCGCGCACCACCGGGTCGGCGGCCTCCAGGCGTTCGGCGAACTGGGTGCGGTCGATCGGGGTGAGTGTGCACGCGCCAATCGCAGTCGCCGTGGCGCTGCGCGGAGAGTCATCGAGCACGGCCATCTCGCCGACCAGCGCACCGGCATGAAGATCGCTGAGCAGCATCGGCGCGCCGTCGCGATCGGCGGTGATGCGCAGGCTGCCGGATTCGATCAGAAACGCCGTGGTCGGCGCATCGCCCTCGCGGAACAACACCGCGCCGGGCACAAGTTCGATCCGGTAAGCCGAAGCCATGCATCGTCCCCTTCAACAGCGGCATGCTATCAGGCCCGAAGCCAAAAAAAAGGGCCGCGTTGCCGCGGCCCCGGATGTACGGCTAGGGACGACTAAGGATTAATCGTCAATGTGCAATTGAGTGTGCTGGCGGAACTGGGGCCGGTGACGAAACCGCCCGCGCAAGCGCCACCCCACGTGGCCGTGCCGCTGCCCAATGTCAGTGCGTAAGCACCCGGAGCAATCATGCCGCTGCACACCTGATTCACCGGATTTGCGCTGATGGTACAGATGAACGCGCTCGGGTTCGTGGAAATCGTATTCACGGTGCCCTTGGTGTTCGTCACCTGGATTGAGACCTGCGAACTCGTGCTGCTGCCCGAACCGCACTGAGTCGGTGGCGGCGAAGTATTGAGCGTGCACTGGTCGACGCCAGTCAAGGTTACCGTTGCGGTCGGCGAACCCGTGCTCGTCGTGAACGTGCACGTGCCGGTGCCGGCTGATCCGAACCCGTTCAAATTGGCGAGTATGGTCGCGGTGGTCGTGCCATTCGCATCGGTCGTGCCCGGCAGCTTGGTCAGCGCTACCGTGCCGCCGCTTGCGGTACAGGTGCCCACGATCAGAACGTTCGGCACCGGATTGCCGCTGCCGTCGAGCAAGACCAACTTGACGGTGCCGCTTGCACCCGCCGCAAACGCGGACGGTATCGCCTCGAGCACGAGATTGCCGGCGGCCACGATGTCTGCCGACGCAGTGGCAGTGCCTGCCGTGAAGCTCAGGTTCGGCGTACCGCTGCCGCCGCTACCGGTGCCACCGGTTACGCCGATCGTGCTGACCGTCGTTGAAACGCAGCCATCCGGACCGGTGGCTTGCGGCACTGTACCGGTACCGCTAATACCGTCGAGCTTGCCCGACCCCACGCCCATATTGTTGAACGCGAACTGGAACACCACGCCCGACAACGGGCTGCCCAGCGCATCGTAAATACAGGCATTCACCTGCAGCGAGATGTTGCCTGGGATTGGGCTCGGGCTGATGATGATCTTGGCCGGAGCCAGGCCGGGGAATGCTGCCAGCGCGATGTCGGTCACGACGTCCGTGCTGCCCGGGTGTGTGGCCGTATTGACGCCGTCACCCTGTGCCCAAATCGCGGTCACGTGGCCGAGTGCGGAGACCGGATAGTTCAGCGTCGTCGTGGCGACGCCGATCTCGTTGGTCAGCGACGGCGAGGTGATGTTGCCGATTTGCGCACGCCCGATGATGTACGGCAGCACCGGACCGTAGTTGACGACATTGCCGGTGGTGTCGTTCCAGTTGAATGGATTCTGTACGTGCAGCGTCGTCGCGCTCTGGATCGACGCAATCTTGTCTGCGCTTTCCAGATCCGCGTTGCCGTCGACGACCTTGCCGAACACGAGCAGCGTATCGCCGGGACCGGCGCCGCCGCCAGCGGTGGTGAAGTGGCCGTCGGTTGCCGTGAACAATGTGCCGCCTTCTTGCGGGTCACCGGCGTTGCCGCTGATCTGATAGTTGCCGGCCGCGTCGACGGGCGAGTCGATCGAGCCGAACTTGATCTGGGTACCCGGCAGTACCGGATTGCCTTGGCGATCGGTTCCGATTGCGCTGACCGTGAAGCTGTAGGTCGCGTCCGGATCCGGCGGTATGGTATTGGCGCCATTGGCCAGCGATACGTTGCCGGACACGCGATTGACAAGGATCGACGGCGCCTGGGAGCCCGGCGACGTCAGCGTCAGGCTGAAAAGACGGCCATCGGATACCGTTACGGTCGCGGTCGCACTGACGGCATCCTGAATACCGTTGTCGACGTTGCCATCGCCACGATCGGCAGTCACGCGAATCTGTACCGGCCCCTGCTGCGCGCCGGCGAGGAAGGTGACGGCGGCGATGCCCGAATGGGTCACCGTGTCGATCTTGGTACCGGTCTCGGACCCCGCAGTCAGACGCGCGTCGGTTCCGGCGGGTCCGACAATTTCAAATTCGACGTTGTTGAACCCGCTCGGATCCGGCACGAACGCATCGTTGCCATCGGTGACGACTGCTTCCACGGTCGTGCTTTGCGGACCGCCTGAGCTTGCGATGTACGCCGCGCCATTGGCAAAGGCGCTGACGGACGTCGGCAGCGTCGAAGCGGCACCGACGACAGTGAATTGGATCTGCGAAGAAATCGTCTGGCCGTTGTCCGGATCGATCGCCGTTACGGTGAGTTCCGTGGTACCGGGAGTGTTGAAGCTATGGACGAAAATCACTCCGTTGCCGCCGGTAACGTTCACTGGGCCACTACCCAGTATGGTCAGGAATTCATTGCCCTGCGGTTTCGTGACATCTGTCCACGCGGTCGCCGGATCGTCCAACATCGAAAAACCGGCAATCGCGACCGGGTCAATCGATACGTTGACCGGGAGCGTGCCGGTCACCAGCGAGCCATTGGAATGACGCCAGGTAACCGTAATCTCCGCCACGAACGGGGAGCCGATGTAGTTGCCCGGATATGGGAATGCACCGGTAGCTCCGCCGAAAGGATTGAGCGGTAACGTGGTCGCGCTCGCCGTTAATTTCAAACGTGGATCCTGCGAGTTCCCCGCAGCAACAGTAATGTCGATCGCCTGGCTGCTCGAAGCGGCGGTCACCACGATGTGCGCCGTGCCGGCCTGATTGCTAGCGTTGAACAGGAATGTGGTCTGGCCGCCGGTCACCGAATTGGTCGCGGTGGCGCCACTGCCAGTGCCGCCGCTGCCTGACAACGAGCCGAGATTCGCCGGCGACAGGCTCGCGGTCACCGCTGTGCCGTTCGGCGCGTTACTGCCGCCGGGGTTTTTCACGCTCACGGTCAGAGTCGTGAACGAATTGGTCGTCACCGAAGACGGCGAGGCGGATATTGATATGTCGAAAGCCGGTGAGCCGCCGAATGCGCTGTTGCTGCCACCACCTCCGCCGCCGCAACTCGCCAGCCCAATGCTCGCGAGCAGAAGTACAAAGACATTGCAGAGGGCTTTCATATCGATTCTCCGGGCTCGCGATTTCATTTACTCGTCTCTCCGGCAAACGTCGCCGCTGCCATCAAAGGTGTAGGTCGGTTATTTCAGGGTTTCGTTGAGAATGCGCGGCGTGACAAAGATCAGCAGTTCCGCCTTCTGATCGCTCTTCTTGGTGTTGCGGAACAGAGCGCCCAAGCCAGGCACGTCGCCGAGGAATGGTACCTTTTTAAGGTCGGTCGATTTGTCGAACTCGTACACACCGCCGAGGACTACGGTCTGGCCATTGTCCACAAGCACCGCCGTGTTGATCTCGCGCTTGTCCAACTGCGGCACGAAACCACCGCCCGGATTGGCCACCAGCTGATTGATCGAATCTTTCTTGACATTGAGTGTGAGGAACACGCGATTGTCGGCCGTGATCGTCGGTGTAACCTTGAGCTCGAGCACCGCTTCCTTGAATTGGACCGACGCCGTCGCGGCGCCGGCGCCGCCTTGGAACGTTACGTAACCGATTTCCTGGCCTTGTTTGATGTCCGCTTCCTGCTGATTGGCCGTAATCACACGCGGCGTGGAGATCAGCTCGCTGCGCCCTTCCGACTGCGATACGGAAAGCTCAAGATCCAGCAGGTAGTCGGCGCCGAGTATGGCCAACCCAAAACTGCCGGAAGGACTGGCAGCAGGCAGATTGACGTTGAGACGGTTCGAGGGCTGATTCAATGCCGCGTTACCAATCTCGCCCAATCCACCCGTGCCGGCTACACGATTGGCGAAGGCAACTTTGCTCATGGCGTCGGTAACAATCTGCGACCCGGACGCCGATACGACGGTGTTGTTCGTCTGATAGGCGCCACTGACGCCAAACTTCGCGCCTAGCTCACGGGCGAAGTTGTCGGTGGCCACGACGACCCGCGATTCGATCAGCACCTGCTGAACTGGTTTGTCCAGTTTGGCGACGAGATCCCGAATCTGTTCGACACGCTCGGCCGTGTCGATGATAAGCAGGGTATTGGTGCGTTCGTCAGCCGTTATGCTGCCGCGCGGTGAAAGGAATCCACCTTTCGCTGCCGCTGCGCCACCGCCTGCCGCCCCTCCCGATCCCTTTCCGATCAGAGCGACGATGTCCTGCGCCTTGCCATAGCTCATCGGTATATAGACGGTGACGAGCTCCTTGACCTCCGCAAGCTTCGCCCTGGCATCCGCCAATGCCTGTTCACGCGTGGCGATTTCCGCCTGCGGAGCGATCCAGATGACATTGCCATTACGACGCTTGTCCAGGCCCTTGGCCTGCAGCACAAGGTCGAGGGCCTGATCCCACGGCACATTGATCAATCTGAGCGTGACGTTGCCACCCACGGAGTCGGAGACCACGATGTTTAGATCGGAAACATCCGCGATCAACTGCAGCACCGAACGCGTCGGAATGTCCTGGAAATTGAAGGTGACACGATTGCCGCTGTACTCGGGAGGCGCGTTCGGGTCGTGTTTCGCCTCTTCCTTTTTCGGCGAAATTTCGACGATGTATTCGTTGCCCGACTGGTACGCCAGCTGCTCGAACGGTGCCGTCGCCGTCACATCGATGTGAGCGCCACCGCCCTTGCTGTGGGTTTCGATGAACTTGACCGGGGTGGCGAAATCGAGCACGTCCAGCCGCTGCGCCAATTGCGGAGGCAACTTCGCGTTATAGACATCGATACTGACCTTGTCGCCAACGCGCTGCAAATCCACGCCCGCACCTTGGCTGCTGAACGTGACGATGATGCGCCCTTCGCCATGCGCGCCGCGGCGGAAATCGATATTGGATATTTCCATACCCGAGGTTGCAATCGCCTTGGTCGGGTCGGTGGCAGCCACCGCAGCCGTTGTCGCTGAAGCCCCTGCGCCGGGCCGCCCTGCGCCAACAGTCAGAACGAAGTTGTTGCCTTCGGATTTGGCATCGTAAGCAGCTGGGCGGAACAGATCGACGACGACGCGCGTACGTCCAGCCGCTTCGACTGCGCTGACGGCCTGCGTAGCGCCGGTGTTCACATCGATGCGGCGCTGCGACATGCCATTGCGCGTATCCGGGATGTCGACCGCGATACGCGCCGGGCTCTCGGTGGTGAATATTTGCGGATCGCTGACCGGTGCGGCGAACTTCAGCGTGATCTGCACCTTGTCGCCGGCCTGCGGAGCGAAACTGATGTCCTGCAGGATGTTCTCCGCCATCGCGCTGGTGGCCATGAACAAGCCAGCGATCCATACGACCAGCGCTGCGACGCCGCCGTGACCTCGAGCACCGAGACGGAAATCGGACGTACGTCCCTGGAAGTCAGCAACTGTAGTAATCATCTCAGATACCCCCAATGGGTCGTCTATTTCTCGCCCAGCGCGATAGTCGCCTGGCGCTCCATCCAACCGCCGCTCCCGTTCGGGACCAGCTCCACGAGATCGATGTGATCCTCGGCCACTGCCGTGATTTTGCCGTTGTTCTGACCGACGTAGTTGCGCGCATGCACGCGATGCACAACACCGTCCGTATCTTTCAACAACGCTTCCATGCCGGCTCCAGTGCCGATGGTGCCGACCATCTTCAAACTGTCGAGCGGATATTGTTCCAATGGCTCTTTCGGATGTTGATCCGGCCGCGTGCCCGACGCGGACGCCTGAGCTTCGCGTTGCTCTTCAAGGCTCGGCCCGAACGGATCGCGCTGATCCTGGTCCTTGTATTCGAATGTTTCGAACGTCTTGAGGACCGGCAGCGGTTCCAGCGGCGGTCCCGGCTTTTTCTTCTCGGCCGCCACCCATTCTTGCAAGTCACTCATGCCGCCTACACAACCACACAGCAGGGCCAGCGTGGCTGCCAGCAGTGCGCTACGCGAAAACAGCCGGATGTGAACGTTGCGCATGTTCACTTCCCTCCCTGCGCGGCAGCCGGGGCACCGGGCTTTTTGGCCGGCGCGGCAACGGCGTCCTCAATGGTGTGGTATGTCTTGACGGTGCCTTCGAGCATCAGCTGATCGCCGACCTTGTTGCCGACAGGTCGGAGCGCCACGTCATGCATTGTCAGAATCACCACGCGTGGCAACGACGCCACTTTGCTGATGAAGGTGCCGAACTGGTGGTAGTTGCCCACCATGCGCAGCACGATGGGTTTTTCGGCGTAGAAACCTTCCTTGACGGTCTCCGCGCCGGGCTGGAACAGCTGGGTTTCCAGGCCAGCCGACAGCGCTGCCTGTGAAATGTTGACGAGCAGATCCGGCATCTCCGTCTTGTTCGGCAACTGTCGCAGCATCTCGGACAGCATGTCCTGCATTTCGTCGAGCTGCTTTTTCAACGGCTCCAGATTGGCGACCTTGGCTGCCTTGTCGGCGAATTCTTTTTTCAAAGAGATTTCTTGTTTCTGCTTGCGCTCCAGATCATCGCTCTGGTCCATGATCTTGTACCAGTAACCAAACCCGACGATTGCAGCGAACAGCAGCAAGCAAAACGTCCACTTCACGCCCGGAGCCCAGGCACCAACGTTGGAGAAATCGAGGTTGCGGAAGTCTGAAAGCTTCATGGCTCAGGTCCCCGGTTTCGCAACGGCGGGAATAACCGGTTTCGGTGCTTCGGCCGGCGCGGGCGCGGGATTCGCAACCGTCGGCGCAGGCGCAGGATTCGCAGCCGCCCCCGCGGGCTTGCCGTCTTTGCCTGCCGGCGCAGGCGGCGGGGCAATGCCGTTGGCCTTCGCCTCGGCTTCGGCCTTGGCTTTGGCCTTTGCGTCCGGGTCGGTGAGCTTTACCGTAAGCCCGAAAGCGAAGCGGTCGCGTTTCTGACTGGACTTTGCCGCCTCGGTCTTCTGCAAGTCCGAATGAGTCAGCCACGGCGAATTGTCGAGATTGCGCATGTAGCTCGCGACGTTGGCATTGGACTGGGCGAAACCTTCCAGCGTCAACGTGTCGCCGCCCTGCCGGAGCGTGTTCAAGCGCGCACCGTCCGGAATCGTTTTCACCAATTCATCGAATAGATGCACCATCTGCGAGCGATTGGCCTGCAACTGCTCGATGATCTGCTTGCGTGTCAACAGCGCGGATTTGGTCTGCTCGAGTTTCTTGATCTCTTCGAGCTTGCTGTCCAGATCCTTGCTCTGCTTGGTCAGGTAATTGTTGCGCTCGTCCTGGTTGTCTATGCGCATGTTCATCCAGAACGCCCACAGAATGACGGCAAGCAGAGCAGCCACGGCCGCGCCGCCGAGCATGATGTAGAACTCGCGTTCGCGCTGTTTGCGTACCTGAGCGCGCCAGGGGAGTAGATTGATCTTGGCCATCAGTCGAAACTCCTCAGCGCGAGGCCGCAGGCGATCATCAGCGCCGGGGCATCTTGCGCCAGCGTTTGCGCCTGCACGCGGGACGACAGCGACATGTTGGCCAGCGGATTGGCAACGATGCACGGCACGCCGAGCTGCTGTTCGACCATCTCGGAAACGCCGGAAATCGACGCACAACCGCCGGTCAAAACGATCTGGTCGACCTTGTTGTATTCGCTGCCGGCAAAGAAGAACTGCAACAGACGGCTGATCTGCTGCACCATCGCTTCCTTGAACGGCTCCAGCACTTCGATCTCATACGATTCCGGCAGACCGCCCTGGCGTTTGGCCAGTCCGGCTTCCTCGTATGAAAGACCGTAACGACGCATCACCTCATCGGTGAGCTGCTTGCCACCGAACACCTGTTCGCGCGAATAGATCGTGCGCTGGTTCTTGAGCACGATCAGCGTGGTCATCGTCGCGCCGATGTCGGCCATCGCCACGACCGCATCTTTCGGCACGGCGAGTTGATCGGAAATCAGCTTGAACGCGTTCTCCATCGCGAATGCTTCGACTTCGATCACCTTGGCGGCGAGACCGCCGAGATCGAGCGCGGCGACGCGCAGGTCGACGTTCTCGGTGCGCGATGCGGCCAAGAGCACGTTGACCATCTCCGGATTGTCCTTAACCGGACCGACCACTTCGAAATCGAGGCTCACTTCCTCGATCGGATAGGGAATGTATTGATTGGCTTCGCCCTGAATCTGCGCTTCGAGATCGTCCTCGGACAAATCCGCGGGCATCGGGATCACCTTGGTGATCACTGCAGAGCCGGCAACGGCGGCGCAAGCCGCTTTGGTCTTCGCGCCCGAACGATTCAGTGCGCGCTTGATCGCTTCGCCAACGGCTTCGACTTCAACGATGTTCTTTTCGACCACCGCGTTGGGAGGCAGCGGCTCGACGGCATAATGTTCGACGCGATAGCGCCCGCCGGATTGGGAGAGCTGCAACAGCTTCACGGCAGTTGAGCTGATATCGACCCCGATCAGCGGCGGCATTTTTGCACTGAGTAGGCCCACAAAACTCCCCTTCCCACGCGCTCTTACGAGCGATATGTGCGCAACCACATTAAATACGATTCTTAACCAAATATCAACGGTTACGCAAGTAGTTCTTAAAATCCCTTGATTTGACAGGCCTTTGTCCCCAGGCCGCCCCATTTCCCGCGCAGCCTTTCTATCGGCTGATGGGTGACAAGCACTATACTCCCCAACTCGATGAATAGCGCAAGATCGCGCTTTCGAGCTTGAGACAGCGATCACAATTCGCGCACTGCATGAGAATCCTTCTACGTCTTCTTCGTTACGGCTTGATTTTATTCGTCTGCGGGGCCCTGCTTGCGGCCATCGGCATTGGTGTCGCGTACTGGTTGATTGCGCCGCGTCTGCCTTCGGTCGAATCGCTCAAGGATGTGCGTCTGCAGGTGCCGCTACGCGTCTACACCGCCGACGCCAAGCTCGTGGCGACGTTCGGCGAGACGCGGCGTATTCCGATCAAGATCGATCAGGTTCCGCCGCAGCTCAAGAACGCTTTTCTCGCGGCCGAAGACGCGCGTTTCTACGAGCACCCAGGTTTCGACTGGCAAGGATTGGTGCGCGCGGCCTGGCACGTGGTCACGCATGGCGGTGAAAAAACGCAGGGCGCGAGCACGATCACGCAGCAGGTGGCGCGCAACTTCTTCTTGAGTTCCGAGAAGAGTTACACGCGCAAGCTGTCGGAACTGTTTCTCGCCCGGCGCATCGAGAATGCGCTGAGCAAGGATGAAATCCTCGAGCTGTATCTCAACAAGATTTTTCTCGGCAATCGCGCGTACGGCGTGGCTGCCGCCGCCGAGTTCTATTACGGCAAGACGCTCGATCAGCTCAGCCTCGGCGAATGCGCCATGCTCGCCGCGCTGCCGAAGTTTCCATCGAGCAGCAATCCGCTGAGCAATCGCGCACGCGCCAGCGAACGGCGCGGCTACGTGTTGCAGCGCATGCTCGACAATCATTTCATCAATGCCGAGCAGTTCAAACAGGCGAACGAAGAGCCCGATCGCGCGTACGCGCACGAGCCGCCGATCGAAGTGGAAGCGCCGTATCTGGCCGAGATGGTGCGCCAGGACGCACTCGACAAGCTCGGCAACGAGGCTTTGACCGACGGTTACAGCGTTTACACCACGCTCGATGCGCGCGCGCAGGACGCGGCGAACCAGGCATTGCGCGACGATTTGATTGCCTACGACCAGCGCCACGGTTTCCGCGGCCCCGAAGCGCATGTCGAGTTGAGCGCGCATCCGTTGCCGGCGGAACTGGACAAGAAACTGGAACCGTATCACCCGGTGGTCGGCCTGATTCCGGGCATCGTCGTCGACAGCACCGACAAGGAAGCAACCGTATATCTGGACGATGGCCAAAGCGTGCCGCTGGACCTGGACGCGGTGAAATGGGCGCGTCGCTACAAGGATGAAAGCCATCGCGGCGGCGAACCCAAGCGCGTCGACGACGTACTCAAGTCCGGCGATATCGTGCGCCTCGCACGAAATGCCGAGGGCAAGTGGAAACTGTCGCAGAGCCCAAATGTGCAGGCGGCGCTGATATCGCTGGATCCGGAAGACGGTGCAATCCGCGCCGAAGTCGGTGGCTTTTCCTACGCGCGCAGCAAGTTCAATCGCGCCGTACAGGCCAATCGCCAGCCCGGTTCGAGCTTCAAGCCATTTTTCTACTCCGCGGCGTTTGAACGGGGCTTCACGCCCGCATCGATCGTCAACGACGCGCCGATCAGCCTGCCCGATCCGTCCAAACCCAACGGCGTGTGGGAACCGAAGAACGACGACGACAAGTTCGAAGGCCCGATGCGCTTGCGCGAAGCGATGGTGCAGTCGAAGAATCTCGTCTCGGTGCGCCTGCTCGATGCGATCGGCGTGCGTTATGCGCGCGAGTATGTGACACGCTTCGGCTTCACTGCGGACCAGATTCCCGAGAACCTCTCGATGGCGCTCGGCACCGCGTCGGTATCGCCGCTGACGATGGCGCGCGCGTACGCCGTATTCGCCAACGGCGGCTTCCTCGTTGATCCGTATTTCGTGCAGCGCATCGTCGATCGCGACGGCAAGGAAGTCTACAAGGCCAACCCGGTGCTCGCCTGCCGGCATTGCCCGCAGCGCCTGCTCGAAGATGCGCGCCTGCAGGCTGCGGCCGATGCGGCGAAGAATGATGCCGGCGCGGCGCCGCTCAAAACTTCGCTGTCGCCGATCAAGAGTGCGCAAGCGGTGCCGGTGACCGCGGCGGCCGATCCCGGTGTGCCGCGGCTCGCGCCGCGCGCACTCGATGCGCGTGTCGCCTATCTGATCGGCTCGCTGCTGCACGACGTCGTGCGTCGCGGCACCGGCCACGATGCCATGGTACTCAAGCGCAATGATCTGGCCGGCAAGACCGGCTCGACAAACGATCATCGCGATGCCTGGTTCAGCGGTTACAACGACGCACTCGTCGCCAGCGTCTGGGTCGGTTTCGACGACTTCTCCTCGCTCGGCCATGCCAACGGCGTCGGCGAGTTCGGCGCGCAGGCCGCGCTGCCGATGTGGATCGCCTACATGCGCGAGACGCTCAAAGGCGTCGCCGAAAAACCATTCGAGATGCCGGCGGGCATCAGCACCGCGCGCATCGATCCGGCTACCGGCGAACTCGCGGCCAGCGGCGATTCGCGCAGCATGCTCGAGGTGTTCAAGACCGAAGACATCGCGCGACTCGCGTCGGGCCCGAGCCCGGCCACCGAGCAGGAAAAGAAAGTCCAGCAGGATGCTTACGGAATTTTCTGATGCATGCGCAACACGGCCACGTCTCCGCGCGAGTTCGCAATGAGCTGCGCCGGCGCATTGC
>Ga0207639_10000837_pt1 | contig 20872 bp, 20 predicted proteins | sample KBSCornC32_FD_184299 | JGI IMG/M metagenome (GOLD analysis project Ga0207639, IMG submission 184299) | Corn rhizosphere microbial communities from Kellogg Biological Station, Michigan, USA - KBS Corn C3-2 (SPAdes) (version 2) | ecosystem: Host-associated > Plants > Roots > Rhizosphere > Soil ...
CTCCTGTAATTCAGCACCAATAAGTTTCGCTACCTGCTCACGACCATATTTCACTGCTTCTTCGGCCTGCCAGCCATAAGCGTGATTCCTGCTTGCTGCATTACCAAAATTTTCCGTAAAATAAGGAATCATAGCTTCCAAAACCCGTGGGTCGCACGGCGTTGTTGCATTATGATCAAGATAAACGGGAAGCCTTAACATGTGTTGATCCTTTACGGCCTTAATAACGCAAATTTAGACAAAAGGTTCCGCATGGATTTGTTAAGCAAATTATTCGGCAATTACATACCTTGCCTGCGGCCAGGTTTTCACATTTATCATTGTCATTCCATGGAAAAAGTTGAGCACATAGGCATTGCTGTAAGATCACTGTCTGCTTCTATTCCGCTGTTTGAGAAACTTTTAAATACTTCCTGTTATAAAATAGAAAAAGTGGAAAGTGAAATGGTTAATACAGCGTTTTTTCAAACAGGTGAAACGAAGATTGAATTACTGGAGAGCCAGGAAGCAGATGGAGTAATTGCAAAATTTATTGAAAAAAAAGGAGAAGGAATTCATCATATCGCTTTCGAAGTAAATGATCTTGCTTCAGAGATGGAACGTTTAAAGAAAGAAGGGTTTACACTCGTGGATGATACTCCCAAAATAGGAGCAGACAATAAACTCATCTGCTTTGTTCACCCTAAAAGTAGTAACGGAGTTTTAATAGAACTTTGCCAGGAGCAAAGTCTCAAAAAATAAAAACCCGGCATTACACCAGGTCTTTGCTTACCGTCCGTGATAATATCTTTAAAGTAACACCTGCTTTGAAAATTTAATGTCCCGCCCGTCAGTCACACAAACAACATAAATTCCTTTCGCTGCATTCTGTACAGGAACCAATACCTGCCCCACGGGTTTGTCCAATATTTCTTGAGAAATAACTTGTCCACTAATTGAGGTTAAACGCACGGTAACATCACTCTTGATTTGCTTCGAAAACTGCAGGTAAATTGAAGTATTGGAAGAACCGATGACATTTACTTCACCATTGCCATTTTCATTCTTTAACACACGAACCGGGGTAACGACGTATTTGCCGTCAATGTCTACTTGTTTTATCCGATAGTAGACAAGCTGGCCGGTGATATTTTTATCTGTATAGGAATAAGATTGAGTGAGTGTGGTATTGCCGGCCGCCGTTACACTCGCAATTGTACTCCAGTCGCTACCATTGTTACTTTTTTGTACTTCAAAATTGCTACTGTTAATCTCTTCAGCCGTTGCCCATTGAATCATAGCATTGCGACCCTGGAGGCTGACAGTAAACCCAATGAATTTTACCGGCAGTGCAACACTGCCCAGGACGAAGCCGTTTGGCGATACACCCGTTGTATTATTTGCGTAGGCGGGGCCGAGTATCGTTCCATCATTATGTCCCCAGAATTTATTCACTCCATCTATTCGAAGGGTTTCAGACGAGTTGCCGGTACCAATGACAGCGCCTCCGAGATAAATAATAATCGAACTGTTGACGTCTAGCCAAAGTTTTCCCCCGGAAAATTTTAAAGTACCGGAGATCTTTACGTATAAGAAACTAGTGCTAAGGTTTTGGAGGTTATCAATGACGACTGTTCTACCACCTGGTATCACCACCGTGTCGTCGTTGGCCGGCACGCGGTTCAGACTCCAGGTTGAATTATTCTTCCAGTTACCATTCGCGATGGCGGTATTAACGGGGTTAGCAGAAGCAGAGTTGATAATAAGGGTTAAAAGGATAGCAGCGTAAAGTTTTGTCATGATTACGGATTATAATTTTCAGATTAGGGTACTAAATCGAACAAGTAGTTTATACTAAGTGTATATGCTTACTGCGTTTGAACTAGCGAGAACAAAAGTAATAGCCATTCTTCACGCTTGCAAGTGATTTTACTTATTAATTTCACAATGAGTGGCAAGTAGTTTTACATTGGTTATATAGTTCTGACCTTAAATAGTTTATCCCCGTTTGATTTTTTTCAAATTCCAATAAGGCAACAAAAACAGAAGGTTTTTGATTCAAAAAATAGCCAGGCAGAAGTAAAATTTCGAGTGACTTGATCAAACTTTTACCATGAGGAGCCGGGTATCATCCCGTTGAGAGCGTAAGTGACATGAAACTGCATTATTCTGTTTCTTCAGTTTCTTTTCCAATACTTAATTTCTCGACGGCAAGTTGTGCAGCTATCTGGCTTGCATCTTTCTTGTTGAAAGCTTTTCCCTCCGCGACCGCTTGTCCATCTACGACGGCAGCAATTGTAAAGAGTCGTCTTCCATTTTCAATGTTCTCATTGATCGTTTCAAACTCCAGGACTTTGCCGTTTTTATTGGCCCAACCATACAATTTATTTTTATGATTGATCTCCAGAAGTTCAAGATCTTCCATATACATGTGAGGAAGGACGATTCTTTCAGCCACCCACTTGATCGTCTTCTTATATCCCTTATCAAGATAAATGGCACCTACCAAAGCCTCCAACGTATTGCCAAATATCTGGCTCACCTTTAATGAGCCATCCGATTTATTATAAAGCGTTATTTTTTTTATTCCCATTCGCAAAGCAATTTCATTCAGTTGTTGCCGGTTCACCATCTTGCTTCGCATCTCCGTCAGAAATCCTTCTTCCTTATAGGGGTAGCGTTTAAATAAATAGTCGGCTATCAACGCACTGAGAATGGCGTCGCCTAGGTATTCAAGCCGCTCATTGTTTTCGTCTGATGCCTCTCTTACAGAGCGATGGGTTAAAGCAGTTTTATATAAAGCAATATTGCCCGGGGCAAAACCCAGTATGTTTTTTAAATGTTTCTTGAAAGAAGAACCTGATTCCTTTGGAAAAAACTGCTTAAAAATATCCACAATGTTTAAGCTACAAAATTTTTATTCATCAGAAAAAATAATTCATATCAAACATATTTTTTTACAATTACGCAAGCATTGTGTCCTCCAAAGCCAAATGTGTTACTTAGTGCAGCCCCAACACTGCGTTGTTGTGATTTGTTGAAAGTAAAATTAAGCCGGGTATCTAACTCCGGGTCATCAGTAAAATGGTTGATAGTGGGTGGAATGCAATCAGTTTTTACACTCATTACGCAGGCGATGGCTTCAATGACTCCAGCTGCGCCGAGACAGTGACCCGTCATTGATTTGGTAGAACTGATATTTAGAGTATACGCCTGTTCTCCAAATACATCAACTATTGCTTTTACTTCTGCTATATCCCCAAGTGGTGTGGAAGTTCCATGTGTATTTATGTAATCAATATCACCCGGCTGCATTCCAGCGTCTTCCAAAGCAGCAAGCATTACATTTTTTGCACCCAAACCCTCAGGATGCGGAGCCGTAATATGATGGGCGTCGGCAGTGGCTCCCGCACCGGCTATTTCACAATAAATTTTAGCTCCGCGTTTGATAGCATGATCAAGGTCTTCGAGTATAATAACCCCGGAGGCTTCACCCATTACAAACCCGTCACGATCCTTATCATAGGGACGACTTGCTGTTTTAGGATCTTCATTTCTTTCGCTCAACGCTTTCATCGCGTTGAATCCGCCCACACCTGCTTCGCTTATCACACTTTCGGTTCCACCTGCTAAAATCATATCTGCCTTTCCCAAACGAATTAAATTGTATGCTTCCATGATGGCGTTTGTAGAAGAAGCGCAGGCGCTCACTACAGCAAAATTTGGTCCGCGAAAACCATGGCGCATAGAGATATGGCCCGCGGCAATATCAAGAATCATTTTCGGGATAAAGAAAGGATTAAAGCGTGGCGTGCCATCACCTTTGGCAAAATTCATTACTTCCTCCTGGAATGTAATAAGGCCACCGATGCCACTCGCGAATACAACGCCAATTCTGTTAGTATCCACATTGTCTTTTGAAATTCCCGAATCTGTCACTGCCTGGTCACTTGCTACTAACGCAATTTGCGTGAACCGATCTATTTTTCTTGCTTCCTTACGATCGAGAAAATTGGTGGGTTCAAATCCTTTTATTTCGCAAGCAAAACGAGTCTTAAATTTTGAGGCATCAAAAAGGGTGATCATATCCGCTCCTGACACCCCGTCTACTAAATGATGCCAGTAATCATTTACGTTATTGCCTAGCGGTGTCAGAGCCCCCATGCCAGTTACTACAACCCGTTTTAATTCCATAGCAACGAATGAATTTTGTTAAAGATACTATTCACAAACACAACTATCTTAAGCAAAGCTAGGCAGTATAAGTAAAACCGCCTTCGCTGTAATTAACAGTAGAAGGCGGAGTAGTTTATTCCCTGCCTATCGGCAGGCAGGCCTGCCTGCGACGGCAGGCATCCCGGTTTATAGCCGAATAATCAAGGGATTACTTTGCATGTTCATCCAGGTAAGCAATAGCCTGGCCAACGGTGGTAATGGTTTCAGCCTGCTCATCAGGAATGGAAATATTGAATTCTTTTTCGAATTCCATGATCAGTTCAACAGTGTCTAATGAATCGGCACCTAAATCATTAGTGAAAGAAGCTTCATTGGTAACTTCAGCTTCGTCAACACCTAGTTTGTCTACAATGATCTTTTTGACTCTTGATGCAATGTCTGACATGTCGTAAAAGTTTAGTGGCTGCAAAAATATGTTTTTTGAATTAATCACAGCATCTGCACAATTTTTTTCTGCATCCTTTGTGTGAGTGGTCTTTCAGATGATAGGACCGAACTTCGGATGAAATATCGGATGAAATAAATAACGCCACTAACGGTTGGCAGTATAGCCAGATATTTGTAAATTGAAAACGTCCCGAAAATTGATAGGAATGGCACTGAAAATCATAGACCATGGTACAAAGGAATATCAGCAAATGGTTAAGCTGCGGGAAGACATTTTGCGTAAACCTTTAGGATTGACTTTCGATACCCAGGAATTGGAAGATGAGAAAAAAAATTTGCTGATAGGCGCTTTTGAAGACGATAACATGCTCGGCTGCTGCATGCTTGTGGAAGAAAATTCAGAAAGTGTCAAGTTGAGGCAAATGGCAGTTCTTAATGCATTGCAGGGAAAAGGGATCGGAAGGGCATTGATGCAATTTGCTGAAAACCTTGCAAGAGATCACGGCTATAAGGTATTAACAATGCATGCCCGCAAAAATGCTGTAGGCTTTTATGAAAAAATGGGATACAGAGTGAAAGGTGAAGAATTCCAGGAAGTATCTATCCCTCATTTTGAAATGGAGAAAGAATTATAAATACAGGTGTTTCTTTCAATTCAGTCAATCTTCTCTTACTATCTTTTTACTTTTGCTTTTAGCAACTGTCGCATTTCAAAGATCTCATCGCGATCAGTAAAACCATTTTTTGGCACCAGGAAAAATGAACGGCTGTCAAAGTACAAATGAAAAAAGTTAGGGCTTTCCATAAACGCACTTAATGCTTTCCAGGACCACGTCTTTGAACTTCTTTCGTTGCTTAGAGAAAAACCTTCTTCTTCAAATTTCATTGTAAAACTGTCTTTGAATGTTGCTGCTCGCCGATAAACCAGTGCAGGCATGGCAAACCAAAAGCTTATCATCAGGAAAAACCACATGCATGATCCTGTCACTACTGCAAACGAAGCGATCTTTTTAAAATAGTACAATACAACGCATGCAAGCGCAAAAACATTTACAACAATGATCATGACCCTTATTTCGGGACGGCTGATAAAATGATACCGCAAAGCTTGCAGTACTTGGCGCTTATCGTAACTGAATGAAATCGTCATCGGCTTTATCATCGCAACCGAAGAATTCTACTCCCTTGTTCGAACAAGAATAAGAGTATTTGTATAAAAATTATTTCGGAATACCGTAAATCTCACAAACTTCGTCATAAGTCATCTTTCTTGGATCACGCATGCGGCCGCCGGCAATACCACCTGGTACGATCACATAACGGAAAGAAATTCCTCCAAGTTCGGTCGGCGTCCATGGAAAGTCACTTTTATAGAGGAACCGAATATTCCCCGCGGTATTCAAAACAAAATCCCAATGATCTGTAAAACCAAAACCGGGACCGATCGTATACGGTAATGGAAAAACATCATCAGCAAGCCCCGTTGTAGGATCACCTTTCATATATGCGAGAACAATTCCATTATCAATAATGTCCTGTGTAACACCGGCAGCAGTCTTATCATACGTTGCATAAGCCCCATAATTAGCAGCGTTTGTGACTGTATCCCATCCTGCGGCTCCAGTTAAGAACCAGGGAGAATAGACTACATTGGCCGTGCCAGCAGGACCAGCCGAACCGGTAGCACCGGCTGGGCCGGCAGGGCCTTGCGGACCAGCAACGCCTTGTGGACCTGCGGGACCTTCCTTGGAGCAATTAAATTGTAAGACACCCAGTAATAGTATTACAAGGGGAAACAGCTTTTTCATAAAAAAATTTTTGGTAAGGGAAATTGTAATAACTAAAAATAAGGGTAATACCCGAGTCCCTCGCTGTTTAATTATGAAATAGGCTATGAAGGGGAATAAATAGTCAATAAAAACATCCGCCTTGCGGTGGGTGTTTCATAAAAATTATTTATTCATCATTTGTTTTGCCTCGATACTTAGTGTAGCATGAGGCACTGCACGAAGGCGTGCTTTATCAATCAATTTTCCGGTAACGCGGCAGATACCATAGGTTTTATTTTCGATTCGCATCATTGCCTTTTCAAGGTGGTCAATAAATTGAATTTGACGGCTTGCCATTTGACTTAGCTGCTCTCTCTCCATGCTTACACTACCGTCTTCCATCGTCATATAACGGGCATCTTCCATATCGCCGGTTTCATCCTTTCGGGTAATTAATCCTTGTAAATAAGCCAGCTCTTTTTTTGCTGCATCTAATTTCTTTGTGATCAATTCTCTGAACTCTGTGAGGTCAGCATCCGAATAACGCTGGGTCGGGCCAAGATTTTCGTTCATAGGTGTATCTAAAACAGATTTAGTAAATTCTGGTTCATATTTTTTGACTGATCTTGTTGTCGTTTTTGGTATCACCACTTTCGTAGGTTTCGGGGGTTCTTTTTTGATAACGGGCTTGACTGTCGGTTTTACCGAAACAAAAGATTTTGCAGCATCATGTTTTTTGAAAGGTGCATGTTCTTTTGCGATCGGTTTGCTAATTACAGCAACCTTCTTCGCGACGGGCTTTTTCGCTATTATCTTTTTTGCAGGCTTTTTAGCTGCTCCCTTGGATACAGGTTTTGCTGGCTTTTTTGCAATCGTTTTTTTCACTGCTTTTTTTGCCGGCTTAGCCCTACCTGCCGCATGGACAGGTTTTTTGGTGGCTGGTTTCCCACTTTTTGGGCGGGCAGGCTTCTTAGTTGGCATACTATTACCCTTTTTTTAATACAATCACTTTCAAAGAAATATCATTGATTTCAATTTCAGTACCATCCTCAATTTCGGGCACCAATTCCAGCTTATCTGCCAGAATTTCCGCGCAAATATAGTCATTAAACTGAGCCAGCGAATTCTTTAAACCCTGCCCGACTGCGCCGTTCAGGCGGGCGTTGGTGGCTGCCACTTTTACCACTATCCGGTCGGTTAGTTCGAAGCCGCTCTCTTTCCGGATCTTCTGAATACGGTTTACAAACTCCCGGGCATTACCCTCATTTTCCAGGTCAGGAGTCACAGTTATATCGAGAGCCACTGTTAATGGTCCTTTATTGGCAACCGTCCAACCCGGAATATCTTCGCTGGTTATTTCAACTTCGGAAAGCTGCAAGGTTACGGCTTCGCCATCAATTGGCAAATTATATTGCCCTTCTTTTTCAATTTTTAAAATATCTTCTTGCGTAAAGGCCGCCAGCGCCGAAGTCACGGTCTTCATTTTTGATCCCAACTTTTTACCCAAAGCAACAAAGTTGGGTCTTATCCTTTTTTTAATGAAGCCTTCTGTATCCGTTAAATACTGAACTTCCTTGACGTTTACCTCAGTCTTTATAAGATCCTCGACTCTCCTCAATTGATCTTGCATTGATTTTCCGGAAACCGGTATCAGCACTTTTTGCAGGGGCTGCCGAACTTTTATGTTCACCTTTTTCCTCAATGAGAGGATTAGCGATGAAGCATCCTGCGCCAGTTGCATTCTTTCTTCCAGGACCTCATCAATAACCTTCTCATTTGGCACAGGAAAATCTGAATGATGTACGGAGGCCACTTTAAAGCGCCGGGTTACTGAATTAAGATTTTGAAAAATGGCGTCGCTAAAAAATGGAGAAACCGGCGCCATTAATTGCGTCACCGTTTCCAGGCATTCATAGAGAGTTTGATAAGCACAAATTTTATCCTGCTCATACTCCCCTTTCCAGAATCTCCTCCTGCACAAACGAACATACCAGTTACTTAAATGTTCATCAACAAATTCTTCAATAAGCCGACCTGCAATAGTTGGCTCATATTCATCCATTGCTTCATTTACTTTCCTGATAAGCGTATTCAGTGAAGAAAGTATCCAGCGGTCTATCTCCGATCTTTGTTCTAACGGAACGTAAGATTCACTGAACGAGAAACCATCTACATTAGCATAGAGTGCGAAAAACTGGTAAGTATTATAGAGTGTACCGAAGAATTTTCTTTGAACTTCTTTTATCCCTTCACTATCAAATTTTAAATTATCCCAGGGCGACGCATTTGTAATAAGATACCAACGTGTAGCATCGGCACCGAATTTTTCAATGGTGTCAAATGGATTTACAACATTTCCCAATCGCTTGCTCATTTTATTCCCGTTCCTGTCGAGCACCAATCCATTTGATACACATGTTTTGTAAGCAACAGAATCAAAAATTAAAGCGGCGATCGCATGCAAAGTATAAAACCAGCCCCTTGTCTGATCAACACCCTCGGCAATAAAATCAGCAGGAAAGGATCTTTGAAAGTCTTCTTTATTTTCAAACGGGAAATGCCATTGAGCATAGGGCATGGCTCCACTGTCAAACCAAACGTCGATAAGATCGGGAACCCGTTTCATTGGCTTTCCGCTCTTGCTGACTAGTATGATCTCATCCACATAAGGTTTGTGAAGATCAAGAATCCCCTCATGCAAATAATTTCTATTGACATCACCTCCTAACACATTATTTGCCTTTCGAATTCCTTCATTTAATTCTTCAATGCTGCCAACGCAAATCTCTTCATCGCCATCCTCGGTTTTCCAAACAGGCAATGGTGTTCCCCAAAAACGGCTGCGGCTCAGATTCCAGTCCACCATATTCTCCAGCCAGTTTCCAAATCTTCCTTCACCGGTTGATTTAGGTTTCCAGTTTATCGTCTTATTTAGTTCAACCATCCTGTCCTTAATGGCTGTCGTCTTTATAAACCAGGCATCGAGAGGATAATAAAGAACAGGTTTGTCTGTTCTCCAGCAATGAGGATAACTGTGCTCGTATTTCTCAACCTTGAATGCACGATTTTCTTTTTTCAATTTCACAGCAATGTCAACATTCACGTCAACATATTTAGGATCGTCTGTGTAATTCTTTACATAACGATTGCTGAATTCACCCAAACCACCAATGAACTTTCCTTGCCTGTCAACCATCGTCAATATTCCAATGTCATACTTCTTACCTATGCGAAAGTCATCGGCTCCAAAAGCAGGTGCAGTATGAACAATACCGGTACCATCTTCAGTCGTTACGAAATCACCCAGTAAAACTTTAAATGCATTAGGGTTTTCAGTTTTGTTGGCCTCGTAAGGAAGCAATTGCTCGTAGGAAATTCCTTCCAGATCTTTTCCTTTAAATTCAGCTAAGATCTTCCAGGGAAGAATTTTTGATTCAGAAGAATAATTTTTAAAATCACTGTTCTCTCCTTCCTCTTTAAAATATTTCCCGGTCAAAGCTTTGGCGAGAATAACATCAACGGGAAGATGGGTGTAAGGATTAAATGTTTGTACAAGAACATAATCAATAGTAGGTCCAACGGTTAACCCAAGGTTTGAGGGCAGAGTCCAGGGAGTGGTCGTCCAAGCAAGAAAAAAGATTTCGGATTTCGGATTTCGGTCCCGATTGCCATCGGGATCGGATTTTTCAACAATCTCAAAAATGAATTTTGATTTCGCATCTCTAACTGCCTTGAACATGGCAACAGCAGAAGTATCCTTTACATCCTTATAACAACCCGGCATGTTCAATTCATGTGAACTTAGCCCGGTGCCTGCAGCAGGAGAATATGGCTGAATGCTGACACTTTCATACAGCAATCCTTTTTCGTACAGCTGTTTTAACAACCACCATAGGGTCTCGATATATTTATTCTCGAAAGTGATGTAGGGATCATTGAGGTCTACCCAATAACCCATTTTAACTGTCAGTTCGTCCCATTTATCCTTATAGCGAAGAACCGCTTCGCGGCATTTCTGGTTGTACTCTTCAACAGTGATCGTTTTGCCGATATCTTCCTTGGTTATTCCTAATTCTTTTTCGACTCCCAACTCGACCGGCAAACCATGGGTATCCCAGCCACCTTTTCGTTTTACCTGGAAACCCTTCATCGTTTTGTAACGGCAAACCAGGTCTTTCAGCGTGCGGGAGATGACGTGATGAATGCCGGGCATTCCGTTGGCGCTAGGCGGACCTTCATAAAATACAAATGGTGTCGCTCCCTCTCTTAACTCCACACTTTTTTCAAATGCCTGCTCAGCCTCCCATTTCTTAAGGATCTCTTTTTCAATTGAGGGAAGATTTAGTTGGGAAAATTCTTTGTATTTAACGCCCATAGCTGATTTGAAAAGTGGGCAAAGTTAAGGGAAAACAGGGGCCTTGCAAGAGAAAGAAACCATAAATTATCGTCTCTCCGAGCTTAAAAGATCACCCAATTTTCAGCTCCGACGATCCTTATTCCTGACCAGTTTATAAATCCTGATAGCGCTCACTAATAATATCACAAAAGCGATCAGTCCCACAAGTCCCCAAACTACACTCATATTTTGCTTCACCACTGCCAGGATAACGATCGCCACCAAAAAAATGGTTGCCACTTCATTCCAGATCCTCAATTGTTGCGAAGAATACTTAAAGACACCTTTGATTTGTTGTCTATAGATAATGTGTAAAGTAAAATGGTATATATAAAGTCCAACGACAAAGCAAAGCTTGATCATCAGCCACCGAGGGAAACTATCCAATAAATACCATATCCACGGCCCAAAGATCAATGTGAGAATAGCAGAAGGCCAGGTTATTCCAAACCACAGCCGCCTCATCATGATTCCGAACTGCTTTTGTAGAATACTTTTTTCAGGCTGAGGTTTTTCCGCAGCCTCAGTATTGTAAATAAAAAGCCTGGGCATGTAAAACATCCCTGCAAACCAGGTGACGATAAAAATAATATGGAGAGCTTTTATGTATAAGTACATACTCTTTTACGACAAATGTGAAACGTGAGACGTGAAATTTAGTCATCGATCATTGCATGTTACTCAGCATCGCAACGCAACGATTTAAAAGTTGTCGAAAGTAATCCTTTTAGGTTACTCTTTCACGGTTGACGTTTCACGTCTCACGAACGAGGCAATTGCGTTCACCCAAAGCGGATGGGTATTCAAACACGGTATCATTGTAAAACTCTCGCCTCCGGCGTGCAGGAAAATCTCTTTTCCCTGCTCTGCAATTTCCTCAAGTGTTTCCAGGCAATCACTTACAAATGCCGGGCAAGCTATCAATAATTTCTTCATTCCTTGTTTCGGCAGTTCGCCCAGGCGCTGAGCGGTATAAGGAGTAAGCCACTTGTCCCTTCCCAGTCTTGACTGAAAGGATAATTCAAATTTCTCTTTCGGAATTTGTAATTCATTTGTGACAAGAGCGGTCGTTTTGAAACACTGATGCCTGTAACAATATCTGTGAGCAGGTGAATCGATTTCACAACAATCGGGACTCTTTAAACAATGGCTTCCCGTGATGTCTCCTTTGAGAATGTGCCGCTCAGGAACGCCATGATAGCTGAACAAAAGTTTGTCAAAATCATTTTGCAGATAAGGCTTGATACTCTCAGACAGAGCATGTATATAGTCTTCATTATTATAGTACGGCTCAATGGTCGTTAACTTAAATGAATACTTATTTTGTTTGTGAATTTCTTTCATGTATTCAACCGCAGTCTCGTAACTGCTCATTGCATAGTGTGGATACAAGGGCATCAGGATCACTTCTTCTAACGCCGGAATCTTTTTCAATAAGTTCTCATACGCTTTTTGCGGATCCGGGTTTCCATATCTCATAGCAATTTCCACCGGCTCATCAACTTGTTTCTGCAGGCTTTGCTGTAACTGCTTTGTAAAAACGATAAGAGGAGATCCTTCTTTTGTCCAAATCGACTTATATGCCTCCGCTGATTTTGGTGCCCGGAAAGGGACAATGATTCCTTTTACCAATAACAATCGAAACAAATAAGGGTAATCTATTACGCGTTTATCCATTAAGAATTCATCAAGATAACGCCTCACGTCTTTTACGCCAGTTGAATCTGGTGAACCCAGGTTCATCAATATAATTCCACGTTTCATAAACCAATATGACTTACAAAAGTAGAAGAGTGGCGACTAAAAATTTAAAAAAATGAAACCTGGTGCTTATTTTCTACTCTAATTTTTCTTGGAGCATTTCAACCGCTGAAAATAACAGTTGACGTACGTCACTATAACACTTGACAACAATCATCCGCCGAAATGACAATCGAATGACATAATTTTTAGGTGGTGGAGGCTACCGAAATTATTTTTGCGCTCGATATATGCCTGACAAATTTGATTAGGTGAATAATTTAAAAGACATATCGAAATTTTGGATCGCTGGGATCAACTATAAAAAGGCCGATGCCACAACGAGAGGACAGTTCGCCATTCAAAATGATCAGTATATCCGCCTCCTCGAACAAGCTCGACTGAACGGCCTGGATGAGGTCTTTGTGCTTTCTACCTGCAACCGCACAGAAATTTATGCGTTTGCAGAGAATGCCTCTCTGTTGATCAGCCTATTGTGCGAGCAGACCGTGGGAGGTTCCGAAACATTTCTATCCTCAGCCTATGTAAAGAATGGATATGAAGCCGTGGAGCACTTATTTAATGTAAGCGCAGGCCTGGATTCACAAATTTTAGGAGATTACGAGATCATCGGCCAGATAAAAGTTGCCGTTAAGTTTGCCAAACAGCAAGGTTGCATTAACGTGATGCTTGAAAGATTGATCAACACCGTTCTTCAATCATCAAAAGCGATCAAGAATCAGACTGAGCTAAGCGGAGGTACCGTATCGGTTTCCTTTGCCGCCATACAATACATACGCGAACATGTAAAGGCTGTGACTGATAAGAAAATTCTTTTGCTCGGTACTGGGAAGATAGGAAAGAGCATGAGTAAAAATCTCGTTCATTATCTTAAAACAAAAAATATTACCCTTATTAACCGCACGGAAGAGAAAGCAGTTGAACTGGCAAAAGAACTCGGTCTGAAACATGCGCCAATAAGTGAATTGCAAAAGCACATTTCAGTATCTGATATCATACTTGTAGCCACCGATTCGACGGAACCAACTATTCTCTTGTCACACCTTGAAGAACAGAACAATAAATTAATTCTTGACCTTTCTATTCCTCACAATGTTGAAGAGTCTGTTAAATATCTTCCGCACGTCACTGTGATAAATGTGGATGAGCTTTCTAAAATGCGGGATGAAACGCTTGCCAAACGTGAAGCAGAAGTTCCAAAAGCAAAAGCGATCATCGCTGAACACATTTCGGAATTTATTGAGTGGCATGAACACCGGAAAAATGTGCCGTTATTAAAAGCGGTAAAAATTAAACTTAAAGAAATACACAACAACCCATTATTTATACCTTTATACAATTCCACACACACCGAAGAAAAAATTCAACGGGTTATCAATGGAATGGCTTACAAAATGAAAGAACAAAACCAAAAAGGTTGTTATTACATTGAAGCCATCAATGAATTCATTGCTACGGGTACTAACTCATGATAATGGGGAAAATCAGAATAGGGACAAGGGAAAGTCAACTAGCCATTTGGCAGGCAATGGAAGTAAAGAATTTACTCGCCAAAAACGGTGATGAAAGTGAATTGGTATTTATAAAAAGCGAGGGAGACATTGACCTTGTGACTCCATTGTATGATATCGGAGTACAGGGAATATTTACGAGAAGTCTGGATGCGGCTTTACTGAGTAATAAAATTGATATCGCTGTACATTCCATGAAAGATGTACCGGTACAGTTGGCAAAAGGAATAAGACAGGCAGCCGTTTTGAAACGAGGGTCACATAAAGATATTCTTGTCCTTCATCCAGATTTGTCTCAGCGGAATACTCGCCATTGGCGGCATTACGTTACGACATCCATAACTGGTTCTGGAAAAGTAATTAAAGACAAAACATGGAATATTCCATTGCAAGAACATCGTGACGAACCTGGAAATTACGACGACGTTGTTATCGCAACAAGTTCCATACGTCGTATTGCGCAATGGTTGAATCGATACCCTGATCATAAAATTGAAAACTTGAGAGGTAATGTCAATACCCGTTTGAAAAAATTGAAGGAAAGTAATTGGCATGGCGCCATATTCGCCGCTGCTGGGTTGGAAAGAATTGGTCTTCGTCCTGAAGGTGCAATTGATCTTGACTGGATGTTGCCGGCGCCAGCACAGGGTGCCATCATGGTTGTGTGCAGAGACGACGATGGCAAGACGTTTGAATCTTGCCAATTATTTAACGATGGAGACACGGCTTTGTGCGCAAAAATTGAAAGAGATTTCTTAAGCGCCTTAATGGGAGGATGTTCCACTCCCATTTCTGCATTGGCAAAGGTGCGAAGGGGCGAAATTTTGTTTGGAGGAAATATTGTAAGCCCCAATGGGAAAAAATTGGCGGGCGCCGCAGCCAACGTTCCTTTAAAAGATTCGGCTGGGCTCGGCTTTCGCACGGCACAGGATGTTTTAGCCAGGGGCGGCCAGGAAATCATTGACGAGATGAAACATGCAACAAAATAAAATCTCCATATTATCAACAAGGTCGTTGGACGACGAACTCATCCTGGATGCAGAATCCAAAGATATTTCTATAGAGGTTGTTCCGTTCATCAAAACAGAACCCATCTCTTCAAGGGAATTAGAAAAGAGAATTAAAAAGGCGTCGATGTCAACGACAGTTGTTTTCACAAGTGCAAATGCCGTCGAAATCGTCGCATCAGAATTGAAAGAACAAAAACCCCAATGGAAAATATTCTGCATTGGCTATGGGACGAGACGAATTGTTGCAAAACATTTCGGAGATGACTCAATTGCAGGAGTTGCGGATAGCGCAAAGGAATTAGCTAAGGCAGTCGTTGATGCAAATGTGAGTCAGGTGGTTTTTTTCTGCGGCGATCGGCGAAGAGATGAACTACCGGCGTTGCTAAAGCAGAATAAGGTCAACTTGGAAGACATCGTAGTTTATAACACGATAGCCACCCCTCAAAAAATTGAGAAGAAATATGACGGCATTCTATTTTTCAGCCCGAGCGCAGTGAAAAGTTTTTTTGATAATAATATTCCGGGCGATCAAACGGTGTTATTTGCGATCGGCGGTACTACAGCGGACGAGATAAAAACGTTTTCGACAAATAAAGTGGTAATTAGCGATATGCCGGAGGCAAAGGGTTTGCTTGACAAAATCATTTCATATTTCCAGGTGAATTCTATTCATCATTGACCTCCCGATAGCTATCGGGACCCATTCACAAACATGAGTCATTTAAAAAACGATATCTTATTAAAGGTTCTTCGCGGAGAAGAGGTCCAGCGTCCCCCCGTGTGGATGATGCGTCAGGCAGGGAGATACTTACCAGAATACATGGTCCTGCGTGCGAAGTATGATTTTTTTGAACGCTGTCAAAATCCCGAGCTTGCTTGTCAAATAACTATACAACCAGTCGACATTATCGGCGTAGATGCTGCGATATTATTTTCCGATATTTTAGTGGTGCCCCAGGCCATGGGACTGGAAGTTGAACTGGTTGAATCAAAAGGACCCATTCTTCCTGAACCGATAAAAACACACAGTGATTTTGACCGGATAAGAGTACCCGATGTAAACGAAACACTGCAATATGTTTTTGATGCGATCAAACTCACAAAAAAGGAATTGAACGATCGTGTTCCTTTGATCGGCTTTGCCGGTGCACCATGGACAATTTTATGTTATATGGTACAGGGCAAAGGATCAAAAACATTTGATGAAGCAAAGGCCTTTTGTTACACGCAGCCGGCCCTGGCACATCGTTTATTACAGATGATCACTGATACAACAATAGGTTATTTAAAGGAACAGGTGAAAGCCGGTGTTGATGTCATCCAGGTTTTTGATTCATGGGGAGGTTTGTTGGGCGCGGATGATTTTGAAAACATTTCGCTGCGGTATCTACGGCAGATCGTAAATGCCTTGAAGGATGAAGTACTCACTATCATTTTTGCAAAAGGAGCATGGCATTCATTGAGAAGAATGGCGGAAACAGGTGCAAATGGATTAGGTATTGACTGGTGTATTACACCGGATATGGCCAGGGAATTAGCGGGCAATAAGGTCACGCTGCAGGGGTATCTTGATCCGGCGAAATTGCTATCACCTGTTCCTGTCATCAAAAAAGAGGTGAAAAAGATGTTAAGTGATTTCGGGGGACAACGGCATATTGCAAACCTTGGACACGGCATTTTACCAAATACACCCGTTGCTCATGCAAAAGCATTTGTTGAAACGGTGAAAGAATGGAGAATAGAATCAGTAATCAATAATGAATGAATCAGCCTATTACATTATTACTCATTACTGATCACTCATAACTCATCATATGACTCATAAAGCAGAAACAAAGGAAATAAGAGGTGAGTGGATAGAGTTTATTTATCATTTACAGGATAAGATCTGTAAAGCTCTCGAAGAGACGGATGGAAGGGCTTTGTTTCAGCAGGATGAATGGCAGCGGGCAGAAGGTAAAGGGGGCGGGGGATTAACAAGAGTGATACAACATGGAAACGTATTTGAAAAAGGTGGAGTGAACACTTCTGTTGTGTATGGACACGTAAGCGACAAAATGCGCGCCCAATTAAACTTAACTTCTCCCTTGCCGGTTGAGGTGGGGAGGGACCCTGCCAAATGGTTTGCTGCAGGTCTCAGTTTGGTCATTCATCCCGTTAATCCGTTCGTTCCCACGGTGCACTGCAATTACCGGATGTTTGAGTTATACAACGAAGAAGACATGCTCACAGACAGGTGGTTTGGCGGCGGCACTGACCTCACACCATATTATTTGTTTGAAGAAGATGCAAAACATTTCCATCAAACCTATAAAAATGTTTGTGATGAATTCGATCCTTCCTTTTATCCCACATTTAAAAAAGAGTGTGATGACTATTTTGTAAACAAGCATCGCAACAATGAAAGAAGAGGAATCGGTGGTATATTTTATGATCACCAGCGGGAAGACAAAGATCATAGCCTGGATCTTTGGATGAATGTTGGAAAGGCCTGCGGTAATGCGTTCATCACCGCTTATCTGCCTATCGTTGAAAAAAGAAAGGACACCTCATATTCGGAAAGAAATAAACACTGGCAGGAAATAAGAAGAGGCCGGTACGTAGAGTTCAATTTAATTCATGACCGTGGAACTTTGTTTGGGTTGAAAACGAAGGGACGAACCGAAAGCATTTTGATGAGTCTTCCGCCAACAGTTAGATTTGAATACAATTACGAGCCAGAAAAGAATTCAGAAGAAGAGAAATTATTACAAGTTTGTTTGAAACCCAAAGAATGGGCGGCGCGCCCTAATCCCTAAAGACTTAAAAGTGTAAAGAAAGCTTTTAAAAAATAATGCTAATAGAAATGTACTTGGAAAGACGAAATAGGATCTTACGACAATCGCAATCGGTTCGCTCCCTGGTTGCGGAAACTCAATTAACACCCAATGATTTTATTGTGCCTTTGTTCATTGATGAAGGGGAGAATGTAAACACAGAGATTTCATCAATGCCGAATTACTATCGAAGAAGTTTAGACCTGACTGTAAAAGAAGTACAGGAGCTCTGGAGCATGGGATTGAAATCAGTGTTGTTGTTTATAAAGTGTAAGGACGAATTAAAAGATAATAAAGGAACTGAAGCATTGAATTCAGACGGACTCATGCAACGAAGCATTAAGGCCATAAAGAATGCAGTGCCGGACATGTTGGTTATGACCGATGTGGCGCTTGATCCTTTTTCATCGTATGGTCATGATGGAATTGTAGAGGGAAAAGAAATTGTAAATGACGCCACGGTGGAGGTACTTGCAAAAATGAGCGTGAGTCATGCGCAGGCAGGTGCAGATTTTGTAGCACCCAGTGACATGATGGACGGCCGCATCGGTGCCATCAGGAAAGCGTTGGAAGAAAATGGCTTTACAAAAACAGGCATCATGAGTTACAGCGCCAAATATGCTTCTTGTTTTTATGGACCCTTCCGTGATGCATTGGATTCCGCGCCTGGTTTTGGTGATAAGAAAACGTACCAGATGGACTATCACAACCGCATTGAAGCCATTAAAGAAACTATCATGGATGTAGAAGAAGGCGCCGATATTGTCATGGTGAAACCGGCTCTCAGTTATCTCGATGTAATTCGTGAGGTAAAAAATGCTGTACATGTACCCGTAAGTTGTTACAACATAAGTGGTGAGTATGCAATGATCAAGGCGGCGGCGAAGATGGGTTGGATCGACGAAGACAAAGCCATTATTGAAACCCTGACATCAATGAAGCGAGCCGGTGCGGATCTTATCGCTACTTATTTTGCAAAAGATGCGGTTAGGTTGTTGAATGAGTAATGAGTGATCAGTGATGAGAGTTCCAAAAATTTGAGTAAGTTACCTATTCATTTAAACCTTATTTTATGTTTTTACAACTTGTTCACACAAAACTGGATATTTTTAAAATACCCCGATCTCTGACACTCGAATGCTATAAGATCACCAAATCATTTCCCATGAAGAAAAATATGCAATGGTCCTGCAAATAAGAAGAGCTGTCCTGTCAGTTCATTTAAATATAGCAGAAGGTTGTTCAAGAAAATCTCAGGCAGAACGAAGAAGGTATTTTGAGGTGGCAAGAGGGTCGGTTATTGAAGTAGATACAGCTATTGACATAGCAATTGAATTAAATTACAGTTCGTTTGAACAATTACGAACCCTCGGGAATTTAATAGTCAGAACTTTTAAACAATTAAGTGGGTTGATCGGATGAGTTTCACTCATTACTGATCACTCATCACTCATATCATGTATCAAAAAAGTCAGGAATTATTCATCAGGGCGCAACAATCTATTCCCGGCGGTGTGAATTCACCGGTAAGAGCATTCAAATCCGTGGGTGGGACTCCCCTGTTTATTAAGAAAGCAAACGGCGCTTATCTCTACGACGCGGATGGAAATAAATACATCGATTATATTAACTCATGGGGACCAATGATCCTTGGCCATGCATATGAACCAGTGGTCAAAGCAATACAAGAAAAAGTTTTGGGCTCCACTTCATTCGGCGCACCAACAGAGTTAGAAATTGAAATGGCTGAGTTGATCAAAAGCATGTGTCCAAATGTTGATCTTATAAGAATGGTGAGCAGCGGTACAGAAGCATGCATGAGCGCCATTCGTTTAGCGAGAGGTTACACCGGCAGAAATAAATTCATAAAGTTTGAAGGATGCTATCATGGACATGCGGATCCTTTCCTGGTTAAGGCAGGAAGCGGTGTCGCTACTTTCAATATTCAGACTGTTCCCGGAGTTACTGCAAGCATCTCGAATGACACCTTGACTGCGCCATATAATGACCTTTCCGCGGTAGAAGAATTAGTGAATGGGAATAAAGATGAGATCGCAGCCATCATCATTGAACCGGTTGCTGGGAACATGGGATGCGTTCCACCATTGCCCGGTTATTTAGAGGGCTTGCGAAAAATTTGTGATAAAGAAAAAATACTTCTTGTTTTTGATGAGGTAATGACTGGTTTTCGGCTGGCACAAGGGGGCGCACAGCAACGATTAAAGATAAATGCAGATCTCGTGACTTATGGTAAGGTGATAGGTGGAGGAATGCCGGTGGGCGCATTTGGTGGAAGGAAGGAGATCATGGAACACATTGCCCCGCTTGGAAATGTTTACCAGGCCGGAACCTTGAGTGGTAACCCAATTGCCATGATCGCAGGCTACACTGTGTTAAAAACATTAAAGGAAGATCCCTCTATCTATACAGAGCTCGACGACAAAACAAACACCTTGAACCGTGGCCTCGCAGAAGTATTTAAGAAGAAAAGTATTCCCGTCCAGGTCAACCAACTCGGCTCAATGATCAGTGTTCATTTCAGTGCAAAGCCTGTCATTGATTTTGCAAGTTCAGCTGCTTCAAATACTCAAACTTTTAATAAATTTTTTCATTTTATGCTGGAGCACGGAATTTATCCTCCACCGTCGTCCTTTGAAACCTGGTTTGTTTCACATTCACTGTCTAGAAATGACATTGACAAGACAATTGATACTGCTCAACAGTTTGTAAAACAACTTTAGCTAATTTTTCCTTTTTCGTAATTCATTTTTCCCGATATGGCAGCTCAAAAACGTGGGTCCTTTGTCTCTTTGCAAGAAATATGGCTTTACTTATGAGAAAGGTATACCTGTTAGTTTTGCTGGCTTGTGGGCTTAAAGGTTTTACTCAGACTGAGATGGCGTTAACTTCACCTGGAAACAATGGTCCCGAAGTGCCACTTGGTTCCGTTACTGGCACTGTAACAACTACTGATCATAAACCCGCCGCATATGTGAGTGTAGTGCTT
>Ga0207639_10000838_pt1 | contig 20868 bp, 20 predicted proteins | sample KBSCornC32_FD_184299 | JGI IMG/M metagenome (GOLD analysis project Ga0207639, IMG submission 184299) | Corn rhizosphere microbial communities from Kellogg Biological Station, Michigan, USA - KBS Corn C3-2 (SPAdes) (version 2) | ecosystem: Host-associated > Plants > Roots > Rhizosphere > Soil ...
TGTCGGCATAGGCGCCCGGCCCTTCGCCGCTCTGGCCGCGACTGAAGACGATGCCGCCCTTGAAGTAGCGGGGCGAGAACTCGTCGATGTGGCCGGTCTTGCTCAGTCGGGCCAGGCCACCGCCAGAAGGACGCACCGAGTAGATGTCGTCGGCCACGCCACCCCCGGTCTCGGCGATACCGCGGACGAAGACGATCGTCTTGCCGTCGGGCGAGAACGACGCTTCGTGCTCGTCGCCGGCGCCGGTGACGAGCGGGCGAGCGGCCCCCCCGAGATTGACCCGGTAGAGGTCGCGTGGACCGCCTTCGGTCGCGGCACGCGTGAAGACGACGTAGTGGCCTTTGGGGTCGAACTGCGGGCGGCTATCGACCTCCGTGCCCGAGGTCAGCTTGTGCTGGCCGGTGCCGTCGGCCCGCATCGCCCAGACGTCGCCGCCGCGGACGAAGGTGATCTTGCGCCCGTCAGCGGAGAAATCCGGTTCGCGGTCGGTGGGGTCTTCGGTCAGCTGGTTGAGGTGCCCTTCTTTGGCCGCATAGAGGCCTCCTTCGGCTTTTTCGACTTTGCCGCTTTTCGTTTCTTCGACGCTGACGATCGCCCGCGAGAAGACGACGGCGCCCGAGTGACCGGCGGCGGCGGCGCTCGCTACCGGCAGCAGGCCCAGGGCAAGGACGGTGAGGATGAACTTGATCGAACGGTTGAGCATTGGACTCCCCTTTCGGGTGGGTTGCTGTTGACCCAACCGATGCTCCGCTCGCGAGGCGTGCGCGAAAACGACGCCGGCGGCACCGACCGAGCCACCCTTGACCCGGTTCGGGCCAGCTCTCAGCCTTCGCTCTTCCGGCCTCCGAAACTGGTAAATCCGGATTGCGGCCCGATCCTCGCGCTCTCGAACCCAGCCGCTTCCAGCCAACGGTGCAGGTCGGCACGGCGGGGAGGCATGGGGTGGCCTCGATAGCTGCCGGCCCGGAACAGAGCCCGCGCCCGCCGGCTGGCGTCCGAGAGAAACGTCGTCCCGATCAGCTCGCCGCCGGGCCTGAGGCAGCGAGCCATCTCCATCACCGCCCTCTGCGGATCCGGAACCATGTGCAGGCCGCTGTAGGAGAGGAAGAGATCGACTTCGTTGTCGCCGAACGGGAGCTCGGTCATGTCGGCCACGAGCAGCTCGATCTGGCTCAAGGACCTCGCCTTGGCGCGGCGAGCGGCCCGGCTCAGCATCTCCGGCGAAAGATCCGCGGCCAGATAGCGAACGTCCTGCCCGGCTTCGAGGCCCCGAAAGGCGACACCGCCCCCGCAGGGAACGTCCGCGATCGTGGCTCCCGCCGGCGCTCGCGCGATCGGCTCCATGCTTGCGTAGAGGATCGAGGAATCGATGCCCCAGACGACGCGCCCGATCGCCTGCATCAGCCACGGGCGCTCGATGTAGAAGTCATAAAAGGCCCCGAACGGCCCCGCGCAGACATTGGGCACGCGTCCTGCCACGGACGCCAGTATCGGCGATTGCGACGGCGCCGGGCGCTAACGGTCGAGGCCGAGCTCGATCACGCGGGCGGCGATCAGGCGCGGGCGCTCGCGACCCGACTCGCCCGAGACGTCGAGCTTCGCGGCGAGGGCATCGAGCCGGCGCTGGGCGGTGCGCTCGCTGACGTGCAGCGCCTCGGCGATCTCGGCCCGGGTGGCGGGACGGCCAGCAAAGGCACCCTCGCTGCGGTAGGGGGCGACGAGGGCGGAGGCGGTCGCCCGCTCCTCTTCGGTGAGGGCGACGCCGGGGCCCCTCGCGGCGATCGTGCCGCCGGCTCGGCCGGGGACGGGGTCGGAGACTTCGAGCCGGTGCCCACCGACGGTCAGAGCGTCGCCGTCGCGCAGACGCCGCGGCCGATCGAGCGGCTCGCCGTTGAGCGCAGTGCCGTTGCGGCTGTCGAGGTCGGTCGCCATCAGCACGCCGCCACGATTCTCGATCTCGAGGTGGTTCCAGGAGACCGCCTCGTCGTCGATCTGGATCTCAGCCTCGGGGTTGCGGCCGACGACCGTGCGCTCGCCCGTCAGCGCAACCGAACGGGGCTCGCCACTCTCCCCTGTGAGCCAGATTCGCGCATCCATCTCCTCGGCGAGCATAGATCGCTGAAGTGCAACGCGTTGTGGCCCTGTGGGCGCCGAAAAACGTTGCACCTGACCTGGGTAGAGTGCGGCGCCGTGTCCGCCGACGCCGAGAAGCGCATCGCTGCCGAGGCGGCGGCGGAGCTGCTCGAGGACGGGATGACGGTAGGACTGGGCACCGGGTCCACGGTCGCCCACCTGCTGCCGGCGATCGCCGCTCGCGGCGTCAGCGACATCCGCTGCGTCGCCACCTCGGTCGCCACCGAGGAACAGGCGCGCCAGCTGGGCATCCCGGTCGAGGAGTTCAGTCAGTTGCAACGCCTCGACATCGCGATCGACGGCACCGACCAGGTGACCCCCGACGGCTGGCTGATCAAGGGCGGCGGCGGCGCCCACCTGCGCGAGAAGATCGTCGCCGCGGCGGCAGAGCGCTTCGTCGTCATCGCCGACTCGAGCAAGCCGGTCGACGCCCTCAGCGCCCCCGTGCCGCTCGAGCTCTTCGCCTTCGGCATCGCATCCACCCTGGAGCGCCTCGGCTCCCAGGTCGCCTTGCGCGAGGTCCCGCGCAGCCCCGACGACGGGCTGATCGCCGACTATGGCGGCGAGATTGGCGACCCGGCGGAGCTGGCCGCCCGCCTCGAGGCCGATCCCGGCGTCGCCGCCCACGGCATCTTTCCCCCAGCTATGGTGAGCGCGGTGCTGGTGGGGGCCGGAGGCACCGTAGAACGCTTGACGCTGAGCTGATCACGGAGGAATCGAATGACTGACTTCACCGGACTGGCCATCGGTGGCCGAGTCGCAATCCCGAACGATCCGGACTGGGACGAGGCTCGCCTCGCCTGGAACCTTGCCGCTGACCAGAAACCCGAGGCCGTCGCCTTCGTCGAGAGCGCTGACGACGTCGCTGAGACGGTCCGTTTCGCAGCTGCCAACGGGCTCAAGGTGGCCGGCCAGGGAACCGGCCACGGAGCCTTCGGCCTGGCCGGCTCGCTGGAGCAGACGATCCTGGTCAAGACCGAGCGCATGCGCGGCATCGAGGTTGACCCAGACGCTCAGACAGCTCGGGTCGAGGCCGGCGTACTCGTCGCCGAGCTCAGCGCCGCCGCCCAGAAGCACGGTCTCAGCTCGATGCCGGGCTCCTCGCCCGACGTCGGCGTCACCGGCTTCACGCTCGGCGGCGGTCTCAGCTGGCTCGGCCGCCGCTACGGCTTCGCCTGCAACCGCGTGCGAGCGATCGAGCTGGTGACCGCCGACGGGGAGCAGCGCAGGGCCGACGCCGAGAACGACGCTGACCTCTTCTGGGCGCTGCGCGGTGGCGGAGGCGGCTACGCGATCGTCACCGCCCTGCACGTGAACTTGATCCCTATCGCCGACATCTACGCCGGCGCTCTCGTCTTCCCCGCCGAGCTCGGCGCCGACGCGGTCCGCGCCTACCGCGACTGGACCGCCGGCGTCTCCGATGACGTGGCCACGGTGGTCCGCTTCATCACGCCACCGCCGATCCCAGACGTGCCCGAGCCGATTCGCGGTCGTCCTCTGCTGACCATCGACGGCGCCTGCATCGGCAGTCAGGAGGAGGGTGAAGAGATCATCGCTCCGCTGCGCCAGCTGGGCGAGACGATCATGGACACCTGGGGACAGATCCCGGCCGAGGGCCTTTGCCGCATTCATATGGACCCCGAGCACCCGGTGCCCGGCCTGGGCGAGGGAATGACGATCCGCGAGCTCCCCGACGCGGCGATCGACGCCTTCGCCGGCGTGGCCGGTCCCGGCTCCGGCTCACCGCTGCTGCTCAGCGAGCTGCGCCACCTCGGCGGCGCGCTCGGCCGGCCGGACCCCAACGGCGGCGCGCTCACCAACCTCGAGACCGACTTCGTCATGTACAGCGTCGGCATGCCGATGACGCCCGAGCTGGGCGAGGCGATCCCCCGACACCTGGAGAAGATCGAGGAGACGATGCAACCCTGGGCGGGAGAAGGCTCCTACTTCAACTTCACCGAGCGCCCCTGCGACGCCGACGCGATCCTGCCGGAGGACGTCTGCGCCCGTTTGGTTGAGGTCAAGCGTCAGTGGGATCCCGACGGCATGATCGTCGCCAACCACTCGGTATCGCTGGAAACCGCTTAGGGCGAGACCTAGCGAGAAGAACCGAGGTCCAGCGGGATCAGGCTCTGCAGTCGCTTCACAGCGGGATCTTCCGGGCCGACGAGGTCGGCGATCGTTGCCGCGGCAGCATCGATGTCCTCTGGAGTCGCCTGAGCGATTGCCTCCATGTCGGCCCAATCCTTCGTGCGGTCGAAGAACGCCTTGAAGATCGCCAGCGAGGCGCAGTCCAGGACCGGTACCTCGCGTCCGGCGAGTGGCACCCAGACGATCGACGAGGCGACCGCCTGGTGGAGTGGGACGTTGTTGAGGAAGACGTCGACCGGGGTGCCATCCCAATCGAGCCTCGCCTGACCGTCGCGCTCGACCTTGGCGACGTCGTCCCGAGACACCTTCACCCCGGGCGGCAGGCAGGCGAGCGTAGGACCGGCCCTGGCGGACTCGACGAAGATGTTGACGTCGAGATCTCTGGTGCCGCGTGGCTCCTCGACGCAATAGGCGAGAGCGATCGCACCACCAAAGGCGTGCGGGACGCTTGCCCCTTTAAGCGAGTCATGGATCGCAAAGAGCTTGTCGACCAGCTCGCTCAAGCTGCGGATCTCTGGGCCAGACGGTCGGGAAGATGCGGATAGTCAAGGGTGGCCCTTGGCTTGAACGGGAGAGCCTCGGCGAGCTCGAGAACCTGCACGAGGATCTTGTCGGCGCGATCGGCATCCACGGGTGGCCGGCGGCGCACCAGACGCAGCTCCAAGCCGCCGGCTGCCGCAAGGCGCGCCAGGGCGTCCGAACCAGGCTCCCGGCTGCCCTTCAGGTAAGCGTTGACAACCGAGCGCGGCATTCCAGCGCGACGAGCGAGCTCAGCTTGGCTCAGCCCGCTCTCTCTCAAGATTTGCCGAAGCGTTGCCGCACCCGTCTCCATGGAAGTATGTTAGCGAATTCGCTAACACGCTTGGAAACTACGGCGCCGCAGCGGCGTCGGCGACCACGGTCATGTGCGCGTTCTCGGCCCGGCCGGCTGGGATCGAGCTGTCGCCGTCCAGCAGCTTGGCCAGGGCCTCGACCTTGTCGGCGCCGGTGATCAGCCAGACGATCTGACGGGCTTCGGCGAGGGCCGGGTAGGTGAGCGTCATTCGGTAGTGGCCCTGGTAGGCGGTCTCGGTCAGGGCGACGCGGCGGTCGCTGACCTCGAGCACGGGATCGCCGGGAACCAGGGATGCGGTGTGACCGTCGGGACCAAGTCCGAGGTGGACGCAATCCAGCGGCGCCGGCAGGGTCTTTTCGTAGTTGCGCGCGGCGCCCTCGAGGTCGCGCTGGGTCACCGGCATCGGCCGCAGCGTCGCCTGGTGGTCCATCGAGAGGCCGAGCACCATGTGGGTGAGGTTGCGGTCTTCGCTGCCCGGGGCGGCGATCCGCTCGTCCACCTGGAATAGCTCGGCTTTGTCCCAGGGCATCTGCTCTTCTTCGCCGAGGATCGCCAGCATCGCCCAGGGGCTGCGGCCGCCGCTCATCGCCAGCGAGAAGATGTTGCGCTCGCTGACCGCGGCGGCGCCAATCTCGGCGATCACCTCGGCGGCGCGCCGCGCCGCGGCCTTTTCGTCGGCGCAGACCTCGAGATCGATCGCCACGTCTCCGCCTAGGAAGACTTCTCGTCGTGGCCGCCGAACTGCTTGCGCATCGCCGAGAGGACCTTGTCGGCAAAGTCGTCGAGTCCGCGCGAGGCGAAGCGCTCGTACAGCGCGGTGGTCAGCACCGGCGCCGGCACACCCTCGTCGATCGCGGCGATCGAGGTCCAGCGCCCCTCGCCGGAATCCGAAACGCGGCCCTCGAACTCGGAGAGGTCGGCTGATTCCTGCATCGAAGCGGCGGTCAGGTCGAGCAGCCAGGAGCCGATCACACTGCCCCGGCGCCAGACCTCGGTCACCTCGGGCAGGTCGAGGTCATACTGGTAGTACTCGGGCTGCTCCAGCGGCGCGGTCTCGGCGTCGGCCTCGCGCTGAACCTTGCCGGCGTTGGCGTTCTTGAGGATGTTGAGGCCCTCGGCGTAGGCGGCCATGACGCCGTACTCGATCCCGTTGTGGACCATCTTCACGAAGTGCCCGGCGCCGTTGGGACCGCAGTGCAGGTAACCGTTCTCCGACGGCCCCGGCTCGCCGCTGCGGCCCGGGGTCCGCTCGGCCACCTCGACGCCCGGAGCGAGCGAGGCAAAGACCGGGTCGAGCCGCTGCACGGCCCCATCGGGACCGCCGATCATCAGGCAGTAGCCGCGCTCGAGGCCAAAGACGCCGCCGCTGGTGCCGCAGTCGACCAAGTCGATCCCGCTCTCGCGCAGCATCTCGGCGCGGCGGATGTCGTCGCGGTAGTAGGAGTTGCCGCCGTCGACGATCGCGTCGCCGGAGTCGAGCGCGGCGGCGACGTCGGAGATCGTCTTCTCGGTGATCTCGCCCGCCGGCACCATCACCCACACAGAGCGCGGCGCGCTCAACTTCGAGGCGAGGTCCTCCAGCGAGGCGGCGCCCTCCGCGCCCTCCCCGGCCAGCTCCGAGACGGCCTCGGGATTGACGTCGAAGACGACGAGGCGATGACCGTCGCGCATCAGCCGCCGCGCCATGTTGGCGCCCATGCGGCCGAGTCCGACCATTCCCAGCTCCATGAGACGTAACCCTACGCGAGCCGGGCAATGACTGGCTGCATGGCCAACGGGTAGCCTGGCGAGCGAATGCCGAAGGACGCCGCCCCGCACTCCGATGCTCGCGCCGATGTGCTGACGATCTTCGGGATCAGCGGCGACCTGGCGAAGAAAATGACCTTCCGGGCGCTCTACCGGCTCGAGGCCCGCGGCAAGCTCGGCTGCCCGATCGTCGGCGTCGCGATCGACGATTGGGACGACGAGCAGCTGCGCGAGCACGCCCGCGAATCGATCGCCGCCACCGTCGACAGTCCCGATGGAGACGTCTTCGCCCGCCTGGCAGAGCGCCTCTCCTACGTTCAAGGCGACTACGCCGACCCCGCCACCTTCAAACGGGTCGCGGCTGCGATCAGCGACGCCAAGCGGCCCGTCTTCTACCTCGAGATCCCACCGGGGCTATTCGCTCCCGTGGTCCATGGCCTGCGCGACGCCGGCCTCACCGAGAACGCCCACGTCGTGATCGAGAAGCCCTTCGGCCACGACCTCGCCTCGGCCCAGGCGCTCAACGCCGACCTCTGCGAAGCGCTCGAGGAGCGGCAGATCCTGCGCATCGACCATTACCTCGGCAAGGAGCCGGTGATGGACATCACCTACCTGCGCTTCGCCAACGCCGCCCTGGAGCCGATCTGGAACCGCCAGCACGTCTCGCACGTGCAGATGACGATCGCCGAGGACTTCGGGGTCGACGACCGCGGCCGCTTCTACGACGCGGTAGGGGCGATGCGCGACGTGATCCAGAACCACGCCCTGCAGGTGCTGGCCCTGGTCGGCATGGGCCCGCCGACCGGCAACCACCACGACTCGGTCCGCGACAAGAAGCTCGAATTCTTCAAGGCAACCCGCACCGCGGATCCCAAGCGCTACGTACGCGGCCAGTACAAGGGCTTCCTCGACGTCAAGGACGTCGCCCCCGATTCCACCACCGAGACCTTCGCCGCCGTCGAGCTGGCGGTCGACAACTGGCGCTGGAGCGGCGTGCCCTTCTTCATCCGCGCCGGCAAGTGCATGCCGGCGAAGTCGAGCGAGGTCACGGTCGTCTTCAAGCGGCCGCCGCCACTGGGCGTGGGCCCAGGCAAGCGGCCGGAACCGAACCAGATGACGGTGCGGATCGAGCCTACGCCCGGCGCCCGCATGCGCCTCTTCGCCAAGAAAGCTGGAGAGGAGGCCTTCGAGCCTGCCGACATGGAGGTGCTCTTCGAAAAGGTGCCCGGCGAGGAGCCCGAGCCATACGAGCGACTGCTCGGCGACGCGATCGCCGGCAATCACCAGCTCTTCACCCGCCAGGACACGGTCGAGGAGACCTGGCGGATCGTGCAGCCCCTGCTCGACGAGCCGGGCCCGGTGCACCAGTACGACCCCGGCACCTGGGGGCCGCCGGAGGCGGAGAAGCTGACCCGTGGCATCTGCCAGTGGCACGAGCCCTGGCTGCCGAGTTAGCACGCTGCCAGGACGCAATTCCTACCGCCATGCTAGGTTTGGCACCCCTAATTAGGGACGCCTAATTGATGTCTGACCAAGCAGAGCAGAGGAACTAGCAGCATGATCCCCACTCTCGTAATCGCCCTGCGCGAGGGCGTCGAGGCCTCGCTGATCGTCGGCATCATCGCCGCCTTCCTGGTCAAGGAGGGGCGCGGTGACGCCATGCGCCAGATGTGGCTCGGCGTCTCGATCGCCGTCGCGCTTTGCGTTGGCATCGCGGTGATCCTCCGCATGGTTGGCGAGGATCTCCCCCAGCGCCAGCAGGAGGGCCTGGAGACGGTGATCGGGCTGATCGCGGTTTCGGCGGTCAGCTACATGATCATCTGGATGCGGCGCAACGCCAAGGGCATCAAAAAGGTGCTGGAAGGCAACGCGGCAAGCGCTTTGGCAAGCGGCTCGACCATGGCCCTGGTCGCGATGGCCTTTTTGGCGGTGCTGCGGGAGGGCTTCGAGACCTCGGTCTTCCTGCTCGCAGCGTTCCAGGACGCCAGCGACACCACTGCCGCCGGCGCCGGCGCGGTGATTGGCCTGCTTGCCGCCGTGGGCATCGGCCTTGGCATCTATCGCGGCGGGGTGCGCATCAACCTCACGCGCTTCTTCCGCGTCACCGGCTTGATCCTCGTCTTCGTAGCCGCCGGCCTGCTCGCCACGTCGCTGCACACCGCCCATGAGGCGGGCTGGTTCAACGGCCTGCAGGGCCAGGCGCTGGATCTCACCTGGCTGGTACAGCCGGGCACGGTCTCCGGCTCGCTGCTGACCGGGATGCTCGGCCTGCAGCCGCAGCCGACGGTCGGCGAGACGCTGATCTACGCGCTCTACGCGGTTCCGATGGCGCTCTACGTGCTCTGGCCCGACCGCCTGCGGGTACGGCGGGCGCCCGCCCGCGCCCGCAGGGGCAACGCTCCCGCCCAGAGCCCGGCTTGAGACCGCTCTCGCAGGCCTGGCGACGAGCGAGCTGACACGGCGCCGCTTCTGGCCAGGCTCGCTGAGCTTCCGGTGCGCCTTTCACGGCCTATGACGGGAAAAGGCGCACCGGAACGTATTCCGATCATATGGGTCGGTTTTTGTTAGGGTGCCCTAACTCGTCCGATACAGACAGGAGCCCTCCCCGATGAACCGCATTTCCGTCCGTCTCCCGCTGGCCGCTATGGCCCTCGGCCTGGTTGCGTCTCTCGCAGCCGGCTGCGGCTCGAGCGAAGACCCTCCCCCCGGAGCGACGAAGCTCTCCTTTGAGCTGACCGATGCGGGCTGCGCTCCGAACTCGACCAGCGCCCCGGCGGGCCCGATTCTCTTCGAAGTCGAAAATGCTGGCACGACCGCGGTGACCGAGATGGAGGTGATGGAAGGCGACGCCATCCTCGGTGAGAAGGAGGACCTCTCCGACGGCCTCTCCGGCAGCTTCTCGCTCACGCTCGCGGCGGGGAACTACACGATCTATTGCCCCGGGGGGTCGACCGACGAAGGGACGCTGAGGGTAACCGGCAAGAATGCCGCCCCGGCCAACGCCCCTGACGAGAAGAGCGCGCGGCACTGACCAAGGCGGAACGCGCAAGTTGGCACAGGAAATCGACGCTATCGCCGAGGAGTTGTCACAGGTGCCCGCCCAGATCGTCGGCTGGGACCCATAGCCTGGTCTGCGTGACCGCTGCCACCGAGAACAGAGCCGATCAGCTGCTCGAAAAGCTTGGCTTCGAGAGCTGGCGGCCTGGGCAGAAGGAGGCGGTTGAGGCGGGGCTGGAGGGGCGGGACTCGCTGATCGTGATGCCGACCGGCGGCGGCAAGAGCCTCTGCTACCAGCTGCCGGGGCTCGCCAGCGAGGATCTGACGATCGTCGTCAGCCCGCTGATCGCCCTGATGCAGGACCAGTGGCGGCGGCTGACAGCGGCCGGGCATCCGGTGGCGATGATCTCCTCTGCGATGAGCCCGGAGGGCGCCCGCGAAGCCCTCGAGCAGGTGCGCAGCGGCACCGCGCGGATCGTCTACTGCTCGCCGGAGCGCTTCGCCTCGACCGTCTTCCTCGAGGCGCTTGCGCAGAGGCGGATCGACCTGCTCGCCGTCGACGAGGCGCACTGCGTCTCCGAATGGGGGCACGACTTCCGTCCCGACTACCTGCGCCTGCCCGAGATCGCCGAGCGGCTCGGGCGCCCGCCGGTGATGGCCTGCACGGCAACGGCGACCAAGGCCGTGGCGGCCGAGATCGTCTCCCGCTTCGGCCTGCGCGAACCGCTGCAGGTGCGCTCCGGCTTCGACCGGCCCAACCTCTCCTTCGACGTCGTGCGACTGGAGGGCAAGGGGTCAAAGGCGCGGCGCCTGGCCCTGCTCGAAGGCGGCCTCGCCGACCCGGCGAACCGGCCGGCGATCGTCTACTGCGGCACCCGCCGTGACACCGACGAGGTCGCCCAGGCCCTGCGCGAATCCGGCCTGCGAGCGCTCGCCTACCACGCCGGCATGGAGCCCGATGACCGCACCTCGACCCAGCGCCGCTTCATGGAAGGCGACGCCGAAGTGATCGTCGCCACTAACGCCTTCGGCATGGGGGTCGACAAGGCTGACGTGCGCTCGGTCTGGCACATGGCGATCCCGACCAGCCTCGAGGCCTACTACCAGGAGGCGGGGCGCGGCGGCCGCGATGGGCTGCCGGCGAAAGCCGTGCTGCTGGCGATGAAGGCGGACCTCGGCCGGCTGGTGCGCTTCATCGAGCAGCGTGACCCGGAGCTGACGATCGCCCGCGAGCGCGGCTGGCGCGACTACCGCACGATCAAGTCCTTCATCTACGGCGATCGCTGCCGGCGCCGCAGCATCCTCGACCACTTCGGCGATCGCGAGGCCGGTCGTCCGATCGGCCGCTGCTGCGACTTCTGCGACGCCGCCGGATGGCTGCCCGATCCAGAGACCATCGTGGTGCGTCGCGCGGCCAAGCCCAAGGCGCCACCGGCCGAGCTTGCCGAGGCCGACGGGCCGCTGTTCGAGGAGCTGAAGGCCTGGCGACTGAAGGCCGCGGCCGGCAAGCCCGCCTACACCGTCGCCCACAACAAGACATTGGCCGCGATCGCCGCCAATCGCCCCACCGACGAGGCCAGCCTCGCCGAGATCAGCGGCGTCGGACCGAGCTTCGTCGCCAAGTACGCCGGCGAAGTGCTGCAACTCGTCGCCCAGTAGCCGGGGCAACCCGACGCCGGCGGCTGTGTTGTCGCAAGGTGGTCGGCCAACCGGGATCGAAGTCCGCCTCGATGAATTGCCGCCTGTCCAAACGCCTCCTCGCGCTGGCGCTCGTTGCCACTTTCTGCGCCGCCATGCCCGCCATGTCGCAGGCCGGCATTTTGTTGCCCAAGGGCAAGAAGATCTTCTTCGGCGTCAGCGACACCGGCAACCCGGCCGACTTCGGCCACTTCTCCGCCGACCTGCACAAGCACCCGGCGCTAATCGAGAGCTTTCGCAGTTGGGGCGCCGAATTCCCCGACTCGATCGAACGCTGGCAGGCGGCCCGGGCGCGGCCGGTCCTGCACCTGACCAGCGCCGACTCGGGTGATGGCCACGAGCTGATCAGCCCGCGCGCGATCGCCCAGGGCTATGGCGACGAATACCTGGTCAGGCTCAACCGGCTCTTCTGGGAGAAGAGGATGCCCGCCTACATCCGCCCGCTGGGCGAGCCCAACCGCTGCCTCAACGTCTACTCCGCCTACGACTGCGCCGGCAATCTACGCGACGCCGCCCACAAGCCACGCTGGTACAGGCTCGCCTTCCGCCGCATCTTCATCCTCGTCCATGGCGGCGGCAGCCGCGCCAAGATCGATGCCCGGCTCGGCGAAACCGGCCTACCGCCGCTGCGCGCCGGTGGTGGGGGCCTGCCGCGCGCGCCCGTCGCCGTGCTTTGGAGCACCCTGCCGGCCGGCTCGCCGACCGTGCCCCAAAACCGGCCCAAATACTTCTACCCGGGCGACAAGTACGTCGACTGGGTCGGCACCGATTTCTACTCCGACGACCAGGACTGGAAGGCGCTGACCGGCCTCTACAGGCGCTTCTCCAGCAAGCCCTTCGCGATCCCCGAGTTCGGCATCTCAACCGGCGCTGACGACCCGGCTTACATGGACCACCTGCTGGGTTGGGTGCGCGGTCACAAGCGCTGCAAGATGCTCATCTACTACCAGGACTTCGGCTCTGCCAGCTCCTACCGAATCCAGAACTACCCGGCCAGCCTGACCGCCCTCAGCGACGCCCTGCACCACCCTGTCTTTCCGGCTTTTGCCCCGAACCCGCCGCTGACGCCACCGCCCCCGCCGGGCGGTGTTGCCCAGGGCAGTAACTGAACGAAGCGGCGAGGGACGCCAGCGAGGGGGCGCTCGGACGAGCGTCCCCTCGCTGGCGTCAGCTAGATGTGCGTCGTTCCTATTCTCTTACCGCCCAAACCGGGTTCGGTTCTTCAATTTTGTAAGTCGCGCTAAGCGTAACTTTCCCGCAGGTTCCCGTAGCCAGAGGCTCTTCGACCGCTTTCAGCAGCGCCGGCGCGCCACCGGTGAAGTCAAGTTCGGCGGCCGTTGCCGAAGCGGTGCAGGTTTTTTCGGAACATTTTTCAAAGGCGAGTTTGGGGCTCGCGATGGTCAAAATGCCATTTCCTTTTTCGCCAGCTTCGAGGGTCCCACCTTTCCAGCTAAGTCCCTGAGCTTCGACTTTGCAACCCACTCCGCATTCACTGAAGGTAATGGTGTTAACTGTAAATTCGAGTGGGACGTTGTCTGCTTCCATCTCGGTATCGCTTGCAAGTCCCGTGAGTGCAGATTTTTTGCAGGTCGCTTTGACCGCACCCCCGAAAGTCACTTCAGTACTCGATGCTTTGATAGTGACTGGGATATCTTTTCCTTCAACTTCTCCTTCCCACTCGTTTTTTTCTGCGCACGGGGCTTCGTTCGCCTTGCACAGCGTCGTGGCAGATGCCGATGTGGCACCGATGGCTGCGAACGCCGCGAGTACGACGGCAACCATAGTGCCCACCATCTTTTTGTGACTCACTTGTATTCTCCTTGTCATCCGGTGCGCGAGCACCGGTTCATCGATTACTTGCCTCGGGCCTGGATACAACAGGTCCGAGGCGAGCTCTTTGGACCTAGCTCAACCTCGAATCACGCACTCCGAGGCCGCAAGCGTGCTTGCTTGGACATGACGGCCAGCGCGAAGGCGAGGCGTGATACCCCTACCATTCTTCGGATAATTAGTCAAGAAATATTGATTAATAGCCTCTTGACTAATGCTGATGCGAGCTTGTGGTCCCCCTACCCCCCGCGGGTGCGACGATCGCCGGGGCGACGGCGCGTTTGTACTCGTAGGGCTGCAGGGCGGTGATGCTCGAGTAGCCGGTCAGGTAGATGCGGCGGCCGTCGGAGATCACCGGCGAGTAGGTGCCGCGCGAGTAGCTGAAGACCTTGCGGCCGCTCTTCATCATGAAGCCGCTGGTCGTGTTGTTGGTGAACTCGGCGACGTAGACGATGTCGCCGATCGAGGAGAGCGAGCCGACGACCTGACCGCCGGCCGAGCGGCTCCAGCGGAGGCTGCCGTCCTTGGCGTCGAGCGCGTAGACGTTGCCGTCGAAGGAGCCGATGTAGACGGTCGGGGGGCTGTGGCGGGTGGTCGAGACGGTCGGGCCCGAGTAGGCGTAGCCACCGGTCGAGTAGCTCCAGGCCAGAGTGCCGTCCTTCAGGTCGAAGCTGTAGACGCGATCGTCGTTGTTGCCGGCGTAGACGCGGCCGAAGGCAACGGCTGGGGTCGAGTAGAACTCGCCCGAAGTGCCGAAGCCCTGGCCGAGCGAGGAGGTCTGCCAGATCAGCTTGCCGGTCTTGGCGTCGACCGCGTTCATGTAGCCGCCGTAGTCGCCGACGTAGAGCCGGCCGCCGTAATAGGCGGGAGCGGACTTGACCGGACCGCCGAGCTGGGTCGTCCAGCGAACGTTGCCGCTGATCGTGCTGAGCGCGTAGAGGTTGCCGTCCTCGCAACCGAAGTAAACGGTGCGGCCGACCACCACGGGCGAGGACTCGGCCCTTCCCGGCAGCGAGTGCTTCCAGATGATCTTGCCGGTCTTGGCGTCGAGCTTGACGATGTGGCCGGGGACGAGGTTGACGATGTAGAGGCGGTGCCGGGAGTAGGTGGGGGAGGAGGCGTTGAGGCGGCCGATGCTGCGTTCCCAGAGAACCTTGCCGGTGTCCGCATCGAGCGCATAGGCGGTTCCGTTGTTGTTGACGAAGTAGAGCTTGCCGCCGACGTAGATCGGCGGGAACTCGAGCAGCGGGCGCTCGGTGAAGCGCCAGAGCTTTCGGAAGGGAGGCTTGATCCCGCTCGCCGGCAGGTAGCGGGTGCGCGCCGGGTTGAGCCCGTACATCGGCCAATTGATCGTCTTTGCCTTCGGCGCCGGCTTCGGCGGCTTCTGCGGCACGAAGGTGGCGTTTTCGTTATGCACGTCGGCCGGACGCTTGAGCAGCTCGTAGGCGAGCACGCCGGCCCCGAAGACGGCGATCGCGCCGGCGGCGATCAGGCCAATCGCGAGGCGCCGGTGCTGCTTCCAGAGGTGCTCCGCCTGCGCCCACAGACCGGCGAGGAGTGTTTTGGCGGCGCCGCTCAACCCCCCGCCGCGGCGCGTCGCTCGGACTCCTTGACGACGCCGTCGATCAGCCCCTTGACTCCCTGCTTGACCGCCGCGACGACGAGCGCTCCAACTACCGGCACGGTCGGCTCGGTGCGCACTGCGTAGACCATCTCGGTGCCGCTGCGGACGGCGCTCAGCCTCACCGTGCCGACGTGATCGCGGACCGGCAGGCCCGACAGCAGCTTGTAGGAGAAGCGCTCGTCCGGCTCATAGGCGATCACCTCCTCGCGCAGTGGCGGGCCGACGGCGCTCAGCTTGCGGATCGCGCCGAGGCCGTTGGGAGCGGGCTCGCCCTCGCGCTCGATCTCCGACTTGCGCAGCGGGGTCATCTCGGCGTAGTGGCGATGATCGGTGAGCACCGCGAACACCGTCTCCGGGGACGCGGCGATCTCGCGGGTGAGGGTGAAGCTGGCCACGGCCGCGAAGGCTATCGGGAGGGCCGGGTGGCCCTCAGCCCAGCTTCCAGCGTTGGGGATCGCTGCCGTCGACCCGGGCGACTTCGCCGAGGATCACCATGTGGTCGAGGCAGGAGAGGACGATCTGCAGTACCCAGGCGCTGACCGGCGTGTTGACGTTGTCGGCCCCGACTATCTCGGCAACGATCTCGAAAGCCGTCCTCTCCCCCTCGCCGAGCGCCTCGCGGGTCTTCTCTAGCAGCTCGGTGACCTGCCGCCTGGCCTCGGCGATCTTCGCCTTGGGGTCGCGGAAGGGCCGGCCGTGACCGGGCAGGCAGAGGTCGACCTCGAGCGGCTCGACCCGGGCGAGGCTGCCGAGGAACTCGCCGATCGGGTCGGGGCTGTGACCGTGGTCGAAGAAGAGCACCGTGCGGCCGAGCAGGTGGTCGCCGGAGATCATCAGCTTGCGCTCGGGCTGGTGCAGGACGACGTGCGAGGGGGCGTGCCCGGGGGTCTCGTAGACCTGCCAGATGCCGAGGTCGGTCTCCACCTCGACCCCGGGCAGCAGATCGCGGTCAGGCTCGACGATCCCGTCGATGCCGTTGTCGCTGTTGTCGCTGCGCTCCCGGTAGCGTTCGAGCCCGGCGATCGGGACGCCGCTCTGCCGCGCCACCTCGAGCCGCTGCTCCAGCGCGGCGACCGGGTCGTCGGCGAGCAGGCGCACGTGTTCCCAGGCCGGGTGCATCCAGAGCTCGCAGCCGGCGCCCTCGACGATCGGCGCCGCCAGCCCGTAGTGGTCGGTGTGGGAGTGGGTGCAGACGAGCAGCTTCACGTCCTCGAGGCTGAAGCCGGCCTGGGCGAGCGCGAGGTCGAATTGGCGCATCCGCCCCTTGCCGCCGATCCCGGTGTCGAAGAGGACGATGCCGCCGTCGGCCTCGATCGCCCAGACGTTGCCGTGCGGAACTCCGGGCCAGGGCAGGGCGAGGCGCAGACGCCAGATGCCCGGCAGAACCTTTTCGCCGCGCGGCGCCTCGGCGCGTTTGCGCTCCTCAGCCATCCGGCCCATCCTCTCAGTAGAACCCGACCGCGAGCGTGACCGCCGTCATGCGGATAGGTTCCCTTGGCAGATGGAGTCGACCAGCCCCAAGCGCGCCGGACTCGTCCTCAGCGCGCTGATCCTGGTCGCCGCGGTGGCCAACCTCAACCTGGCCGTCGCCAACGTCGCCCTGCCCGACATCGGCAAGGACTTCAACGCCGGCCAGACGACGCTCAACCTGGTCGCGGTCGGCTACTCGCTCGGCCTCGCCACCTCGGTGCTCTACCTCGGCGCACTCGGCGACCGCCACGGGCGCAAGATGATGCTGCTGCTCGGCATGGGCATCTCGATCCCGGCCTCGCTGCTGGCCGGCTTCGCCCCTTCGATCGGCGTCCTCTTCGCCGCCCGCGTGATCGGCGGCGTCGCCGCCGGCATGGCCTTCCCCACCACCCTGGCGCTGATCACGGCGCTCTGGTCGGGCAACGAGCGCACCCGCTCGATCGCGCTCTGGTCGGCCATCGGCGGCGCGATCGCCTCGCTCGGCCCACTGCTCTCCGGTGCCCTGCTCGAGCACTTCGAATGGGGCTCGGTCTTCCTCGTCACCACACCGCTGGCGGCGCTCGCGCTCTACCTCGCCTGGCGCTACGTCCCCGCCCACGTCAACGAGACGACCGAGCCGGTCGACAACCTCGGCGGAGTCCTCTCGATCCTGCTGGTCGCGGCGCTCGTCCTCGGGATCAACCTGGCCCCGGTGCCGGGCAAGGGCGCCCTGGCGATCGGCCTCGGCATCCTCGCCGTGGCCGCGACGGGCGCCTTCGTCCTGCGCCAGCGCCGCGCCCGCTCGCCGCTGTACGACCTCGAGGTGGCGAAGAGGCGAGTCTTCTGGGTAGCGGCATGCGCCGGGATCATCGTCTTCGGCTCGCTGATGGGGGCGATGTTCATCGGTCAGCAGTTCCTCCAGAACGTGCTCGACTACTCGACCCTCGACTCCGGCCTGGCGATCCTGCCCGCGGCGGTCCTGATGGTGATCGTCGCCCCCCGCTCGGCGAAGCTGGTCGAGGCGCGCGGCGCCCGCTTCACCTTGCTGGTCGGCTACGTCTTCTGCGTCCTCGGCTTCCTCACCATGCTGCTGCTCTGGAAAGAGGACATCGCCTACTGGAAGGTCGGCCTCGGCTACGCCTTCATCGGCATCGGCGTCGGCTTTGCGGGCACCCCAGCCTCCCACTCGCTGACCGGATCCGTGCCGGTCAAGCGAGCCGGCATGGCCTCGGGGACAGCCGACCTGCAACGCGACCTCGGCGGCGCGATCATGCAATCGATCTTCGGCGCCCTGCTCACCGCCGGCTACGCGGCCGCCGCCAGCGCCGCGATCGCCTCCTCGGGGGAATCGGCCAGGGTGACCGAAAACGTCGAAGGCGAGCTGACCAAGTCCTTCTCGAGCGCCGCCGATCTCGCCTCGCAATACCCAGGGCACAGCGAGCAGATCATCGCCGCGGCCAAGGCCTCCTTCCTGCAGGGTGACGCCTGGGCCTACAGCGCCGGCATCGTCGCGATCCTGCTCGGCGCCGCCCTCGTCTTCTTCGCCTTCCCGAAGCGCGACGAGGAGGAGCACCTGCTCGCCCAGTACGCCGCCGAAGACAGTTAGCCCGGCTCCGGCCGGCCCGGGAGATTGCGAAGATGGCAGCGATGGCCGCCGCCGAGGAAACTCGTTCCTCCCGCCTGGGCGCGACGCTGCGCGAAGGCGAGAGGGTGACGCCGCTGGAGCTCTTCTTCGACCTCGTCTTCGTGCTGGCGATCACCCAGTGCACAGCGCTGATGGCGCACCACCCGACCTGGTCCGGGATCGCCCAGGGCCTGCTGGTGCTGGGCATGCTCTGGTGGGCGTGGACCGGCTACTCCTGGCTGACCAGCGTGATCGACCCGGAGGAGGGCGCGGTGCGCCTGGTCATGTTCGGGGCGATGGCGGCGCTGCTGCTGGTCTCGCTCTGCGTGCCGGAAGCGTTCGGCAGCCTCGCGCTCGCGTTCGCCCTGATCTTCGGGGTCGTCAGGGTCGCCCACATCGGCCTCTTCATGCTCGCCAGCCCGGATGACGACGGCCTGCGCCACTCGGTCCTCGGCCTCGCCGGCAGCACCGTGATCGCGGTGGCGCTGCTCGCGGCCGCCTCGCTCTTCGACGGCCTCGCCCAGGGCGCGCTCTGGGCGCTAGCCCTCTTCCTCGACATGGGCGGGCCCTACCTCTTCGGCTCGGAGGGCTGGCGCCTGGTGCCGGGCCACTTCGCCGAGCGCCACGGGCTGATCGTGATCATCGCTCTGGGCGAGTCGATCGTCGCGATCGGGGTTGGCGCCTCGCACGAGCTCAGCCTTGGCATTGGCACCGCCGCGGTGCTGGGCGTCGCGCTGACCGCGGCGATGTGGTGGATCTACTTCGACATCGTCGCGATCGTCTCCGCCCGTCGGCTCGCCGAGGCCGACGAAGGCAAGATCCAAAACGAGATGGCGCGGGACTCCTACTCGTACCTGCACCTGATTCTGGTCGCCGGCATCGTCCTCGCGGCGCTCGGGCTGAAACTGACGATCAGCCACTTCGGCGACCACCTCCACGCCGTGCCGGCCTTCGCCCTGCTCGGTGGCGTCGCCGTCTACCTGCTCGGTCTCGTCGCCTTCCGCTACCGCCACGTCCACTCGATCAACCGCCAGCGGCTGGGGCTGGCGATCGTGCTGCTGATCCTCGTCCCCGTAGCCTCCGAGGTGCCCGCCTTGGTCGCGCTCGCGGTGGCCAACCTGCTGATCTGGACGATGATCGTCTACGAGACCCGCATGTACGGCGAGGGACGCCAGCGGGTGCGGCGGCCTCAGGCCGCCTGATCGCGCCGCCTGCGAGGGCCGAGCGGGTGCTCGAACTCCTGCACCCCGCCAGCAATCGCGAAGCACGCAGCACCCAGCAAAGTGCCCCAGTTGGCGATGCCGGTCGCCAACATGTCGCCCGAGGAGGGGCGTACGAATGTGGCGACGGCGGAGACCATGAAGAGGACCGAGCCGAGCTGGTTGACGGCGATGATCCACCAACCGAGGTCGCGTCGCCGCCAAACCGCCCAGAAGCGTCCGGCGATCCCGGCCATCGCCAGGTGCCCGGAGATGAGGAAGAGAGCGCAGCCGACCATGTCGGGCGACCAGACCAGGCGATCGAACGCTGTCGGGGTGAGTTCCTGGATGAACGAGTCGACCAGGTTGATCGCAAAGACGAGCGTGCCGGCGAAAAGGACGGCGGCGCTGGAGCGCTGCAAGCGCGGCTCGCCGCGGACTTGGACGACCGAGGCGTAGCCGCCGGTGCTGAAGAAGACGCCCCCGACGAGATAGATCGTCGCGCAGGCGGTTGGGTTGACGCCGGCCTGGGCCAGGGCGGCACCGAGGGCAAAGAGCGAGCCGCCGATCAGAAAGGCAGTCGCCGCAACCGCATTGACGACGACGCTACGGCGAGACGAACGTCCCCGGGTCTGGACCGATGCGCTCACCGCGGTCGAGTCTCTCGAATTCCGCCATCTCGGCGTCGCTCAGCTCGAAGTCGAAGAGCTCGATGTTCTCGCGGATCCGCTCCGGGGTCGCCGACTTGGGGAAGACCACGTTGCCTATCTGCAGGTGCCAGCGCAGGATCGCCTGGGCCGGCGTCTTCCCGTGGCGCTCGGCAATTGCCGAGATCGTCTCGTCACCGAGCAGCTCACCTTGGGCCAGCGGGCTCCAGGCCTCGGTGACGACGCCGTGATCGGCGTGCCAGGCGCGCAGCTCGCTCTGCTGCAGGCGCGGGTGGAGCTCGATCTGGTTGACGGTGGGCCGCACCTCGGTCTCCGCCTCCAATCGCTCGAGGTCCTCGACGCGGAAGTTGGAGACCCCGATCGTGCGTGCCCGCCCCTCCTCGTGGATGCGTTCGAAGGCGCGCCAGGTATCGACGTAGCGGTCCTCGCTCGGCACCGGCCAGTGGATCAGGTAGAGGTCGACGTACTCGAAGCCGAGGCGATCGAGGCTCGCGTCGAAGGCCGCCAGGGTCGTATCGAAGCCCTGCTGGGAGTTCCACAGCTTGGTGGTGACGAAGACGTCCTCGCGAGGCAGGCCCGCGGCGGCGATCGCGGCGCCGACTCCTTTCTCGTTGCGATAGGCCGCGGCGGTGTCGATGTGGCGGTAGCCGACGTCGAGTGCCTGCTCGACGACCTCCTGGGTGTCATCAGGCGGGACCTGGAAGACGCCGAAGCCCAACTGGGGAATTTCGACGCCGTCGTGCAGGGCAAGACTGGGAATCGTCAACTCGGCCATCTGCTCGGCCTTCCTTTGCGGTCGCGGGCGTACAGGCGCTCAACTACCCGTTGAGGCAGCGCCTACGCGAGCCTCGGGCTAGCTGCTGGCGAGGCCGATGGCGAGCAGCGGAAAGGCCAGCATGATGCCGAGGTAGACG
>Ga0207639_10000855_pt1 | contig 20663 bp, 23 predicted proteins | sample KBSCornC32_FD_184299 | JGI IMG/M metagenome (GOLD analysis project Ga0207639, IMG submission 184299) | Corn rhizosphere microbial communities from Kellogg Biological Station, Michigan, USA - KBS Corn C3-2 (SPAdes) (version 2) | ecosystem: Host-associated > Plants > Roots > Rhizosphere > Soil ...
GTGTGGCCGTTCGAACCGGCCGATTGGGGAGGGCGGCTCTGAAGCCACTAAGCCGCCTTGACGGCATCTCCCGACACCGCCCGTCGCCTCCTGATCGCCTCGGCAATGAACACCCGGGACATCGCATGATAGAGTGGCTCGTGCGAAATCAGACGGGCCGTGCCGTAGCCCAGCATTGCCGCGCACATCAGCGCAATGACATTGTCGTGGTTACCGGTCATCTCCAGGATGATCACGAAGGCCGTCATCGGCGCCTGCACGACGCCGGCGAAATAACCGGCCATGCCGAGCAAGGCGGCAATGCCAGTGCTGGTACCTAAGACGAGGCCCAACGTGTTCCCTAAGCCGGCGCCCACCGCCAGCGACGGTGCGAAGATGCCGCCCGGAATACCAGAGACCATCGACAGCAGGCCCGCCGCGAACTTCTCCACGAAGAAGAACGCTGGCAGCGGAGTGCCCTCGATCGCGCCACGCGCCTGGGTGTAGCCCGTTCCGAAGGTCAGGCCGCCCGAGGCAAACCCGATGACAGCCACTGCCAGCCCGCAAACTCCCGCCACAAGCAGCGTGCGCCAGAGCGGCTGCAACGCATTCCAGCGGCGGATGCGGCGCATGGCCTTCAAGGCCAGCAGCGAAAACAGCGCGCCGACGCCGCCGCCGATGACACCGCAGGCCAGCACCAGCGGCCAATCGCTGGCGAAAGCCACGGTGTCCTTCGCGACACCGAAATAGGTGTAGTTGCCGAGTAGTCCAAACGAGGCGAGGCCCGCCAAAATGACGGCCGTAAGCACCAGCCCATTGGTGCGCGATTCATAGGTGCGGCCCATTTCCTCGATAGCAAAGACGATGCCGGCAAGGGGCGTGTTGAAAGCAGCCGCGATGCCAGCTGCCGAACCTGCCAGGATCAGGCCCCGCGCCTGCGCCATGCCGCCCCAGCGCGCGGCCTGCAGCATCAACGATGCTCCGACCTGTACCGTTGGCCCTTCGCGGCCGATCGAGGCGCCGCAGAACAGGCCGACGACGGTGAGTGCGATCTTTCCCATGACGAGCCGCAACGACAGGATGTGGTCCCGATCCTCGTCGTCCCGCAGGTGGCGCGCGGCAATCGCCTGTGGGATGCCGCTTCCCTGTGAGCCAGGAAAAAATGAATGGGCCAGCCACGCGCACAGAACGAAACCCAGCGGCGTTATCACCAGCGGAAGATAGGAGCGCCAGCCACCGTTGTTGCCGATGACGATACGGAACAGCGCTTGCGCTTGGTCGGCCATAATCGCAAACAGCACGCTGATCAGGCCGATCGAGATGGCGCCCGCCCAGAAGACAAGGCGCGGCTGCCATACGCGCCGCGAAACCCACATCGCCTGCGAGCGCCTCAGCATCGGGTGTTTTCGCGATACGCCTGCCATGTCCGACCCCGTTGTGATCGGCCCGGCCTAGCACGTTGGCACAGCCGATCAAACCCACGGCAGCGGACCAAACCGCCGCTCGGGCGGCTGCTGCATGACTTGCGTCAATGCACTAGGTGTCGCGGCGGACGTTAGAGAGACTCGGACCGGTCGCGCAATTATGGGGTTCCACCAGTGAAGCATCCCCTCCGCACACTTCCCAATGCGTGGCAGTGCCGGTGCGCCAGAACCGAATGTCCAGGAGTTCTTCGCCCAGGCGAAGGTCCTTGAAAGTTATCTCTGGCATCCAATCGGGCAGCTTCGGGTCGATGTACAACTTGCCGTTGGGCGCGTCTGCTCGCATCCCAACGATTGCCTGCAGGAAGGAAAAGCATGAGCCCGCAGCCCACGCTTGCGGAACATTCGCCCCCCTGTACTGCACTGGAAAAGTTGTAGGTGTCCGCGTCGACCCGGAATAGAGTTCGGGCATGCGATGCTGCATGAAGTAGCTTGCCGCACCACTTACGTCTCCGGCGATCCGGGCAGCTTCTTCGAAGAATCCATAGCGTCTAAAACCGAGTGCGATCAACCCGTTGTCGTGCGGCCATACGGACCCCCTCTGATAAGAATTCGGGTTGTAGGCTGGATGGTCGGCCGAAAGCGTCCGGATGCCCCATCCGCTCTGCATGTCCGGCATCATCAGCCTGCGCACCACGCTTGCGGCCCGCTCTGGGTCGACAATCCCGGACCATAGGCAGTGCCCAGGATTTGATGCGACGCTCAGAACCGGCTTCTTGTCCCCATCCAGCGCGAAGGCATAGAAACCTGACCCCGCATCCCAGAATTCCTCATTGAAGCGTGCGAACAACGCCTTGGCCTTGGCCGTCAGTTCTCTGGCGCGATCACCGTCGCCTCTAGCATCGTAGATTTCGGCCATGCGCTGCCAGCCGTCGTAGACATAGCCCTGCAACTCGCAAAGGGCCTTTGGTCCCTTGACCGGTGTGCCGTCGGGATAGACGACGGCATCCTCGGCGTCCTTCCAGCCCTGATTTTCATAGCCGGCTTTTGAGCGCGTTTCATATTCTTGAAAGCCATCGCCGTCACGATCGCCATAGCGGTCGATCCAGTCGAGGCATTTCTCAGCGGTACCGATGTGCCGCTCTATCAAACTGGCATCGCCGGTACAGCGCCAAGCGCTGTGAAGCGCGATCAGATAGAGGGGTGTTGCATCTGCGGTGCCATAGTAGGGCGTATGGGGAATTAGGTTGAAATGAGCGAGCTCGCCGATACGAAGCTCGTGCATGATCTTTCCGGGCTCTGCATCCCGGTAGTCGTCACGTGAGACGGCCTGAAACCGGCCTAGAACGTCCAAGGCACCCCGCGCGAAATTCGGATAGACCACGGCATTCTGAAGCGAGACGATCAGACTGTCGCGACCGAACAATCCTATGAACCACGGCAAGCCGGCAGCCGGAACGTACTCAAGGTGGTCCGTACCTTCGACGGGCAGTCGAAGTGCGGACATATCTTCAATTGCTTGAGTGTAGAGCTGTTCGAATGCGCCGTTCGGGGTGCTGAGCTTGCATGCCGAGTCACGCCATTTGGAAACCCGCTGTGCGGTTTTCGAACTCAAGCATCTGTCAACGCAAGCGCGTGGGGCCCGAGACGTCTTCTGACCCTGGCCAAAGTCGTAGAGAAGGCAAGCATGCCAGGTCGCACCAGGCTCGAGCCTGATATCGAAAGAGATTCTCCCATTGGCATAGACAGGCTTTGTGGGCGTTCTGTGTACCGCGATGGTGATTGCCCGTCTAAAATCCTGATTTATGTAGGACGTATTGAGGCGCGCGCTCCCGGGCATCCATTTTGTGGTGATCCGACCACGGCGAACAACAGCGCCAGCCTTGACTTCGAAGAGGTCTGCGAAGTCACAACGAATGCCGACTTCCAGATTGAATTGCACTGCCTCTAGCCCGTGGTTCACCAGGTCTAGATCCTCATGCAATCCTCCGTCACCCAAGGCGCGACCGATTGTCAGCCCGAGATTGCCGGCCTCCACCGGACCGGACTCCGTCGCAAATCGCCGATTTACCAGGAAGATTCTGGTGGCGAAGTGAGCGATGTTCCCGGAGTTGAGGAGATCCCAGGGCTCTCCATTGGCGGAAATCTGCCAACTTGAGACAAGTCGTGTATCGGAGGCATATAGACCCTGGTGCGTTGGCCAACGGATTTGGCCATCCTGATCTGTGACCAAAAAGCCAAAGCCTTCGTTGATTGCCAATCGCGGCGGTCCGATCGCAATTTCAGGGGTCATGTCGAGCATGTCTCATCAGTAGCTGGCCCTATTCGATCGTCTATTTGATCTGGTGCGGCAGCTAAGACCGGCAAGCGCGTCATATCCCTCGCGACCGCGAGACGCTTAACTCTCCCGTCACTGACCGCAGAAATGATCAAACCTGCGCCGCGAGTTTCCCTGCGAACGGCCGTTTACGAAAATGGGGTAAGCCCGCCACTACCTCGGTGGAACCCGAGTATGAGTTCTCCCGCACCGCTGCAAACCATTTTTTCAGTGCGTCGGTGAAACTGACGCACTGAAAGTCAGACTTTAAGCGTACCGGACCCTCAATTCTGGGGCAGGTCAGCCATTGGCCACAGGCAGCGCGACGAAGCGGTTCGTGTTGTCGCGGCTGATCTGCATCAGCACCGCCTTGCGGCCGGACTTCATTGCATCGGCCATGGCCTTTTTGACATCGCCGGTGTTGCTGACTTCGTTGGAATTGATCGAAGTGATGACGTCGCCCGGCTGGATGCCGCGGTCGGCCGCGGTACTGTCAGGATCGACGTCGGTCACGACCAGGCCTTTGCCGTTGTCGGCTTTGGTGACGGTCATGCCAAGATCCGCCAGCGTGTCGGCCTTGGCGGGGGCCGCCTGCTTGCCGCTGTCACTGTTCGACGCCTGCTTATCGCTGGCCGGTAGGGTGCCGAGATCGACCTTTACCGTTTCGTCCTTGCCATTTCGCCAAACAGTGACATCGACCGATTTGCCCGGCGCGAATGCACCGATCATGCGGGCGAGTTCCTTCGGCGAGGCGACATCCTTGCCGTCGACCTGGGTGATGACGTCGCCGGCGGTGATGCCCGCCTTCTTGCCAGGACCGGCGTCCTGGGCGCCCGAGACCAGCGCGCCCTTGTCCGACTTCAGGCCGAGCGACTCGGCGATATCCTTGGTGACGGGCTGGATTTCGACGCCGAGCCAGCCGCGCTGGACGGAACCGTTCTTCATCAGGTCCTCGACGACCTGCTTGGCGGTTGAGGCCGGAATATCGAAGGCGATGCCGACGCTGCCGCCCGACGGCGAGAAGATGGCGGTGTTGATCCCGACCACCTGGCCGTTGAGGTTGAAGGTCGGACCGCCCGAATTGCCGCGATTGACCGGAGCATCGATCTGGATGAAGTCGTCATAGGGACCGGCGCCGATGTCGCGGCCGCGGGCCGAGACGATGCCGGCGGTGACGGTGCCGCCAAGGCCGAACGGATTGCCGACGGCTACCACCCAGTCGCCGATGCGGACCTTGGAATCGTCGGCGAAGTCGACATAGGTGAACTTGCTGCCGCCGCCATCGACCTTGAGCACGGCGAGGTCGGTGCGCGGATCGGTGCCGATCAGCTTGGCGTCGAATTCCTTGCCGTCATTGGTGACGACACTGAAGTCAGAGCCTTCCGAGACGACGTGGTTGTTGGTGACGAGATAGCCATCCTCCGAGATGAAGAAGCCCGAGCCCTGCGCTATCGGGCGCGGCTCGCCATTGCCACGGTCGCGATGGCCGAAGCGGCGCATGCCGAACTGGCCGCCCTGGTCGCCAAAGCCGCGGAACTCCTTGAAGAAGCGGCGAAGTTGCGGATTGTCGGGCAGGTTATCGAAGCCATTCTGGTCGTTGGCGCCATCGTCGGCTGTCGACTGGACCTTGGCCTTGACTTTGACGCTGACGACCGCCGGCGACACGCGCTCGACCAGGTCCGCGAAGCCGGGGACTTGCGCTGACTGAACGTGCACAGCATCGGCCAGAACGGGTGTCGTGCCGGTAGCATAAGCGCCGAAGCCGATCGCTCCGGCGATAGCCAGGGAGGCAGCGGCAGCCATCAAGCGTTTGTGCGTGCTGGAAGATAAACCTTGGGAAGTTTTCATGATTTCATATCCTCTTTCGGGAATTCGCCCGAATGGGCATCGGTGCCGAGCAGAATAGAAAGAGGTGCATTACGGGATCATTTCCAGTGCATGAAATTTTCGTAACATTGGCGAATAATTGATCCAGATTTCACCTCCCAAGAGGATCTCGCGCGCATTCTTTCGAGGTCAAAAGTATCGATTTAAGACTGACATCAGCTATCGTGCTACTTGGCGCGTTCGGATTTCCTGCCTTTGGAATGAATGCAGCTGGCGGTGAACAGCACCGTTGCCGTAACGTATCGCTACATCCTGGCGGCAACCCTCCTGTCGAAGCCGTCCAGGATCTGCTCGGCCAAGCGAGCGTAGTTGCCATCAAAGTGATGGCCGCCGGTTGTCTTGATCACCTCGACACCTCGCGAGGAGAGCGCCTGACAAAATGTGTCAGTCTCTTCATTTCCGTAGAAACATTGGAGCAACTTCGCAGGCACCTGCTTGATCGCCGGCGCGACCGGAACCGCCTCGGAGCTGGGTGCAGCGCCAAGCCACCCCGCGACCTGAATCTCCCAGTCAGCTGCATTCGCGAACCCCAGCAGCGAAATCTGAGCGATACGTGATTTTATGTCGGCTGCGAGACGGTTGTAGACGAAAGGGAGCACATCCGCGCCAAACGAGTAGCCGACCAACGCAACATCCTTGGCGTGCCATTTTTCGCCATAGGCCTGGATCACCGCGGCAAGGTCGGCCGCCGTCTGCTCAGGCGTTTTCTTTTCCCAGAAATAGCGCACACTGTCCCAGCCGACGACCGAAACTCCCCGCGATTGCAGCTCTTCGGCGATCGTCTTGTCGAGATCTCGCCAGCCGCCGTCCCCCGACAAAACGATCGCCATCTGCCCGGTTGGGTGTGACGCTGGCAATTCGATCAATGGAAGCGCCGCGAGGCCGCTAGCGTCGCCCGCATCGAAATGCGGCTGCACCAGTGAGGTCACTGCATCGCTCGCGCTGCCGGGGATAGACTGAACGCTCATCGGCATGCCGGCGCTTTGGAGCGAGGCAAAATAGGTGCGCGCTTCCTTCGGCTCGGCGGCCGTGAAACCAAGGTTCCAAAACCCCTGCAGGGCCTTGGACGGTCCGTACGCGAAACCGCCAGGCTGGGGAGACGAGGGCGCGCCTGCGCAAAGCGGGCGTTCGCTCGGGAGAACCACGCTCGGGTCCACCGAGACAGCCCCTGCCACCGTGTTGACCGGAGCCTGCGCCAGAATGGCCCCTGCGAGCGTTCCGCCGGCATCGACACCGGCCAGAATGGGAAAATGGTACTGCAGGCCACTGTGCTCGCGCTGCAGCCGGCGGCTAAGGATCTCCACATCGCCCACGAGGTTATGGCAGGGCTCCTTTTCTTCCGCGAGCCTGGCAAGATACGTTTTGGTGTCCACGCCTACCGCGAGTGCCCCCTGCCGCCCTAGCGCCGCAAGTGACGCCTGGTTAGCGTCGCTCCATCCGTCCTGCCCCGAAAACAAAACGACGTATCCCTGGATCGGACCATTCGGCACCACAAGGTGGACATCCCCATAGCGGCCACCCTCGATCGCCAGTGACGGTGTCGGCGCCATGATTGCAAATGCTGCTGACAGTAGGATGGCAAGCTTATTCATTCTGCGTTCGTGCTCCTGAGCTCTTGAACCTGGCACCAATCAAGGCTGTGGCATCCGCGAGCACGACAAACGGGCTCAGCGTACCCGACGCCGCCAGATAGCGTGGTTCCCACATCGGATTGAATTTGTTCTTGAACGCCCTGAGGCCTTGGAAATTGTAGAGCCGGGTTCCATAGCGCCAGATCATCTCACCCAGTCTGTGCCATCGCGACGACAGTGGGGCAGCCGACACGCCGCTCAACGGAGCTATGCCTAGACTCAGATTGCCATAACCCATCTCCTTGAGTTCGAGGATGAGCTTCGTGAACAGGAATTCCATGGCGTAGGGCGATGCTGTGCCCGTGTGCCGCATAAGGCCGATCGAAGCTTCCTTCTGCGCCCCGGTTGTCATGACTGTAACGAACGCAACGGGAAGATCATTCTGTCGAACGAGGGCGATCCACTGAGATCCCAGATATGACGGTTCGAACGCGGCGATCGAGAATCCTTTTTCCCTGGTTCTGCGCGAACGCAACCATGCTGCCGAAATCTCGATCAAGGCATCCATGATTTCGGCGATCTGTCGGGGTGGCACCAGTTCGAACGTCAACCCTTCGCGTTCGCCTCGCTTGAGCGAATAGCGAAGGTGGGCACTTGCTCTGCCCTTCATGTCAAAACCGGCGAGCCCTACACATGCCTCCTCGCCAAGCTTCATCACTGACAGACCTGCGTCCAGATAGAACGGCAGGCTTTCAGGACGGATCTCGTAAAAGGCGGCGCGACCTCCATGGCTGGCGGCCAATGCAACAAATCGCTTGATCAATTCCGGCCATTCCTCGACCGGGCCGACTGGGTCGAAGAGCGCAATCCAGCTGCGGCCGCGCTTGCCGTACATTATGAAAGCGTCTCCCGTTTGCGAGAACAACAGGCTCTTGTCGCCCATGAGAGCCAGCATCGCCTGGCTCCTGGCTTGGGCACGAATGATCCGCGAAGCGTGTCCAAGCGCTATGAGGTCCGGGTGAGGTGCAAGCCCCTTTGGCGGGCGAAGCAACTGCCAAAGTCCGATGACGACGGCAAGAATTGCGGCGCCCAGCAAGGCGCGCAGCGCTCTGGGGGCCTGCGCATCAAACTCAAACTGCCACCATAGGTCGCGCGCTGTGTAGTCGGCGTTTCGGAACGCCACGAGGAAGATTACGGCCGTTGCGAGGACGATCACGCCTACGGCGAAGGCCCACCCTTGCGTAAAAGGTTGACCCAACATTGAAGCAGGTCGGTCAAACCGACGTTTGGTCGCAAGCAGGAGGCTGATGACAATCGCCAGGAATCCGGCCTCTCCATAAGCAAGTCCCTTGGCCAGGGACAAACCGAGACTTGCTGTCGCCATCAAGAGCGCAAGCCACCAGGCACCATCACGTCGTTCAAACAGTCCACGGGCCAGAAAAAGAAACACAACGCCGGCCAGACTGCCGAGAAAATGAGACGTTTCGACCACCCAAAGGGGCAGGCGCATCGAGAGGATCGCCAGTCTGTGACCGAACGTCGGTGTTGCCCCGGACGTGAGCAGCATCACGCCGGTTGCAAACGCGATGACGCCCATGAAGCGGGGCGAAAGTTGAGCGGCCGCCTCGATAAGCCGATCGTTGGCAGTGGGGATCCTCGTTCCCAAGGCAAGGCGGGTTTCGAATATTGCGAGTAGGGCCGCGGAAAGCACCAATGGCATCCCAAAGTATATCCCTCGGTACGCCAACAGCGCTGCCGCAATCTGATCGACGGGGGCATGTCCCGCATAGACCCAAAATACAGCAGCCTCAAATATTCCAATGCCGCCTGGCAGGTTGCTGACGGCCCCCAATGCGGTAGCAGCCGAGAAGATAGCGGCAAAGCTTAGGAAATTTATCGAAGCCCCCGGTAGAAGCACCCACAGAGTGGTTGCGGCTCCGAAGAGACGGATACCCGTCAGTCCAAGCTGCATGCCCGCGATCGCCTTGCTCGGGACTGCAATGCTGAAGCTGCCCACGCGGACTGGTCCGCGCAAGCCAAACAACAGGAGTGTGATGGATCCAGCGAGCGCACTCCCTGCTGCTATCTGCAATATGCCTGTCGGCCAGCCGAGAAGATGCGAGACTGGTCCAGCTTCAAAGAGTGTCGTCATGCCTCCGAAGCCGGCAAGGCCAAGGCCGAAGCCGCCTGCGACAAACAAAAGGAGCCGGGCGATATCCTCGGACCGAAGCCCGACGGCTCGGTAAATCCGGTATCGAACCGCCGCGCCGGTAAGGGTGCCGAAACCGACTGCATTCCCAAGAGCTGTTCCACAAAAGCCGGCCACAAGGGGCGCGAGACGTGGCGTGCGAGCGCCGACGTAGTAGACGGCGCACACGTCGCGCCCGACCACAGCCGCCAAGCTTACCACTGTCGCGAAGACCGCCCAGCCTATGGAAGCCGCCGGAAGGTGGCTGAGCGCGTGCACAAGGGCATGATAATCAATGCTCTGGATCGTGCTGCCAAATGCCAGAACAAGAAGGGTGAGCGCGGCAAAAATCGTTGCTGAAAGGCCGAGGCGGCGTGCCTTGGCGCCGGATTGGTCGCCCAGCAGCGCAAGGTCCAACTGTACCGCGCTTGGCGTAGAATTGCTTTCTGCGGAGCGCGCGCCTTCACCATCAGTCTGCGCGGTGAGCGACATTTCTTTAGGCCCGTATCTCTTGCCGTTGGAATGAGACATAGGCGATGGTGAACAGCACCAGAAGCGCGGCGATCATCCCGGCAAGCTGCGGCCAGATCAGCGCCACGCTGAGCGAGAAGGGCAGGGGCGCGCCCATCAGTGCTCCGCTCAACTGATTGGTGAAAAGCAGGCCAAGCGAGCGCGTCGACGGATTGAGCAGGGCCAGCGTTGTTTCGCCATACAGAGTATTGGGTGATATCCTGGCAATGGCCTGCTGGATGTCGATCTGGTGAACCGCTGTCATGGGATCGAGCGGGTCGATTGGCGCTACGGCGCCGGCGATCAGCGGCGACAGCATCGGCCAGAACACCGTGAACAGCAGCCAGGCCGTGAGCGCGCAAAGCGCCGAGGTTGCCGGCGATTTGACGATTGTGGAGAATGCCATCGCTACCGCCAGCCAGACGCCGGCGTAGACAAACGAGGCGAAGAGAAAAGCAAGGCCGCGGGCGATCTCCTCACCGCTTGGTGGCAGGCCCAGCAATAGCATGCCAAGGCCGGTGACCAGCAGCCAAAGTGCCAGCAGGCAGATGGCGATGACCAGTAGCCCGCCCAGGAACTTGCCCGTGAGAAGCGCGTCACGGTAGATCGGCTGCGACAGGATGCGTGACAGCGTGCGGCGATTGTATTCGCCATTGATGGCGTCGAAGCCAAGCGCAATAGCCACCAGAGGCACCAGGAAGCCGAGGAAGAAAACGAAGGACGGCAATGGTTGCTGCGCAGTGGTGAACAGGCGCAGGAACAGGAACTGGTCCTCACCGATTGTGGCCTTGATCTGGCCGATTGCGGCATAGACCGAGCCGACCGCCGTGAGCAGCACCAGAACCATCACCAAATGGATGCGGATGCTGTTCATATGATCGGCTGCTTCCTTGAGCGCGATCGTCGACAGGCCGGTAAATGGCGATCCTTCACGCCGCGACATCATGGCTCTCTCCTTCGAAAAAGCGGACATAAACCTCGTCGAGTGTAGCCTGGCGGATAGCCATGGAATGAAGCGCACCGCCGGCGCCCACGACACGACGGGCGATATCGGCCCTGACATCAGCATCGGCATCGACCAGCCAGTGTCCCGTCCTCAGGGCAGTCAGGCCCGATATGTGCTGCGCCCCGGCCAGGACCTTCACCAGATCTGCCTTCTCGGCTTCGACCTCGAGCTTGTAAGCGCCGCCGAGGATGCTGGCGGTGAGATCCTCGACACTGCCGATAAGGCCGACTTGGCCCCTGCGGAACAGCGCGACCCGGCTGCAGATCGTTTGCATCATCGCAAGTTGATGGGAGGAAAGCACGAACGTCACGCCTTCGTCCGCCAACTCACGGATCAACTCCAGCAGTTCCTGTGTCGCTTGCGGGTCAAGGCCGGACGTCGGCTCGTCAAGAATGGCGATCTCGGCTTGTTTGACCAGCACCTCGGCAAGCCCGAGTCGCTGGCGCATGCCACGTGAGAAGGTCGCGACGCGGCGGTCGGCGACCTCTGCAAGCCGCACTCGCCTTAAGGCGCTGGCGATGCGCCCGTCGGCCTCGCCTGATACCAAACCTGCAAGCCTTGCTGTGTAGGCGAGATTTTCCCACGCGGTTAGATGATCGTAGAAACCGATCTGGTCCGGCAGGTAGCCGACCTGCCGCTTGACCGTCAGCGGTTGGCGCAACGGGTCGAGTCCCAGAACACGGATCGAGCCGGCGGTCGGTTCGGTGAGTCCGAGAAGCAAGAGGATCGTGGTGGTCTTTCCCGAACCGTTAGGACCGAGCAGGCCGAACACCTCGCCCTTCTCGATGGTGAGATCGATTCCGTCGACCGCCGGAAATCGACCGTAGCGCTTGACGAGGCCGCGCGCTTCGATGACCGGGCTCATCGCCGACCATACCGCGTGACGGCAAAGGCTAGCATCAAGGCGGAAGCGCCGATCACGCCAAGGCCTGTCACGCCCCAAAGCGTGGATGTCCGCACCGTTACCCGGAAATCGGCATTGTCGGATGCGCCGTCGCCATTCGCTCGGACCGAGACCATATAGTCGCCGGCGATCGCCTGGGTCGAAGGCGTCATCGAGACGCCGACATCGGATGTCCCGCCAGGTGCGATCTCGTCCACCTTCTCGGGATTGAAGGCGACCTTCCAGCCGGATGGCGGGCTCGCCGAAAGCTTGACGTCGCGGGCCGGGGCCGAGCCGCTGTTCGACAAGGTGAAGGTGAAGGTGCGCTCCTGACCCGCCGTGGCATCGCCGGACAGCCGACCCTGCGGTCCTGCAAGAGATACGGAGGGCCTGCCCGTAATGTCGAGCAGAAGTTTGGTATCGGCGCTGGCAGCGCCTCCGCTGGCGGCCACAGCCACTGGATATTGACCAGCCTGGGCGTTGTCCGGCGGCTGGACGCCGACCGACAGTGTCTTGGATTCCCCCGCCTTTAGCGGCAGGCTGGTCAGTTCCTGCGAGCCGTAGCCCTGCTTGAAGGTCACCTGGAAGCCGGGCGGCGCCTTCGACAGCAGATTGACCGTCGAATCTTCCTGGCCATCGTTCTTGATGTCGACCTGAAAGTCGAAAGCCGATTTGGCTGTGCCGCGCAGGGCAGGGAGCTTTGGCTCCAACGTCAGCTTCGCCGGCTCGGTCTTCGTGAGGGTCATCTCCATCGGCAATTTCAAAGCCTCCGTGGAGGCCTTGCCCGACACGGCGAAGTTCACCGCCTTGCCGATGTCTCCCGCCGGCGGCGTCAGCTTCAGCGTAAGGCTGACCGTGCCATCCGAGCCGGCGATTGCTGCTGCAACAGGTTTGCCGCCGCCGTCGATCTCCCACTTCCAGCCGTCCGGCAGGCCATCGACACCGAGTTCGACGCGTTGTGGCGGCAGTCCGCGGTTAGCCAGGCTCAAGGGCACGCTGACGTTCTTCCCGGCCTGGGCCGAGAATTCAGGGTAGGGCGTGGTGAGCCACAAGCCGGTCGGCGCCTGACTGGCGGCACCCGCAGCGCTTTGTGCGTACGCCTGTGCTGTTGTTGCAACGAGCCCTATCGCGAAAAGAGCTGTTGCGACATAGGTTGTCGGGTTCGAAAAAGGCGCACGAATACCCGCAGGATTCATCGATACCTCCCGCTCACAAATCGAAAATTATCGTTTTCTTGCAAAGCTTTGGCCGCTTTGCTCGGGGAGCAGGGGGTGCCTCTAATGTGGCACGAGTTGGGCGATTCTCACTCGACCCGGCCCTGTTCACGAATTTGTTCCAATTCGTCACTATGCGTGATCGACGCCGCCATCAATCTCAGCCGCAAAGAGAGGCTCAAGTGGGAGCGATGGGGATGCCGAGCAGGCACGAAGGGGCACTGGTCGACGCTACTTTCCCTTCCCGCGCCAGTCTTCAACCAGCGAGAAAAGAAACGAGCCTGACCAGGTCAGGAGCAGCAGCCCGTTCAAGGGCGCTATGGACGTGACGAGCCGCATTTCACCGATCGGGATCACGTTGTTGTAGCCGAGGGAGGCATAGGCTTCTGCAGCGTAGTAAAAATAATCCATGGTCGACGGAAAGGCCTTTCCGTCGAAATCACCGAGGGCAAGTGTCTGATCTGCCAAATGGAATATCGCAGCATAAATCCCGATCTCGACAAGATGAAGGGCGACCAGACCGCAGATGACGAAGAGCAACGCGGGATAAGCTCCACTTGACCTGCGGGCCAATCTGTCGAGGCGCTGGATTGCCTCATAGTGTAGGGAAGACGAGCCGATGACCGCGACAAACGTCAAGGCGATGGCGATCAGCATATTCATGGTATTGTTTCGCCATCGCGCTTTGGGCTGGCGGCAGTAGCGTCCGGCACCTGCGACAGGAGGATCGTCAACCTTCGTGACGGCAAAGTGTCTACCGTTATGCGGCGTGGATCGGGCAGGTAGTGGGGGCGGGAGGTCAGGGTCGCTAGCCTATCTTTTCCAGCTCCGCTGATAACTGCTCGGGTCTGATCAGACCCCGCTTGAAAAGGCTCATTACCTTGATGGCAATGCGCTCGCGCTCGGAGTCGCCAACGATGTGGTGCGTGGCGCAATAGTCGTCCAATGCTTTTGTCAAAATAGTGAGTTCGACGGAATCAGCCACACCGTTTGGTGACATGCTCGCCTCCCTATGCCGGGGCGAAAGCCTGATAATCGCTTCCAAGCGTCCGCTTGCCTTTGTGGGTACGGGCGACGGGTAGGAGCTACGCTTCAAATGTGACCGCCAAGAGTCAATTCAAACCGCGCCCGAAAAAGTGAATGCTCTTCCGCTAGGCTGGGAAGTCACGGACGGCGGCAGGCCGACCGACAGCGCCGTTCATTTCATTGGATTCATTGAGGCGGTGAGAGCATACTGGGCTGCGCCATTCCTCTTCAGGAAAGGCATGCACATGCGCATGCGTGCAAGAAGCATCCCGGTCGAATACTATATTCTGAGGGTTGCCGAGCCGGCCGCTCCGGAATGTGCCGTCGACGGCATAATCGTCGGCTACATTGCCGATCGGCCGATCTTCGCCACGGTCGCAGATTCAGCGGGCACTCGCTACCGCTACGTTGGGCTCGCCGCTCGACTGTCCGACGGACGTTACGACGTTCAATCGCTGTCTCCCGGCGAATGGATCGTCGAGCCAGGCCTAGTTTATAGTTCGGAAGGCTGACCTTTTGCCTGCAACGATCGACCGATTGGGAGCCGCCAGCGATAGTCGGGTAGTTGCACCGCATCGGTAATTTCCTTCCCGATCGCTAGGTGCGCCAGGCCGGGCACAGCGAATGCCTTCGTCACCAGGTTGCGGAACAATAGGCCTAGCTGTGTCTTGGGTGCCAAGGCGGTGGCAAATCGCTTCGCGCCCCGCTGCTTCGCCTGGATGTAATCCCGTAGGAGCGCTTCATAGCTAAGGAAAGCCTCGTCATGGCGCCCCTCGGCTTTCATGAGTTCGCCGGCCAGCACATAGGCTGAAATCATCGCGAGGGCCGAGCCCTGTCCCGCCAGCAGGGAAACGCAGAACGCGGCATCGCCGGTGAGCGCGATGCGTCCTTTCGACCAGTTGTTCATCCTGATCTGGCTGACGCTGTCGAAATAGAGCTCTTCGGTGTGACCCAATTCCTCTAGGATGCGCGGGCATTCCCACCCCCCATCGGCATACTTCTTGCGCAGCATTTCCTTTTGTTCGTCTAGCGCCGTCGGCAGAGCACCGTCGCCAACGGTAAAGACGAACAGGAAAAGTGTGCGGTTGCGATGCAGTGTGAACCGACCGAGCATTCGTCCTGGAAGCCCGTACATCAAGTACACGTCGTCGTCGCGCGGCCGGTAGCCCTGCGCCTCAAACGCCGCGACCGCGTAGCCGAGTTTCTTCTCAAACTGCTGCCTGGGTCCGAAGGCCAGTCGTCGAACGCCTGAATGCAAGCCATCAGCGCCGATCACCAAATCAAACGCGCGCTCGCCTCCGTTCTTCAGTCGAACGCGCACGCCCTCCGCCTGTTGGTCGAGGTCGATGATCTCATTGTCGAAAAGGACCTCAGTTGTGTCTTTGATTTTTTCGAAGAGCAGGCGTGACAGGTCGCTGCGTCCGAGCGTCACGTAGCGGTTATTGGTCAACTCGCCAAAGACGTCTGTGCCAAAGCCCGCGACGCGCTTTCCGCTGTCGTTGACGATGCACATCTCGCGGACATGGTACCCAACGTGATTGATATCTGCCTCAAGGCCCATCTTCTCGGCGATCCAATAGCCAAGACCCCAGAAATCAATGACGTAGCCTCCGGTTCGCAGTCGAGGCGCCTGTTCGATCAAGGTCGGCTGGAACCCGCCGGCCTTGAGCCAAAAGGCAAGTGCAGGTCCCGAAATCCCCCCACCGGAAATCAGCACGGTTCGGTTGGCCATGTTGAATTGCGCCATCGCCTACAACACTTCGCCCGGATAGACGCCCCACAAGCGGACTTGCTTGATGAAGCCGTTGGTTGACCCCGACGTCGCCGCGCACCATTGCCCGTCGCAGCGCTTCAGTTTGACTTCGACGCGAGGGGCAAGCCAGGCGGTTATCGAGCTATCGATCGTCGGCCTCGTGCGCAGCGGAACATTGTTCTTGTTCCAGGGCGCGACGATGCCAGTCCTTTTCCCGGACAGGAGTGACCCATGGATCCATCCGCTGGTCCCCTCCCAATCTCTCACCCGACGCCAATTGCCATATTGCTGGTAGATCTCGAGCGGGATCCCCGGCCGCACAAAGATCCATTCGATCTCGTAGCCGGCGCCCGGCCCAACCCGCAGATTTGCGGCCGACGCTTTCAGCGAGACAAAGCGAGGCAGAGGAAGAGGTCCGACCTCCGCACGCAGCCCCGTGGTCGTTGCGGGCGTCGCGAGCAATGCGGCTGTAAGAACGGCACGGGCGAACACAATGTATAAGTGACGCTTGACCATTCCTCGGCCGGTGAAGAACCCGAGCGCGGCTCCGGATTTCATGGGCATCCACCCTCGAACATGGTGAGAGGCTTCGCTCTGCGTGAGACTGAGTCGGTAGAAGCCCCGCAACATTGCCGCAGCCATACACTTGTCTCCGAGGATACGGGTGTTCGATTGCAGCAGTCCTATTCTACGAGCATGTGGGCTTCTCGGGCCGCGTCGACCAATGCGTCCCGGGCGACGTCAGCACCAATGCCGCCGTTCATGGCCTGGCGGCAGGCGCGTAACGCGGCCTGATGTTTTTGACTTCCCGCGCTGCGCCAGTGCTTGGTCAGCAAGTCGACCGCTTGATTGGCGTTGGAGAGATTCTTGATATCGCCAGATATGCCGGTTGCCACCGCAACCGGCCTTGAAAACCATGCTCCAAACATCGCTGCGCCTCCATCATGAATAGCTCGGCGAAAGACTCGCCTCGCCAAGCGAGCCTCAACCCATCAGCTCTTGGTGTTCTCCTGGGCAACGCTGTTCGCCGGAATCGTATCCATCGCTGACAATTTATCCGCGCATAGATCCGCGGCACCCGGCACGTCCTTCTTCATGCCGGCCAGTTTCACCCACCCGCCATCGCTGATGAAGCTGTCTCTCTGATAGGAAGACGTCCCCTTCAGCTTGGCGAGGTTATCGCTTGCGTTCGACGCTGTGATGAACTTCTCGACGCACAAATTGGCCGCTAGCTCAGCTTTGGCCTTGATAGCGGATGTCTTGGCCATTTCCGCCGCGGTGCCCGCAGTGGTCCAACCGCCGGCCGTGAAGCCGACGATCATTGTCAGCACCACGGCGCCTGCCACCGACCAGAACCATAGTGTCTTGGAGGGCTGATACTCGTCGAAGCGTTGCGAAAATTTTCCCTCAGCTGCCATTGCTTCCTCCCTTGTCAGGTTGCTCTTTGTTCTCAGGTTGATTTGCTTTTTCCAGCCGACAACGGCCGGTCGACCGACATGATGAATCCCTCTTTGCGGCGGTGATCCAACTTGGGAGACGAGGCAAAGGAAGGCTGGGTCCGATCGGCAGAATCTTCGGCCGCGACCACGCCGGCGCCGTTAGGCGAACACTCGCGCTCATCTCCCGCACCGTAGGGCCTGAGACGCTGTGCTTGAGCATCCAGAAATTCTCCAAAATGGTGAGTGCGGACAAACGTCGCCTCGATGCTGCATATACCCAGCTGGGCAGGGAACTATTCCAGCCAGTCGCAATTATGTGATCGCCGCGGCGCCGCCGGGGTGGCACCGGTCGGCCGCGAATGACGACGTGGCGCCGCTCCTTGCCGCTGAAGGGAGAAAGCGTCGCGCGCAACAACTGCTCAACGTCGGCGTCGCCCCAATTGTAGGAGGAAAGAACTTCATGGGTGCGCGCCATTCCCCGCAGACGCTCCTGGAAGGACGCGGAAAAATCGCTCATCGAGCTCGACGAGCGGATCATGCGGGACGTGCGCGCTGTGATAGTCGCAAGGATATTCTTGTCACCAGCCCACTTCAGCCGTTTCGTCAGCCGTTAGCCCCCACGACGAGGTCTGCCGGTCTTGAGCAAGTTTGAACCGATCTCCCCGCAAGCCGTCCACATCTGTGTCGACATGCAGCAGATGTTCATGCCGCCAGGCCCCTGGGCCGTGGAATGGCTGCCGGTCATCCTGCCGAAAGTGCTGGCGCTGGTCGGCAAAAGACCGGCGAATACGATCTTCACCCGATTCATCCCCGCACGGAAGGCCGGCGACGGCCGGGGCCGGTGGAAGCAATATTACGAACATTGGGCGCAGATGACGATCGCGCAGGCGGGCGAGCAGGCGATCGAACTGTTGCCCGAACTCGCCGCCCTCGTGCCGCCGGCGCGCATGTTCGACAAACCGATCTATTCACCTTGGCTGAATGGAGAGTTGTGGAGGGTGCTGGAAACCGAGGGCGTCGATGAGGTGATCGTCAGCGGCGGCGAAGCCGACATGTGCGTGCTGGCGACGTTGCTCGGCGCCATCGACCTGGGCTATCGAACGATCCTGGCGGAAGATGCGATATGCAGCACATCCGACGAAGCCTATGAGAACATGCTGAAGCTGTTCACCAAACGGTATTCGCAGCATGTAGAAGTGGCCCCGGTTGACGCCATCCTGGAGATGTGGCGGTGAAGAGCGGGCGTCGAAACTACAAGCCGCCGATTAGCGAACATCATCGGCCCCCGGGAACAACCGGCAGCAACCGGAGTTCGGGGTCCGGCGGCGCTGGTTTCCCCCCGAGCGCGCCGCTTCGGGCGTCAGGCGTGCGATCGAGGCCCGCTCGCGTCTTTGCCCGGGACGCAGGCCATTCCGGCGGCCGGCAAACCCCGATGTTCAAGGAAGACGTCAAGGCCGGCGATTTCGGCAGCGCCTATGCCGCCGCCGCGGTCGAGATGGATGCGCTTGGTCGGCCGGTGCGTTGCGTGACAAGCCGCATGCAGGCCTTCGGCACGCAGACATACCGGGCCGAAACCCCGCATATATTCGCATGAGCGCCAACAAGGATGGCCACATCACCGCTTTCGCGCATGGGGCGGATCCTCAGCCAACATATCGGATGTCTTCAAAGCCATGCAGATCGGGGCGATCGAGGAATATGCCGAATTCGCGCCCAAAGGCTCGACGCCCGAAGCGCTGAAGAAGCTTTATGCCGGCACGCCGGAATTCCATGGCGGCGAGCAGGACGAGGATTCAGTGAAATACGCTTCAGCGCCGAGTTCGTCGAAGTCCGCATTAACCGACCACACCAGGGAAATCCGCGTGCCGCGCATCGTCGTTTTCGCCGCCAGCCGTATCATGAACACGCGCACCGCGCGGCCAGCTAATGGGCGGCATGATCTGGGGCATCGGCCAGGCGCTGCATGAGGCGACGGAGATCGACAGCCGCTACGCCCGCTACGTCAATCGCGACCTGAAAGACTATCTCGTGCCGGTCAATGCCGACATCAAGGATCTGCAGGTGATCCTGGTGCCGGAGGTCGACAACGCGGTCAACCCGGCCGGCGCTGGTCGAAATGGGCAATGTCGGCACTGCCTCCGCCGTCGCCAGCGCGGTCTACCACGCGACGGGCAAACGCATCCGCGACCTGCCGATCAGGATCGAGCAACTTCTCGCTTGAGCATGCTCGCAGGGGGAGGCGACGAGAAGCGCTGGTGTTTAGCCCGCCTGCCCACGAGCAGCAGACCTCTCCTTTTCGATCTCTTCCGGTTCCTTGTCGTCGATCCCGGCGACGTCGTCGCTCGCTGCGCTGGTTGCGCGGATGAGCTCGTCCATCTTCGCCTGCAGGGCCTGGGTGTCGCGATGCTCGGCGCGTTGAATGAAGAGTGTCATGGCCCATGTGACCAGCGTCGCCACGCCGTGCCAATCGAACGTCTCCGGTTCGAAGATGACCCAGCCGACTGTAAAGGCTGCAAGGATCAGAAAAGCCGACGGCCGGGAGGTGAAGACGCCGCCTTGAGTGAGGGCTTCTCGAAACGCGTGTTTGAACATCATCACGAACGTGGAGAGCGGCCGGCAAGTTCCGTTGCGCCGATCTGCCGGCGGCCGGCGATCGCTCTTTGGGAACATTCCTTCGCCGCGACAGTTCAGCGCTAAAGGAACGCACTCATGAAACGATCGGCTTTGATATTGGTCGCAGGCCTCATCGCAGGATGCAGCGACAACGCGTCGATGGCTCGAACACGAACGCGGTGAGCAATCAGCCGCCGGATCAAAACCCGCAAGTCGACAGGGACCCGACCGCTACAACGAGCACCGGCGGTGATCAGCAGGGAGTCCATCCCGCTCAGCCCGCCGCGCCGAAGCAATAGGAAGATGCGCGATGAAAGACCAATCGACTGCACGCTCGAAATCGGCTTGCGCTGCCGAACGCGATGCCGAAGCCCAGTCCGAGAAACGTCACAAGGGCGGCAAGAACGACGGCGTTGTAAGTGCTGATCCACGTGTCATCTCGGGAAAGAAGGACGGGGACGCGACCTTTCCGATCAAGAAGGACAAATGATCTCTTGAGGATGTGTCCGGGATTTGCGGTCCTCGAATGTTTGATCCCATTGCTCCTGTAGGGGAAAACAATGCCCAGTTTTCGGTTTGAGATGATCGCCGGCGGTCGGTCCAATATAATCGAGGAGGATCTTGCGAGCGTCGACCTGGCGAGCCCAAGGGCCGTCGAATTGGCGAAGGCGGCTAGCAACGCTTCTCCAGATGCCGACCACTCAGGCTCCCACGTCAAAGTCTGTGACGCCGTCGGCTATCTGATCGCTACCGTCAGTTTCTCCGATGTGTTTGCAGATGGTGCGCTAGGCGAAATCGACCCACCCAATGAAGAACCGGGCGTGATGCGCTCCGGCTGACCCTTATAGTCACGCAT
>Ga0207639_10000856_pt1 | contig 20641 bp, 14 predicted proteins | sample KBSCornC32_FD_184299 | JGI IMG/M metagenome (GOLD analysis project Ga0207639, IMG submission 184299) | Corn rhizosphere microbial communities from Kellogg Biological Station, Michigan, USA - KBS Corn C3-2 (SPAdes) (version 2) | ecosystem: Host-associated > Plants > Roots > Rhizosphere > Soil ...
GCGCGGCGAGATCGTGCGACTCACCACCGCCGTCGCCGAAGCGCCGCGCACGACCGAGACGCTGCGCAACGAGCTCGCGCAGGCGCACCGCGACCTGTACGACGAGCGCGCCAACATCATGCGCCTCACCGAGGAGATCGAGCTCACGCGCCGCGAGGCCGATGGCAACGCCAAGCGCTTCGATTCCGCGCGCCACCACCTGGAGGCGCTCGCCGCCGAGCTCGCGCAGACGCGCGACAGCGCGGCGGAGCGCGAGCGCGACTACGGGGCGATCGCCGACGAGGTCGACGCCTGGCGCACGCAGATGGCCGACATTCGCGCGGAGCGCGACAAGCTCATGAACGAGCGCGACCACGCGATGCGCGAGGTGACGCGGCTCACCGGCGACACCAATCGCCTCATCGCCGAGCACGACACGCTGCGCCACGAGCGCGACAACGCGGTCGCCGACCGCGAGGGCGTCTACGAGGCGATGCGCCAGTCGGCGCAGGCGCTCGCGGTGTTGCGCGAGGAGCTGCCGAGGCGCGCGGCGGCCGAGGACCAGCTCACGCGCGAGCGCGACGGACTCTCGGCCTCGCTCAAGTCGGCACAGGAAAAGATCACCGCTCTCGACGCGCTGCTCGGCGATCGCTCGTCGTACATCGCCGAGCTCGTGCAGCGGCACAACGCGCTCGCCGCGCGCCTGAACGACCTCGACAAGCGCAAGCTCGTGCGCCTCGCCGTGGGCCTCGGTGGCAAGGCGAAGCCGCGCGAGCCCTGAGCGCGAGCGCGCGGCCTGCCCGCGCGTTGGTTTCGATCAGCCAGGCTTCACGCTGCGCTCGACGGGGCGAGACTCGTGAGCTTTCGCTCAACCCGCCTTCGCGTTGCGCTCGGCTTCGGCCGCGATCGCCGCCGCACCGGCGCCGCCGCCGGCCGCGATGGCCGCCGCGTCCTCCGCGCTCGACACATTCACCGTCACCTGCCGATGCGCGAAGCGGATGCCGGCGTCACGAAACGCGCGGATGATCTTGTCGTAGGCGACGCGGCGAATCACCCATGAATTGCCGGTGGGCCGCGCGGTGAACTTGGCGCGCACCACGATCGCGCTGTCCTCGGCGGACGTCACGCCCGCCGACTTGAGCGGCGCGAGGATGTCGGGCGCGTAGTCGGGATCGGCGGACAATTCCTCGCCGATCTTCTTCAGGATCTTCTTCACCTGCAGCATGCTGGTGTCGTAGGTGAGCCGGAACTCGAGTATCTGCACCTGCCAGTCACGGCTCGCGTTGCGGAGCTGGTGGATCTGGCCGTACGGCACCACGTAGAGCGCGCCACGCTGGTGGCGCAGGAACACCGAGCGCACGCTGATCTTCTCGACGTTGCCCTTGGCGCTGCCGACCTCGATGTATTCGCCCAGGCGAAACGCGTCGTCCATCAGGAAGAACGCGCCCGACACAATGTCGCGGACCAGCGTCTGCGAGCCGAAGCCGATCGCCACGCCGACGATGCTCGCGCCGGCGAGCAGCGGCAGGATGTCGACGCCCATCGCCGCGAGGATCGACATCGTCGCCATCACGGCGATCGTCACCAGGATCGTCGCGCGCAGGATCGGCAGCACCGTGCGCAGCCGCGACGACGGCGCGTCGGTGGAGACGGTCCCCTCCGCGCGCATCCGGTTGTCGATCGCCGTGGTGGCGATCTGCCACGCGAGGTAGGTGGCCAGCACCACGATGCCGATGCCGAGCACCGAGCTCGCGATGTCGCCGCCGAGCCCCATCTGCGCGTACGCGAAGAGGCGAATGTCCCACCAGTCGGCCAGGATCAGGATGCCGCCGACGACGGTGATGATATGGATCGCGCGGCGGAAGATCGGCTCGTAGGTCGCGAGCCATCCCGGCCCGCGCGGCGCGCCTTCGACGGCGCGCGTGGCGACGAACGCGCCGAGTGCACTGCACAGCGCGTAGTCGACGATCGGCACGAGCACGACGACGAGGACGCTGGCGAGGCCGATGCCGAGCGGCCCCGTGCGGCCCATCAGCATGCCGTGGAGGCTCGCCGCGTACAGGGCAGCGAAATACGCGATCGCGATGATCGGCCAGAAGTCGGCGAGCGCGCCCCGCACGCTCGCACGGCGCGTCTCCGTGCCGCGGATCAGCGCCGCGATCGGCCGTCGCACCAGCGCGAGCAGGCCGAGCGTGAGCACGAGGCCGAGGGTCCACGCGCCGAAGAGCATCACGTCGAGCGTCGATGGGTCGATGTCGGCGGCGCCCAACACCGACCTGACGACGATGTTGACCCCGAACAGCACGGTCAGGACGAGGACGTATTGGCGGAATCGCCGCGCGGTCCGATCGTCGAGCGGAAGCAGCCGCGCGCCATCGCGCGAGCGGCCGAGCAAGACACGCGCGGCGAGCGCGGCACCGCGCACGACGACGACCGCCATCAGCGCCGCGATGAGCACGATCCGCCACAGCTCCGGAATGGCGCGGATCGTCAGATACACGCCGAGCGCGCCCGCCGCGAACACGACGATCGCGCCCACGTCGAGCGCGAGGTTCGCGCCGAGCCCGAAGGCGCGCGCGAAGTAGGTGCCGCCGGCCGTCTGCGCGAGCCGCCCGCGCTGGCCACGCAGCGCGAGTCCGTAGAGTCCCTCGACCACCAGCCCCGCGACGAGCATCAGCGCAAACGCACCGGCGAGATGCGCGATGCCGTTGCCCTCGCCGGCGCCGAGATCGAGCCGGTCGACGACGTAGCGGGCCGTTTCCGGCAACGCGTGTGCCGCCGCGATCATGTCCCGCACGCGTCCACGCAGCGTGCCGGCGTCGACCTCCATCATGCCGGCCATCCCGGCCTTCGCCATCATGCCGTCGGCGGGCGAGGCGCCGGCGGAGGCCTTCGCGGCGCGGTCGAGCTGCTCGATCAGCAGGCTGCGAACTTCCTGGTCGGACATCTTCGACAGGGCGTCGCGGATCGATTCCGGCGTGAGCTCCTGCGGCAGCGCCGGCGCCTTCGCCGCCACTGGCGGCGCATGCGATGTCGCGGCGCCGGCGGTTGCAGCGCCTGCGCGCGGCACAAGCATCGAGAGCGCCACGAGCGCCATGCAGGCGAGCGCCGCGAGCGAGCGCATCCGCGAAGCCGACTCGATGTGGGCGACCGGCATCGTTCCTCCCCTGTCTGCCGCGACGCCGGCGGCGGCGCGGCGCGCGCTGATTATAGGCACGCCGTGCGAGTGGCGCGGCGCGCGCTCAGCCGCGCAGCCGGTAGATGCACTTGATGCCGTCCCAGTCCGGATCGATCGTCGCAAGGTCGATCTCGGCGACCGGCAAGAGATCGTCGCCGAGCCCCTCGAGCTTGCCGAACGCGAGGTATTCGCCCTGGTCGGCGCGGCGGATCGCGCCGCCATGGCGCGCGAGGTAATCGCCGAGCGGCACGAGGCGGCCGCGATGCCAGATCTCGAAGAGTCGCGCGTATTCGGGCGGCAGCCGCGGATGGATCTCGTCGGCGTCGATGCGCGCGACGCCGTCGCGGTCGAGCACGCGCGCGATCTCGCGCAGCACATGCGCCTTGCGCCCGAAGTAAAGCCACGCGACCTGGCTGACGACGAGATCGAAGCTCGCATCGGCGAACGGCAGGCCGTCGGCCGCATCGCCGAAGGCGAGCGCCGGCATCGCGGCCGTATCGCTGGCGTCGACGAGGCCGCGCTCGATGCCGTTGCGACGCACGATCGCGTCGTCGCCGTCCTGCTCCTCGCGATTGAGGCCGGTCAGCGCGATGCGCTCGCCATGGCGCTGTCGCCATTCGAGCAGCACGCTGCCATACCCGCAGCCGAGCTCGAGCACGCGCACCGGCGTCGTCCCCGCGTCGAGCCGTCGCACGATCTCGGCGTCAACGTCGCCGATCCGCGCCGAAAGCTCGGCAACCCCCCGCGCCCGGAACGGCTGCTTCGCCCGGAAATGGCTGTCCCGGATCATGGTCCGCGACCCCGGTGCGGGTGTGCCGGGCTCGAAGCCGCGTCGGTCCGAATGGGCTCCTTGCGAATATTCATCGTCCTTTCCGGCCGTTTTGTGGATCATAATGCGCGGCCGCGGTCCGGAAACGAGACCGGGACTTCCGCAAGGACCCGGCGGCGCGGCTCGCTGGCAACGGCGCGCACCAGGGAGATACCGTGGAACGACTCGACAACGCCCGGATCCTGATCTACAGCCACGACAGCTTCGGCCTGGGCCACCTGCGCCGCTGCCGTGCGATCGCCCACGCCATCGTCGACCGCTACAAGGGCGTGTCGGTGCTGATCCTGTCGGGCTCGCCGATCATCGGGAGCTTCGACTACCGGCCGCGCGTCGACTTCGTGCGCATCCCGGGCGTCATCAAGCTCACCAACGGCGAATACCAGTCGCTCGGCCTGCATATCGAGCTCGACCAGACGCTGGCGATGCGCGCGGCGATCATCCGCCAGGCCGCCGAGAGCTTCAGCCCCGACGTGTTCCTCGTCGACAAGGAGCCGCTCGGCCTCAACGGCGAGGTCGCGCCGACGCTCGAGCTCCTGAAGTCACGCGGCACCAAGCTCGTGCTGGGCCTGCGCGACATCATGGACGAGCCGGCGCTCCTCGTGCGCGAATGGAAGCGCAAGCACGCGCTGCCGGCGCTCGAGCACCTCTACGACGAGATCTGGGTGTACGGCCTCCAGCGCTTCGCCGACCCGCTGGCGGGTGTGGTCTGCCCCGCGTCGGTGCGCAGCAAGATGGTCTATACCGGCTACCTGCGCCGCAGCATCCCGCTGATCAGCGCCACGCGTACGCCGCCGGTCGGCGGCCAGCCGTACGTGCTCGTGACCGTCGGCGGCGGCGAGGACGGCGTGTCGATGGTCGACTGGGTGCTGCGCGCCTACGAATCGGATGCTTCCATCCCGCTTGGCGCGGTGCTGCTGCTCGGGCCGTTCATGGCGCCGGCGCAGCAACAGGCGTTCCGCGAGCGCGCGGCGCGATTGGGGCGCGTCGACGTCGTGACGTTCGACACGCATGTCGAGCTCTTGATGCAGGGCGCGTCGGGACTCGTGGCGATGGCGGGCTACAACACGTTCTGCGAGATCCTGTCGCTCGACAAGCGCGCGATCCTCGTGCCGCGCGTCAAGCCCCGGCTCGAGCAGTACATGCGCGCCCGCCGCGCCGCCGAGCTCGGCCTCGCGCGGATGCTCGATCCCAAGGACGTCGGCGACACCGCGATGATGGCGCGCGCGCTTGCCGACCTCGCGTCGCAGCCGCCGCCGTCGGAGCGCGGCGCTTCCGCGATGCTCGAGGGCCTGACCGCGATCACCGACCTCGTCGGCGCGCACGCCCGCGAGACCTCGCCGACCGCGCGCCTCGCGTGGCGCGTCGCGGCGCGCAACGCGATCACGCTGGAGCCCTGGCAGCGCCAGTGACGATGTCGCATCGCCATGCGTCGGCCGCGCGTTCGCGGGGCAGCGGTTCGCGTCACGGCTGGATCCCCGCTTGCGCGGGGATGACGGTTCGCGCGAAGCTCCGCTGATTCCAAGCGCCATGCGCGCCGTGATGATCTATGTCCAGCACCTGCTGGGCATCGGGCACCTGATGCGCGCACGCGTCATCGCCGAGGCGCTCGCCGACGCGGGCTTCGCCGTCCACCTCGTCAGCGGCGGCACCGCAATCGGCGGCCGGATGCCGCGCAACGTCAACGTCGTGCAGCTGCCGCCGATCCGCGTCGCGGACGCGAGCTTCAACCCGCTGCGCGACGCCGGCTTCACGCCGATCGACGACGCCTATCGCGAGGCGCGGCGCACCGAGCTCCTCGCCGCCTACGACGCGGCGCGCCCCGACGCCGTGCTGTTCGAGACGTTTCCGTTCGGCCGTCGGCAGCTGCGTTTCGAGCTCGTGCCGCTGCTCGAGCGCATCGACGCGACGCGGCCGCGGCCGCTCGTCGTGTCGTCGGTGCGCGAGATCCTGCAGGTGCAGGCGAAGCCCGAGCGCGAGCGCGAGATGCAGGAGTGGGCGGCGCGCTGGTTCGACGCCGTGCTCGTCCACGGCGACCCCCGTTTCGCGCGCTTCGAGGAGACGTACCCCCTCGCGGGCGCCCTGGCGCCGCCCGTGCATTACACTGGCTTCGTGCTGACGCCCGGGCCGCGCGGAGACGGTCCCGCGCCGCCGCGCGACGAGGTCGTCGTGTCGGCCGGCGGCGGCGGCGTCGGCATCCAGCACCTCGCCAACGCGCTCGCCGCGCAGAAACTGTCGCGCCACGGCCATCTCACGTGGCGCGTCCTGGCCGGCCCCAACATCCCCGACGAGGGATACCGCCGCCTGATGGCCGACGCCGCACCCACGGCCATCGTCGAGCGCTCGCGCGCCGATTTCCAGGCGCTGTTGCGCCGCGCGCGAGTGTCGGTCTCGCAGGGCGGCTACAACACGGTGCTCGACGTGCTGTCGAGCGGCACGCGGCCGGTGATCGTGCCGTTCACCGGAAACGGCGAGACCGAGCAGCGCGAGCGCGGCGAGCGCCTCGCGCGCCTGAACGTCGCCGTCGTCCTCGACGATCGCGCGCTCACGCCGCAGGCGCTGGCGGACGCCGTCGACGACGCCGCGACGCGGTCGTTCGCGCGCTTCGACTTCGATTGCGAGGGCGCCGCCGGTACCGCCGAGTTCTTCGTGCGTGCGCTCGCCGGCGGGCGTCCTGCAACGCGTCGTACCAGCGGTTCGTGAGCGCGACGTCACGCACGCGCAACGCCGTCTGCAGGCGCAGGTCGCGGTCACGGCAACCGTTTGCGCGCACATCGCCGGGGCTGGTCCGGTGAGCGCCTGGGACTCGCTCGCGCGCGAGCTCGCGCACTGGCGCGAAGCCGCGCGCACGCCGACGTTCTGGTTGCGTGACGACGACGCGTGCCGCGACACGCCGGCACTCGGGCGCCTTTTCGCCGCGAGCGCGCGCCACGGCGTACCGCTGTCGCTTGCCGTCGTGCCGGCTGCGCTCGAGCCGGGCCTCGTGACATCGGTCGCACAGGCGCCGCTGGTGACCGTCGTCCAGCACGGATTCGCCCACGTCAATCACGCGCCGGCGGGCGCGCGCGCCGCCGAGCTCGGCGACGACCGTGCCGGCGCGGCCGTGCTGGGCGAGCTCGCGCAAGGCGACGCGGTGCTCGCGCGTGCGTTCGGCGAGCGCTACCTGCACGTGCTGGTGCCGCCATGGAATCGCATCGGCGAGGCGATCGTGCCGCAGCTTGCCGCCGCCGGCTACCGGGGCCTGTCGACGTTCGCGCCGCGCACGGCGCCCGCAGCGGCGCCCGGGCTCGCGCAGTGCAATGCGCACGTCGACCCGATCGCCTGGCGGCGCGGCCGCGCATTCGTCGGCGACGACGCGGCGGTGACGCGTGTCGTCGATCACCTCGCCGCGCGGCGCGAAGGCCGCGTCGACGCCGGCGAGACCACCGGCCTCCTCACCCACCACCTCGTGTTCGACGACGCGGCGTGGGCGTTCGTCGAGGCGCTCTTCGCGGCGACGCGCGCGCAGGGTGCGACGTGGCTCGACACGCGCGCGGCCTTCGGCCTCGCGCGAGGCGCCGCCGCGCCTGCTACTTGCGGCCGATCAACATGAAGCGCGTGTAGCGCCGCATCCGCTGCGCGCCCTCGAACAGGCGCTCCCGCATCGGCGCCTGCGCGGCGAACGCCGCGAGGTCCGGCACGCAGCCGACGTGCTCGGCACAGGCGAAATAGTCGTTCGACTGCAGCACGAGGAGCTGGCCATCCGCAATGCGTGCGTACCAGCCCGTGAAATCCGGCAGGTGCTCGGAGCTCGTGTTGATGACGAGGTCGGCGCGCAGCCCCGCGTAGTCGAGCGCAAGCATGTCGGCGGTGCGCGCCGCGAAGCGCCCCTCGCGCACGTGGGTCGCATTGAGCGCGAGCGCCACCGGCGCGCAGGCCGCGTCGATGTCGACGCTCTCGACGCGGCCGATCGCGAAGCGCTCGTCGTGCAAGAGCGTCGCCGCCAGCACGCCGTACCAGCCCCCCAGCACGACGACGCGCGCGAACGCCGGCCCGGCGGACGCCAGGAGCGCGTCGGCCAGCCAGCGCTTGCTCGCGACCTGGTTGCGGTTGAGCGCCGCGCCGAGGCGCGGCACGTCGTGGCGCGAGAGCGTGGCGAGGACGTCGGCGACGAACGACCCGTGGTCGCCGTGCGCAAGCCCGTCGAGGATGTCGCGGTAGAACTCGTCGTCGTACGTGGTCACGCTGCGTCTCCCCCCTTGTCGGCGGTCGCGGTCGCTGCCGCAGCCCGCATTCTGCGGTACGATGCCCGGCACAGGGAGGCGCGCGGTGACGGTTTTCCAGGAAGCGGAGATGCTGCGCCAGGTTCCGCTCTTCGAGAAGGTGGACCTCACGCGGCTCAAGCTCATCGCGTTCACGAGCCGCGCGATGCGCTATGCCGCCGGCGAGGTGGTGATGCAGAAGAACGAGGTCTCGGACTGCGCGTTCGTGATCCTCGAGGGCGAGGTCGAGGTGGTCGGCGAGACCGCCGAGGGCGAGTTCGTCGTCGCGCGCTTCGGCCGCAACTCGCTGGTCGGCGAGATGAGCCTCCTGCTCGACGCTCCGCGCGTGGCCACCGTCCGCGCCACGACGCCGGTCCGCGCGCTGCGCATCGCCGGCGACCAGTTCCTGCGCCTGTTGTGCGAGAACCCGAGCTGCTCGCTGCACGTGATGCGCGTGCTGTCGTCGCGGCTGACGCGCGCCACGCGCCGCGTCGAGGAGCTCACCGGCAAGCTTCAGGAGGCGGGCAACGGCGACGCGGTGACCTAGCGACGAGCGGCGCGACGGCGCGCGCTCGCGCGTTCCGCAACCACGCCGCGCAGCAACGCATCGAGGAGCGACGCGGCCGACGCGAGCCCGTGGCGCTCGCGCACGTACGCCGCGGCCCGTTGCCCCATCGCCTCGCGCAGGCCCCCGTCGGTGACCACCGTCGCGAGCGCTGCGCCGAACGCCGCGGCGTCGCCTGGCGCGACGAGGATGCCGCTGGCGCCATCGTCGACCACCGCGGCGACGCCGGCCGAGCGCCCTGCGACGACCGGCAAACCGCAGGCCTGTGCCTCGAGCAACGCCATGCCGAACGCCTCGTCGATCGCCGGCCATGCGAACACGTCCACGGCGCGCAACAGCGCCGCCACGCCGCGCGCGTCGAGCGCACCCAGCAATCGCACACGTCCGGGGTCGAAGCCCGCGAACGCCGCCTCGACGTCGGCACGCGCCGGACCGTCGCCGGCGATCGCGAGCGTCCAATCGGCGTCGGCGATGCCGCGCAGCGCGTCGGCCAGCAACCGGTAGGACGCGAGCTTGGCGCCGTCGCGCATCATCGCCACGCAGGCGATGGTCACGCGGCGCTCGCGCCGATCGGCGGGTTGGCGCGCCGGCGCGTCGCGCAGGAACGCGTCGACATCGAGGAAGGGTGGCATCAGCCCATCGTGCGTGCGAAGGCCGCGCGCGTCACGGATCCGCTCGACGTCGCGCGGATTGACGCTGACGATCGCGTCGGCGGCATCGATCGCGCGCAATGCCGCGGCGTAGCCTCGCGACCAGCGCCCCTGCGCCGCCGCGGGCGCGATCGACGCCTCAGCGACGACGTACGGCAGGTCGAGCGTGCGGCTCACCGCCGGCCCAAGCAGGTCGGGCGCCTTGTGCCACAGGTGATAGGTGAACCAGAGGTCCGGGCGCCACGCATCGTGCCGCACGCGCGCGACGTAGCGCGCGGCGAGCGCGGCACCCACGGTGGCGAGACGCGCCTGACGCGCATCGTCGCCGCGCGCATCGAAGCTGCGAAAGCGCGACGCGAGCCGGACGTCGTGACCGCAACGACCGAGCGCGGCGACGAACGCGCGGGCGAGCGCGCGATCGCCCGACGCGACCGGATGATCGGGACTCTTGAGCGGCGCGTGGAACGCGATCTTCACCGCGCGCGCAGCGCGGCGGCGAGGCGTTGCGCGAGACGGTCGGCGCCGGTGTCGAGCGAGAAGTCGGCGAGCACGCGTGCGCGCCCCGCTTCGCCGAGGCGCGCGCGCAGCACCGGGTCGGCCGCGAGCCGCGCGAGCATCGCCGCGAGCCGAGCGGGATCGCGCGGCGTCACCAGCACGCCGGTGACGCCGTCCTCGATGAGCTCGGGGATGCCCGACACGGGCGTCGAGACACAGGCGAGGCCCTGGCTTTGCGCCTCGAGGAGGACATTGGGGAGCCCGTCGCGATCGCCGTCGTCGCTGATCCGGCACGGCAGCACGAAAAGGTCCGCGTCACGGTAGGCAGCGAGCACTTCGTCGTGCGCGCGCGGCCCGAGCCAACGGATGCGCGCAGCGATGCCGAGGCGTTGCGCGAGCCGCGCTAGCGCCGGCGCAAGCGGGCCGTCGCCAATGTGCGTGAAGCGCCATGCCACACCTGCGTCGAGCCGAGCGAGCGCTTCAAGCAGGTCGTCGAAGCCCTTCTTGTCGACCGCGCGACCGACCGCGAGGATCTCGACCGGATGCGCGGGATCGCGACCGTCGCGCGCGGGCCGCGCCGCCGTGCCGTCGGGCGCGGCGAAGCGCGCGCCATCGAGACCGTGATAGACGAGCTCGACGCGCGCGGCGGGCCCGCCGATCGAGCGCAAATGATCGGCGTTGGCGCGCGTGCAGGTGACCGTCCAGGCGCCTTCGGCGAGCTTCTCGCGCTTTTCCCACTCCGGCGTGGTCCAGATGTCCTTGGCATGCGCCGAGCAGCTCCACGACGACGCGCGCATCGTCGATGCGTAGCGCGCGACCGACGCCGGCGTATGCATGAAGTGCGCGTGCAGATGGATGACCCCGGGCGGCATTTCCGCGGCGAGCACCAGCGCCTGACCGAAGCGCCGCACGCGGCTGCGGCTGCAGTCGCGCCTCAAATCGCGCCAGAACGCCGCGCGTGCGGCACGATAACCGGGCAGTTGGCGCGCGCGGCGCCACGCGCGCAACACGCGCCATGGCTCGCGGTGCAGGTACTCGGGAAGGTAATGCACGGGCGCCGCGATCGCGTCGTGGATCGGGTGACGGCGCGATTCGGTGGGATGCCGCAACGAATAAAGCACGAGCGGCAAGCCCCGCTGCTCCAGCGCGAGGAGCTCCTGCGCGATGAACGTCTCGGACAGCCGCGGATAGCCCTTCAGCACGACGCCGATGACGGGCTTCGCCGGGCTCGCGCCGCCGGTCATGCCGGGACGGGCGTGCGAAGCCCTGGCGGCGGGCGATGCTAACATCGTCGGCGCGGCCTCCTGTCCGGTGTGTCGCGCGGCGCGCGGCTTCCGCGAGCGGCGCGCGCGCGGCCGGTGGCGAGGCCCTTTCGGCATGGAACGCTCCCTGCTCCGCTACATCCTGAAGCACACCTGGCGCGACCAGCTCGCGATGCTGGTGCTGACGGCCGCGAGCTTCCCGGTGCTGTACTTCAATCTCGAGATCCCGAAGCGCATCGTCAACAGCGCGATCGGCGGCAAGCACGTGCCCGAGACGTTCCTCGGCTTCCACGTGACGCAGGTATCGTACCTGATGTCGCTGTCGCTCCTGCTGCTCGCGCTGATCACGCTGAACGGCGGCCTCAAGTACTGGATCAACGTGTACTCCGGCGTCGTCGGCGAGCGCACGATGCGCCGGCTGCGCCACGACCTGTATCAACTGATGCTGCGCTTCCCGCTGCCGCACTTCAAGACGACGTCAGCCGGCGAGCTCATCCCGATGATCGTCGCCGAGACCGAGCCCATCGGCGGCTTCATCGGCGAGTCGATCAGCCTGCCGCTGTTCCAGGGCGGACTGCTCGTGACGTACATGGTTTTCATCTTCAACCAGGACCTCTGGCTCGGCCTTGCCGCGATCGCGCTCTACCCGCCGCAGCTCTACCTGATCCCGAAGCTGCAGCGCAAGATCAACCAGCTCAACAAGGAGCGCGTGACGACCGCGCGCCAGCTCTCCGACCGCATCGGCGACTCCGTGGCGGGCGCCGCCGAGATCCGCGGCAACGACACCTACCACCTCGAGAGCGCCGACATCAGCGACCGCCTCGGGCGCATCTACGCGCTGCGCTACGACATCTACAAGCGCAAGTACTTCGTCAAGTTCCTCAACAACTTCCTGGGCCAGGTGACGCCGTTCTTCTTCTACTCGGCGGGCGGCTACCTCGTCATCAAGGGCGACCTGACACTGGGCGCGCTGGTCGCCGTGCTCGCCGCGTACAAGGACATCCTCAACCCGTGGAAGGAGCTCCTCACCTGGTACGCGTCGAAGGAGGACGTGCGCATCAAGTACGAGCAGGTGATCTCGCAGTTCGAGCCGCCCGGGTTGATCGACCGCAAGCTGATCGAGGAGCCGCCGGAAACGATCCCGTCGCTCGCCGGCCCGATCAGCGCCAACGCGGTCGCCTACGGCGAGGACGGCTTCGCGCGGCGCGTCGACCGCCTGTCGTTCGCCGTCGACAAGGGCGAGCACGTCGCGCTGGTCGGCAGCGACCAGAGCGGCAAGGGCGACGTCACCAAGCTCCTCGCGCGGCTCGTCACGCCGGTCGGAGGGCGGGTCAGCGTGGCCGGCATCAACTTCGCCGACATCCACCAGGCCGTTCCCGGCCGGCGCATCGCCTACGCGACGCAGAACGCGCACATGACGTCGGGCACGCTCGCGCACAACCTCTACTACGGCCTCAAGCACCTGCCGATGCGCCCGGCGACGTACGAGGGACCCGCCGCGCTCGAGGAACAGCGCCGCGTGCGCGACGCGATCGCCGCCGGCAACACCCCGCTCGACATCCGCGCCGACTGGATCGACTACGCCGCGGCGGGTGTCGCCGATCGCGCCGAGATGCACGAGGTCGCGCTCGCGGTGCTCGCGACCGTGGGCATGGAGCGCGACGTCATCGACTTCGGGCTCGCCTCGATGGCGCCCGACGACACCGCGATCGAGACCGCATGCGTCGCCGCGCGCGCGCGCATCCGCGACGAGGTCGGCAAGCGCAAGCTCGCCGACTACGTCGAGTTCTTCGACGTCGACGCGTACAACACCAACATGAGCGTCGCGGAGAACCTCTTGTTCGGCACGCCGCACCGCCCGGATTTCGACCCGGCCAATCTCGCGCGCAACGCCGAGATGATCGCGCTCCTGCGCGAGGTGCGGCTGCTCGACGACCTTTACGCGGCCGGGGCGCGCGTCGCCGAGGCGATGCTCGAGCTCTTCGCCGGCGTCGCCCCGGACAGCCCGCTGTTCGACCAGTTCAGCTTCATCAGCGCGATCGAGCTGCCCGAGTACCGCAAGATGCTGGGCAAGGTGACGAAGGGCCGGCTCGGGTTCATGACCGGCGAGAACAAGGCGCGGCTGCTCGACCTCGTGTTCCGGCTGGTGCTCGCGCAGCATCGGCTCGGCGTCATCGACGACTCGCTGCAGGGGCGGATCGTCGCCGCGCGCGCGGAGTTCCACCGCCGCTACAAGGCGCGCGACGACATCGTCGAGTTCTTCCTGCCCGATCGGATGAGCGCGACGCTGTCGATCGAGGACAACCTGCTGTTCGGGCGCATCGCCGCCGAGCACGCCAGCGCGCGCGGGCAGGTGATCGCGCTGGTGCGCGACATCGCCGTCGAATGCGGGATGAAGGACGCGCTGGTGGGATTCGGCCTGCGCTACGAGGTCGGCATCGGCGGCGCGCGGCTGTCGTATTCGCAGCGCCAGCGGCTCGCGATCGCGCGCGCGCTGATCAAGAATCCCGACGTGATCGTGTTCAACGAGCCGACCTCGGGCCTCGACCCGGCCAGCGAGGACCGCCTCGTCAAGGCGGTGCTCGCGTGGGCGAAGGATCGCACCGTCGTCTGGGCGCTGGGCCGCGCCGACCTGGCGCGCCACTTCGACCGCGTGCTGGTGTTCGACGGCGCGCATCTCGTCGAGCAGGGCCCCTTCGGCGAGCTCGAGCAGAACGGCAGCGCGCTGTCGCGCGCGCTCGCCTAGCCTCTCGGTCATTCCCGCGAAAGCGGGAATCCAGTCGTGACGCGGGGCAAGTTGACGTCACGACTCGGCGCGACGTCAGAGCTGGATCCCCGCCTTCGCGGGGATGACCATGACCCGCCTTCGCGGGGATGAGGTCGTCTACCGGTACGGGTCGGCGGCGTCGCGCAGGCCGTCGCCGAAGAAGTTGAACGCGAGGATCACGACGATCACCGGCACCACCGGCAGCATCAGCCACGGGTAGAGCGCGACGACGTTCATGTTCTGCGCCTCGTTGAGCAGCACGCCCCAGCTCGTGATGGGCGGGCGGAGGCCGATGCCGAGGAACGACAACGCCGTCTCCCCCAGGATCATCCCGGGGATCGACAACGTCGCCGACGCGATCAGGTGGCTCAGGAACCCGGGTAGCAGATGGCGCGCGATGATGCGCCGAGGACGCGCGCCCATCAGCCGCGCCGCCGTGCAGTAGTCCTCCTCGCGCAGCGCGAGGAGCTTCGAGCGCACCGCGCGCGCGAGGCCGGTCCAGTCGAGCAGCGCGAGGATGCCGGTGATGCCGAAGTAGACGAGGATCGGGCTCCACGTCACCGGCAGCACCGCGGACAGCGCCATCCACAGCGGCAGCTCGGGGAACGAGCGGATGATCTCGATCATCCGCTGCACCACCACGTCGATCCAGCCGCCGAAATAGCCGGCAAGGCCGCCGAATACGAGCGCCAGCGTAAACGACAGCGCGATGCCGATCAGGCCGATGGTGAGCGAGATGCGCGCGCCGTAGACGATCCGCGACAGCACGTCGCGGCCCAAGCGGTCGGTGCCGAGCAGGAACAGCGTGCCGCGCGGGTCGGGGCACACGAGGTGGAACGACGCGTCGAAGAGGTTCCAGAATCGGTATGGATCGCCCGAGCAGAAGAATCGCAGCGGCCGCACCTCGTTGAGATTCTCGCTGTAGACGCGCCGCAGGTTCTGGAGGTCGAGCGTCTTGTCGAGCCCGTAGACAAACGGCGCGACGAGCCGGCCGTCGCGAATGACGTGCACGCGCTGCGGCGGCGCGTAGATGAAGTCGGTGTTGCGCGTCTGCAGGTTGTAGGGGACGAGGATCTCGGAGACCAGCGTCGAGCCGTACATCAGCAGCAGGATGATTCCCGACACCAGCGCGACGCGATGCTGCTTGAACTTCCACCACATCAGCGTCCATTGCGACGCGAGATAGAGGCGTTCCTGTTCCGGCGTCAGCGTGACCGCCGAAGCAGGGTCGAACGGCTCGGTGGAGACGTAGTGCGCGAGCGCGGGCTCGCGAACCTGCGGTTCCAGCACGTCGGCGCTCATTGGAATACCCGCCGCGCTGCGCGCGCCGGGAATGATTCGCGCTTGGGGCGGCCAGGCGCGCTCATCGCGAGATGCCCCCGGTGAGGCGGATGCGCGGGTCGAGCGCCATCAGCGCGAGGTCGGACACCAGCACGCCGATGACGATCAGCACCGCGAGGAACATCAGGAACGAACCGGCGAGGTACATGTCCTGGCTCTTGAGCGCGGCGAGCAGCATCGGGCCCGTCGTCGGCAGCGACAGCACGACCGCGGTGATCTCAGCACCCGAGATGATCTGCGGCAAGAGGCTGCCGATGTCCGACACGAAGAAGTTGAGCGCCATCCGCAGCGGGTACTTGCGCAGGAGCTTGCCAGGCGGCAGGCCCTTGGCGCGCGCGGTGACGACGTACTGCTTCTTGAGCTCGTCGAGGAGGTTGGCGCGCAGCCGCCGGATCATGCCGGCGGTGCCGCCGGTGCCGATGACGACGACCGGTATCCAGCTGTGCGCGAGCACCGACATGAGCTTGTCCCACGTCCAGGGCTTGCCGATGTACTGCGGATCCATCAGCCCGCCGATCGACGTGCCGAAGTACACGTTGGCGACGTACATCATGATGAGCGCCAGCATGAAGTTCGGGATCGCGATGCCGAGGAAGCCCAGCAGCGACAATCCATAGTCGCCCCAGCTGTACTGGTGCGTCGCCGAATAGATGCCGATCGGGAACGCGATCGCCCACGTGAAGAGCACGGTGACGAGGGAGATGATGATCGTCAGGAACATGCGGTCGCCGACGACCTTCGTGACCGGCATGTTGAACTCGAACGAGTAGCCGAAATCGCCCTTGAGCATGCCGCCCGCCCAGCGCAGGTACTGCTGCGGCAGCGGCTTGTCGAGGCCGTAGTACTGGCGCAGGAAGTCGACCTTCTGCTGGTCGACGGTCTCGCCCTGCGCCTGCAGCTCGGCGATGTAGCTCTCGAGGTAGTTGCCGGGCGGCAGCTGGATGATGGTGAACACGATGACGCTGACCGCGATCAGTGTCGGGATCATCAGCAGCACGCGCTTGACGATGTAGCGCAGCATCAGTTCGCCCGCGTGTCGAGCCAGAACGTCTCGGGCCGGTACATGCCGAAGTACGCGCCCGGGTCCCAGCTGTAGACGGCCTCGGCCGGGACGTTGCGCAGCGCGTCGCTGACGACGATCGGCTGCGGCGCGCGCGACACGATGCCGATCGTGAACACCTGGTCGGCGTTGATGCCGAGCATCTCGAGCCAGATCTTCTCGCGCGCGGCGTAGCCCTTGGCCACCTCCCATTCCCTGTACAGGTCGACGAGCGTCTGCGCCTCCGGCAGCGCCGGCGCCTCGCCACCCGCGCGGCGGTTCTGGAAGTACTGGCCCCACATCGGCCACTGCAACTGCTCCTGCGCCGTCGGCGCGAGCTCGGCGGGGCTCATCTCGGGCGTCGGGATGCCGTTGCTGAGGCCGGACCAGATCGACATCATCGACATTCCCGAGTAGACGCGGCGGCGGAACACCTCGCGCTGCGACGGCCGCGCGTAGAGCGCGATGCCGACTTTCCGCCAGCTGTCGCGCACGAGCTCCAGCACGTCGGTCTCCTCGGTGCTCTCGCCCGAGGTGTCGACGATGAGCTCCATCGGCCGGCCGTCGGGCAAGAGCCGCACGCCATCGTCGTTGCGCTTGTTGAGGCCGAGCTCGTCGAGGAGCGCGTTTGCCTTGGCGACGTCCAACTTGCTCCACGCCGCGCGGAATTCCGGCCGGAACAGCGGGCTCCGCGCGAGCACGGTGTTGGCCGACTCGCGCGCGAGGCCGAAATAGACGACCTCGTTGATCTCGTGGCGGTTGACCGCCAGCGACAGCGCGCGGCGGAAGCGCACGTCGCGCATCAGCTTCCGCCACACCGGGTCGGCGACGTTGAGGTTCGGATAGAGCGCGAGCTGCGAGCCGAGCGCCTTGTCCCACAGCCGCACGTGATAGTGGTTGCGCGCCTCGCCCTGCTTCAGGAACGTGTAGTCGTCGAAGCGCAGGTAGCGCGCCTGCAGGTCCGATTCGCCGGAGCCGGTCTTCGCCGGGATCAGCTTGTCCTCGGTGATGCGTACCTCGACGCGGTCGATGTAGGGAAGCTGGCGGCCCTGCTCGTCGACGCGATGGAAATACGGGTTGCGCGTGAGCACGAAGCGCGTCGAAGGCATCGCCGTGGTGTTGACCCACGGCTCGAGCGTCGGCAACGCCGGATTGTCGAAACGGTACTGCTCGTCGAGTTTCTGGTAGTAGCCGATCCAGTCGCGCGAGCCCGCGGCGACCGCCTGCGCGTTCGCCTTGTCGAGGCCGATGTAGCGGGCGTGGTAGTTGCGCAGGTAATGCGCGGGCCGGTAGATGTAGAGCGGGCTCGGCGCAGCGAGCGCGGGCAGGAACTGCGGGTTGGGCGCGTCCCAGGTGTAGCGGACCGTGCGCTCGTCGAGCACCTCGAAGCGCGGGCCGTGGCCGTCGACCTTGAGCGCCTGCGGCAGGCCGAACGGCGACAGGTCGCGGTTGTTGGCGACGTCGTCCCAGTAGAATTTGAAGTCCGCCGACGTGAACGGCTTGCCGTCCGACCACTTGTGGCCCGGCCTCAGGTGCAACGTGAAGACGCGGTCGTCGACGTTGTCGATGCTCTCGAGGAGGTCGGGGACGATGCGCAGGTTCTCGTCGTAGCCGACCAGCCGCGCGTAGCCGTAGACGACCATGAAGCGGATGTCGCGGTCCTTCGCCATCATCGTGCGCAGCGTGCCGCCATAGTGGCCCGGGCTCCAGTCGGTGCGCTGCGGCTTGACGACGAGCGGTACGTCGGGAAGCCGCCTGGCGAGCGGTGGCAGCGCGCCCGAGGCGATGTCGAACGCGAACATCGGCGGCTCGCCGGCCCGCGCCGCAGGCGCTGGCGCGTCGGCGCCCGCCGCGGGGGCGAGCGCGAGCCACGCCATCGCCGCGATCGCCGCCGCGCCGACCTTCACGCCGCGACCCCCGTGCGCGCCGGCTCGCCGCGCATCCGCACGAAGTGACGGTCGCCGACGTCGACGAGCTCGCCCGCGTCGCCGCTCCAGTCGTACGGCGCCGGCCATTGTGCGGGGCTGCGCGCGGCGCCTTCCAGCACCGCCGCGAGGTCGAGCTTGCGATGGATGTCGGGGTACGGCACCGCGGCGAGCAGGCCGCGCGTATACGGATGCAGCGGCTCGCGGAACAGCGCCGCACGCGGCGCGGCCTCGACGATGCGCCCGCGGCACATGACGGCGATGTCGTCGGCGATGTAGTCGACCACGGCGAGGTTGTGCGACACGAAGAGATACGTGAGGCCGAGCTCCGCCTGCAGGTCCTTGAGGAGGTTCAGCACCTGCGCCTGGATCGACACGTCGAGCGCCGACACCGGCTCGTCGCACAACACGAGGTCGGGCTTCAGCGCCAATGCGCGCGCGATGCCGATCCGCTGGCGCTGCCCGCCCGAGAAGCTGTGCGGATAGCGGTTGAGGAAGCGCGGGTCGAGGCCGACCAGCCGCATCAGCTCCTTCGCCATCGCCGCCCGGTAGTCGGCGTCGCCGATGCCGTGGATGACGAGCGGCTCGCGCAGGATGTCGAACACCGTCATGCGCGGATTGAGCGAGCTGAACGGGTCCTGGAAGATGTACTGGACGCGGCGCCGGAATTCGAGGAGCTCGGGCTCGCTCGCGTGCACGACGTCGAGCGTGCGGCCGCGGTCGTGATAGCGGATGTCGCCGGCATCCGCCTCGATCGCGCGCATCACGATCTTCGACAACGTCGTCTTGCCGCAGCCGCTCTCGCCGACGAGGCCGAGGCAGGTGCCGCGGCGGATCGCGAAGCTGACGTCGTCGACGGCGCGGATCGTCTTGCCGGCGCGGCGTTGGAACAATCCGCTCGCCTTGGTCGCGAACGACTTCGACACATGCCGCACGTCGAGCAGCACGTCGGACGCGTCGGCCGGCCAAGGCTCGTTCTTCTCGATCAGCGGTCCGGTCTGGTAGTCGACGGCGCGGATCGACTCGAGGCGCTCGCCCGGCTGCATGTCGAAGTGCGGCACCGCGCGCAACAGCGCCTTGAGGTACGGGTGCCCGGGCTTCTCGAACAGCGCCTCGATCGTGCCCTGCTCGACGACGCGGCCCTCGTAGAGCACGACGACCTCGTCGGCGACGTTGGCGACCACGCCGAGGTCGTGCGTGATGATCATCACCGCCATGCCGAGCTCGGCCTGCAGGTCGTTGATCAGCGCGAGGATCTGCGCCTGCACGGTGACGTCGAGCGCGGTGGTGGGCTCGTCGGCGATCAAGAGCGAAGGGCCGCAGATCAGCGCCATCGCGATCATCGCGCGCTGGCGCAGGCCGCCGGAGAGCTCGAACGGGTAGCTCCGCAGCGCACGATCGGGATCGGGGAAGCCGACGAGGCCGAGCATCGCCGCAGTGCGCTGCATGCCGGCGCGACGGCTGACATGGCGGTGCAGGAACAGCGCCTCGCTCACCTGGTCGCCGATCGTATGCAGCGGCGACAGCGAGACCATCGGCTCCTGGAAGATCATCGAGATGTGGCGGCCGCGGATGCGCCGCATCCGGCGCCCGTCGCGCGCAAGCTTCGTCACGTCGACCGGCGGCGCCGCGACCCCGGGCTCGGCGAACAGGATCCGGCCGCCCGTGATCCGCGCCGTCGACGGCAGGATGCCCATCATCGCCTGCGCGGTCACCGACTTGCCCGAGCCCGACTCGCCGACGAGCGCGACCGTCGCGCCGGGCTGGATCCGGAACGAGATGCCGCGCAGCGCGGGGACGGCGGTGCCGCGATTGTCGAACTCGATCGAAAGGTCGCGAACCGAGATGAGGTCAGTCAACGATGTCCCTTGCGCGAGTCGACGCCGCGGCGTGTTGGTGGCTGTTCGTGGTGGCGGGCCGGCGGCGGCGCGCCGGTGTCGTCCCGTGGCGCGGTGCCGATGACGGCGCGGCCCGGGCGACGCCCGCCATTATGAGGGCCGGCCCGGCGATTGCGAAAGCCGGGCGATGCGCGGGCGACCGGCGGGACGCGCGGCGGCGGCGGGCCGTCAGTACGTCTCGAAATGCAGGCGGCCGCTCGCGCGGAGCGAGTCCCAGGCCTCGTCCCAGTCGCGGCCCGCGGCGCGCACCGCGTCGGCGAGCGCCGCCAGTACGCCCTCTTCCATGCCGGCGAGGCCGCAGACATAAACGTGCGTGCGCGGATCGGCGAGGAGTGCCGCCAAGTCGACCGCGCGCTCGCGCATCCGGTCCTGCACGTAGCGCTTCGGCTCGCCGGGCGTGCGGGAAAAGGCGAGGTTGACGTCGATGAACGTGCGCGGCAGCCGCGTCAGCGGCCCGAAGTACGGCAACTCGGCG
>Ga0207639_10000861_pt1 | contig 20589 bp, 20 predicted proteins | sample KBSCornC32_FD_184299 | JGI IMG/M metagenome (GOLD analysis project Ga0207639, IMG submission 184299) | Corn rhizosphere microbial communities from Kellogg Biological Station, Michigan, USA - KBS Corn C3-2 (SPAdes) (version 2) | ecosystem: Host-associated > Plants > Roots > Rhizosphere > Soil ...
GTGCCCGCACCGGGCACCGCTGACGCCCAAGGTAGGGTGCGCGCGGCGCGCGGACCAGTCGGTGCGGCGGTGACGCAGTGTTCACGGGGATGCACGCCGGCGCGCGCAAGCCCTTGTGCGAGCGGCACTTCGGGCGGGGCGCTAGCTGCGCAGGCCGACGCCGCGGCGCAACAGGGTCAGCGCGATCGCCGCGAGCACGACCGCGAACGCGAGCATGACCGCATAGGCGGTCCACATCGGGATGTCGCTGATGCCGAGCAGGCCGTAGCGGAACGCGTTGACCATGTAGAGGATCGGATTCGCGTGGCTGATCTCGCGCCACGGCGAGCCGAGCTGGTTCACCGAATAGAACACGCCGCCGAGGTAGGTCAGCGGCGTCAGCACGAAGGTCGGCACCAGCGCGATGTCGTCGAACTTCTTCGCATAGACCGCGTTGACGAAGCCGGCCAGCGAAAAGACGATCGCGGTGAGCAGCACGGTCGAGAGCGTGATCCACGGGTGGTACAGGTGGATGCGCGTGAAGAACAGCGAGATCGCGAGCACGATCAGCGCGACGATGAGGCCGCGCAGCACCGCGCCTGCGACGTAACCGGCGAGGATGACCCAGCTCGGCATCGGCGAGGCGAGCATCTCCTCGACGTAGCGGCCGAACTTGGATCCGAAGAACGACGAGGAGATGTTGCCGTAGCTGTTGGTGATCACCGCCATCATGATTAGGCCGGGCACGATGTAGTCGATGTACTGGATGCCGTCGGCGATCTCGCCGATGCGGCTGCCGACCATGCGGCCGAAGATGACGAAGTACAGCGTCATCGTGATCGCCGAGGGCAGCAGCGTCTGCATCCAGATGCGCAGGATGCGCACGACTTCGCGGCGCGTGATCGTACCGAACGCGACGACATTCGGGTTCGCGCTCATGCGGCCGCCTTGCCGGCGTCGGCACTGCCGGTTTCGACCAGGCGCACGAACAGCTCCTCCAGCCGGTTCGCCTTGTTGCGCATCGAGCGCACCGCGATGCCGCGCTCGGTGAGCGCGGCGAACATCGAATTGAGGTCGTGCTCGCGCGACATCTCGGCTTCGAGCGTCACGTCGTCGACGCGGCTGAACGCGACGCCGGACACCTCGGGCAGGTTCGCGCACGGGCGTTCGAGGTCGAGCACGAAGGTCTCGACGTCGAGCTTGGACAGCAGCGATTTCATCGTCGTGTTCTCGATGATGCGGCCCTTGTCGATGATCGCGATGTTGCGGCAGAGCTGTTCGGCTTCCTCGAGGTAGTGCGTGGTGAGGATGACCGTGGTGCCGGCGGCGTTGATCGCGCTGATGAACTTCCACATCGAGCGGCGGATCTCGATGTCGACGCCGGCGGTCGGCTCGTCGAGGATCAGCAGCTTCGGCTCGCTCATCATCGCGCGCGCGATCATCAGGCGCCGCTTCATGCCGCCCGACAACGCGCGCGCGACGCCGAACGCCTTGTCCCACAGCTGCAGCTGCTTGAGGTACTTCTCGGCGCGCAGCGCGGCTTCCGCGCGCGGGATGCCGTAGAAGCCGGCCTGGTTGACGCAGATGTCGAACGGCTTCTCGAACATGTTGAAGTTGAGCTCCTGCGGCACCAGGCCGATCAGGCGCATCGCGGCGCTGCGCTGCTCGCGGATCGACACGCCGAAGATGCGCGCGTCGCCGCTGCTCGGGTTGACGAGCGAGGACAGGATGCCGATCAGGGTCGACTTGCCGGCGCCGTTCGGGCCGAGCAGGGCGAAGAAATCGCCGGGCTGGACGCGGAGCGAGACGCCCTTGAGCGCCTCGACGCCGTTCGCGTAGGTCTTCTTCAGCTCGACGACGTCGAGCGCGGGGGTCGTGGTCATGGAGCCTGGGATCGCCGGGGCGGGGTCGTTTGGCGGCTGCTGGTAGTATAGCGGGCCGTTTTGCGCGTCCTACCTGCTGCCTCGATGGAACATTTCAAGCTCCGCCTCGCCGCGAGCCACATGCTCGCCCCCACCGTCCGCCACCTCGCGTTCGAACGCGAGGACGGCACGCCGTTCGCATTCGTGCCCGGCCAGTTCCTGCAGATCCACTTCCACTACGCCGACGGCAAGCCGACCAAGCGCAGCTACTCGGTCGCGACCGTCGGCGACGGCAAGGCGCCGGTGCAGCGCATCGAGATCGCGGTGTCCTACGTCGAGGGCGGCGCCGCGACCGAGCTGCTGTCGACGCTCGACGAAGGCGGCGCGATCGAGGCGAGCGGTCCCTACGGGCGCTTCTGCCTCATGGACGGCGACACCAACTCGCGCTACCTGCTCGTCGCGACCGGCACCGGCGTTACGCCGTACCGCGCGATGCTGCCGCAGATCCGCGCGCTGACGCAGTCGCGCGGCTGCACGTTCGCGCTCGTCTACGGCGCGCGCAACGAGACCGAGCTGCTCTACGGCGACGAATTCGAGGCGTTCGCGCGCGAGGTGCCCGGCTTCACGTTCCATCCCTGCCTCAGCCGCACGCCGCGGGCGGTGCCGCGCCTGCACGATCGCCACGGCCGCGCGCAGGTCGCGCTCGGCGAGCTCGGCCCGAACGCGGCGAACGACATCGCCTACCTGTGCGGCAACCCGAACATGGTCGACGAGGCGTTCGCGCTGCTCAAGGAGGCCGGGTTGCCGGTGCCGCACATCCGCCGCGAGAAATACGTCTCCTCGCGCTGAGCGGAGTCAGTAGGTCACCGTGACGGTGATCGTATCGTTGTAGGTGCCGGCCGCGGGCGTCGTCTGTGCGGGCACGCTGCCGTAGACGGTGAGGTTCTGCACGCTGCCGTTGCCGGAGCCGGCGACCGTGTTGCTGCCGACCGTGTCGCCCCATACGGTCGTGCGTGCCGCGTTCGAGTAGAGCTGGTAGCCGACGAGGTTCGCGCCCGACGCCATCTTGCGCGTGGTGATCGAGGCGCCGTTGCTGCCCTTGTCGAGGCCGACGTTCCAGGCGCTGCCGCTCGAGCACTGCACGCCGATCGTCGAGGTACCGAGCGTGTTGGCGAGCAGCAGGCCGACCGTGCCGAAGTCGAGCGTCGTCGCGGTCACGCTGCACTGCTTGGCGACGGTCGCGGTCACGGTGAAGCCGAAGTTGCTGTCGATCGTCGTGTCGCAGCTGCCCGGCGGTGAACCGGTGGCTTCGTTGATCGTGAGCGCGGTATGGCCGCCCGCGAAACTGTCCTGGTAGCTGCCCGGGATCGCGCCGGTCTGGCCGGCGTTGACGCGGCCGTACATCGTCGCGCTGCCGCTGACCGAGCCGTTGGTGCCGCCGGTGCGGCGCGGAATGGTCAGGTTGACCATGTACGGCGTGTTGAACACGCCGAAGAAGCTGCTGCCCCAGACGGTCGAGTACGACGCATTCTGGTACAGCTGGAACTGCAGCACGTCGGCCGCACCATCCTGCATCTCGCGCGGATTGGTCTGGCCCGAGCCCTGCGCGCCGTCGCCGATGCTGAAGCACACCGTCGCGTAGCGCGTCGAGGTCGCGCTGTTGGTGCAGGTGTAGTTGAGGGTCGCGTTCGCGGTGGTCAGGCTCGACAGCGGGTTGACCGTGGCGAACGCGACATTGCTCATCGTCGCGCTGCAGGCGACGTTCTGGGCGAGCGCCTGCGTGCCCCCGGCCGAGAGCAGCAGCACGAGCAGGATGCGGAGGGACGGTTTCATCGCGGACTCCCGGTGCATGCGAGCGGGCCGATCACCGGCACCGTGTGGGCCGGCGCGCGGTAGTCGAAGCCGACCGAGCAGGTACCGGTCGGCGTCTGCACCGCGAGCGTGTTGTGGTCGGCGAGGCCTTCGAGATAGACGACGCCGTCGTAGCCGACCGCGGTCGCCGACGCCGGCTTGCCGGCGAGGCTGACGAGGCTGCCGACCGGCAGTGGCTTGCCGTTCGCGTCGTGCAGCACGATCGACGCGGCGCGCACGGTCTCGACGCCGAAGCGCACGAGCATGCCGGCGCGGTCGGACGGCGTCACCTGCGCGTCGACGCGATCGATGCGCACGTCCGCCGGCAGCTGCATCGGGTCGATCGACAGCTTGTTGCGCTGGTACGCATTGAGCGGCGTGACGAGCAGGTCGCCGCGCGCGTCGGTGGTGCCGACCGGGCGGTTCTCGAGCAGCACGGGCAGGCCGCCGACGCCGTTCGCCGACACCACCGCGAACGCGTCGTCGATGCGCCGCGAGGCGAACAGCTGGCCGTCCATGAACACGAGCGCGCCGGCGGCGTCGGCGTACGCGCGCGTTTCGTCGTCGCGGTTCTCGATGCCGGCGAGCAGCTGCACTTGTTCGGCGCGATAGCCGACCTCGGCCTGGCCGCCGTGGCCGTTGCTGCCGTCCTCGGCGCGCACGCGCCAGCCGTAGCCGCCGTCGGGATTGATCGGGCGGTTCGCGTCGACCACCACGGTGTTGCCGTTGGCGTCGTGCTGCGCGGACAGGCCGAGCGAGCGGTTGTCGTCGAAGCTGAAGGTGAGCCCGGCGAACACGCTGCGATCGCGGTGGTCGTCGAGGTTCTGGTTCGCGCTCAGGCTGAACGAACAGCGGCGACCGAGTGCGAGGAAGTAGTAGCCGCTCGCGAAGCGCGTGCGTTCCTCGCCCGGATAGCGCTGCTCGACGTAGCTGACGCCGAGGCTGCCGGCGCGGCCGAGCATGACGCCCGCGAGTGCACGGTCCGAGCGGCGCGGTGGCGCGCGGCCGAATGCCGCGGCGACGTCGCGGTAGCCGCCGAACGTGCGCGTGCTGTCGAGCGAGAAGTTGAAGTGGTCGTTGCGCCAGGTGTAGCCGAGCTGCGCCTGCGTGCCGTCGTCGCCGTGGTCGCGGCTGCCGGCGAGCGCGAGGTTGACGATGCCGGCGCGGCCGACGCCGAGCACCGCGCCCGCGCCCGCGTTGGCGAGGCCGGCGCTCGCTTCGGCGTGGCTTTCGACCGTGAGCCAATCGGTGAGGCCGTAGCGCCAGCTGCCGCTCGCGGCCGGGTCGTGCGCGTACGAGAACGAGGTGACGCCATACCCCTTGCGCACGTAGCCGGCTTCGAACGAGAAGTCGCTGAGCCCGCTGCGCAGCAGCTGGTTGGCCGTGTAGAAGGAGAAATCGAGCGTGTTCTGCCGGCCCATCGCATCGGTGATCACGACCTGCGCCTGGCCGTTGCCGTTGACGATCGGCACGGTGTTGAGCTGGAACGGCCCGGCCGGCACCGGGCTGCTGTATTGCTTGAGGCCGTTGATGTAGAGGTCGACCGTCGACGGCAGCGTCGCCTGGCCGTAGAACGCCGGCACCGGGAACGTGACGAGATCGGGCTGCAGCGCGAAGTTGCGCTGCAGCTGGATGCCGCCGAAGCGCGTCGCACGCGTCCACGACAGGTTGCCGCTGACGGCGTCGCCGATGCGCAGGGTCAGCGCGCGATCGACGAACGAATGGCTGAAGGTCGTGTCGAGACGCATCGAATCGGCGCCCCAGCCGCTGCCCGGCGAATCGGTCACGCGCGAGAGCGCAGTGTTCGACAGCACGCCCCAGGCGTTGAACAGGCGCAGCTCGGCGAATGCGGACAGCCCGAGTGCGTCGTGCTGGTCGCGCGTGCCGTACAGGTCGTAGTTGAGCAGCGCGCCCGGCGAGGCCTGCGGTTCGGGCACGGCGGCGACGGTCGCGTTGAGTACGGAGGTCGCCTGGTCGAGTTGGTCGGCCTGCGCGTCGATCTCGACGCGCTGGCGCTCCTCGTCGTAGCGGAACGAGGTGCCGGCGATCTCGCGCAGGTCGAGCGACGCGTCGCCGTCGCGGCCCTGCAGGCGGAAGCCGAGTTCGCGCAGGGTCGCCGCGCTCGCGCGCAGGCGTTCGCCGTCGCGCATGAAATGCGCGATCTTGCGCGTCGGATTGCCGTTCAGCACGACCTCGAGGTAGAGGTCCTGGCCGATGCCCGCGGATGCGCGCTCGGGAATGACCGTGAGGCTCGACGGGTCCGGCACCGGGTCGGGCGTCGGGCCGGGATCCGGCGCCGCGGTCGCGAGCCCGTGCAGCAGGGCGCTAGCGAGACAGGCCGACCGCAAGTGCCTGATCGATCGCCTTGCCATTGATCTTCACCTTGATCGCGAGCGGGCCGCCGAGGCGGTCCGGCGTCGCCTTGAGCGGCCAGCGCATCGTCATGCCCGGCAGCACGTAGCCGTACAGGCCCGTCGCCGATTCGAGCGCGTCGCCGCTGCCGCCATGGAGTTCGAAATCACTGATCTGCGCGTGGCGCGTGCCCGGGTTGCGCACGACCAGCGCCGCGCCGTTGCCTTCGCGCTCGATCGACCACTGCAGCGCCGCGGCGACGTCGGCATCGGAGGCCGGTGCGCCGGCGACGAACACCGGGATCGAATAGCGCAGCACGTACTGCAGCCCGCTCGATTGCGCCTGCGCGGCCTGCGGAAGTTCGTCGACGAGCACGCGGAACGCGTCCTCGTTGCCACCGGACGACGCGCCGCCGGTGCGGATGATCCGCACCAGCTGGCGTGCGCCGGGCGCGAGTTCGAGCATAGGCGGACTCGCGACGAGGCCCTGGCTCGCGGCGAGGTCGTCCTTGCCGCTCGCCTGGGTCCAGTGGAACACGCGCACCTGCGCGCGCAATTCGCGATCGCCGGTATTGGTCAGCCAAAGCCCCTGCGCCGAACTCGAAGGCGTGAGTTCGAGGCCGATGGGTGCGACCTGCAGACCGGACGCACCCACCTTGCCCGCCGTCGTGAGCAATGCCGCCAGGACGATGCCGCAGACGACGTTCCGACGCATGGTGGCGAACCTCAGTAGGTGACCGTGACCGTGACGTTGTCGGTGTAGACGCCGGCGGCCGGGGTCGTCTGCGGCGGGACGCGGCCGTAGACGGTGACCGACTGCGCGGAGCCGTTGCCCGTGCCGGCGAGTGTATCGGTGCCGACGGTGTTGCCCCAGTTCAGGGTACGCGCGCTGTCGCGGAACAGCGAATAGTTCACCGGCGTCGTGCCGTTCAGCATCGTGCGCGCGGTCACGCTGCCGCTGACGCCGCCGTTGAGGCCCACGTTGTAGGGAGCGAGGTTCGTGCAGGTGACGGTGATCGTCGAGGTCTGGTCGATGTTCGCGACCAGCGGACCCTGGGTGCCGAAGTCGAGCGTCGTCGGCGCGGTGGTGGTGACGTTGCAGGCGTTCTGGATCGTGATCTTGACCGGCATCGAGTTGGTGACGGTCGCGGCCTGCGCCGTGGCGAAGGCGAAGCCGAGGGCAGCCAGCGCGATCGCGCCGGAGAGTTTGACGTTCATGTGCTGAGCCTTTTTTCGAATGTCCCGCAGGACGGAGCCCCGCATCAGGCGAAATCGACCCCTTCGGATCGTCGGCAAGCGCAGGTGCGTAGGCTTAAGCAAGGGGTGTGCCAAATGAGAACGCCGTCACATTTCGGCAGAGCCTGACAATCCGCGGGCGTAGGGGCGCAGCCGGCGTCGCATTCGCGCCTGGCCTGGGCCAAATTTGCGCAACTGCGGCATTCTGCGCGGACGCATGTAAAGGGTGCTTGACACGCGGCTGGCTCCCGGCGCAGCATGATGTCAAGCGAACTTGACAGGCGACCCGCATGCTCCGCGAGTACTTCTGCGCCGGCACGACGCCACGCTACTGGCGGCTCAGCGCGCTGCTGATGACGCTCTATCTCGGCTCGATCGCGCTCGCGCTGGTGTTCGGCCCGGGCTTCACGACGCCGTGGGCACGCGCCGCCGCGGCGCTCGCGCCGGTACCGCCCGTGCTCGGCTTCGTCGTGCTCGAGTTCCGCCGCATCCGTGCCGCCGACGAATTGCGCCAGCGGATCGAGCTCGAGGCGGCCACCACGGCGCTCGCGCTCGGCATTCCCGTATTGCTCGCGCTCGGCCTGCTCGACGGTGCCGGCGTGCTGCCCGTGCGCATGATCCTCGCGTCGCCGGTGCTGATCGGCGTCTACCTGCTCGCGCAACTGTGGGCGCACTGGCGTTATCGATGAACAACCAGGTGCGCGCGTTGCGCGAGGCGAAGGGCTGGTCGCAGGGCGAACTCGCCGAGCAGCTCGCGGTGTCGCGCCAGACCGTCAACGCGATCGAGACGGGCAAGTACGACCCGAGCCTGCCGCTCGCGTTCCGCATCGCGCGCCTGTTCCGCAAGCCGATCGAAGCGATCTTCCACCCGGAGGAATGAGAACGATGGACTCCCGCAAGGCCCTCAAGGCCGCCGCGCTCGCGCTCGCGGTCGCCGCCGTCGCCGGCAAGGCGCTCTGGCGCCCGGCCGACCACGGCGGTGGCGCGGCGCCCGGTGCCGACCTCGTGCAGAAGCCGGGCGAGCGTGGCTTCACGCTCGGTACGCTCGCGTTCGCGCCGTGCGAGCTCGAGACCGACCAGACCGCAGCGACGACGCCGGCATGGTGCGCGCCGTTCCAGGTGCCCGAGGACTGGCAGCACCCGGACGGCCGCCGTATCGACCTCAAGCTCGCGCTCGTGCGCGGCAACGCGCCGCTGGCCGAGCGCGACCTCGTCGTGCTGCTCGCGGGTGGCCCGGGCCAGGCCGCGACCGAGGCCTGGCCGCGCGCGCGCGCGGGCTTCGCACCGCTGCTCGAGCACCGCAACGTGCTGCTGCTCGACCAGCGCGGCACCGGCGGCTCGAACGCGCTGAACTGCAAGGGTGAGGACGGCGACGACACCGAGCAGCCGTTCGACCTCGAGCGCGTGCGCGCACGCACGCGCGCCTGCCTCGACGCGGTGTCGAAGCACGCCGATCCGCGCTTCTACACGACCGGCGACGCGCTGCGCGACCTCGAAGCGGTGCGCGCCGCGCTCGGCTCGCCGCAGTTCGACCTCGTCGGCGTCTCTTACGGCACGCGCGTCGCGCAGCAGTACGCGGCGCGCTACCCGCAGGGCGTGCGCAGCATCGTGCTCGACAGTGCGGTGCCGAACGAGCACGCGCTCGGCGCCGAGTTCGCGCGCAACCTCGACGTCGCGCTGCAGGCGCAGTTCGCCGCGTGCAAGGCCGCGCCCGCGTGCGCGAAGGCGTACGGCGATCCGTGGGCGAACCTGCTGCACCTGCGCGAAACGTTGCGCGCGCGACCGGTCGAAGTCGCCTATCGCGACCCGTTCGACCATGCGCAGCGCACGATGAAGCTCGGCCCCGCCGTGCTGGCCGGCCTCGTGCGCATGTACGCGTACCTGCCCGAGACGAGCGCGCTGCTGCCACTCGGTATCGCGCGCGCGCAAGCCGGCGACTACGCCTCGCTCGCGGGGCAGATCCGCATGCTCGGCCGCGACCTCGAAAGCCTCGCCGAGAACGCGATGCAGCTGTCGGTGATCTGCAGCGAGGACGCCGACCTGCTGCCGGCGTCCGGCGACGACGCGAAGACCCTGCTCGGCAGCGAGTTCGTCGACACCCTGCGCGCGCAGTGCGCGATCTGGCCGCACGGCGCGCGCGCGGACGATTTCCATGCAGCGTTCGCGAGCGACAAGCCGGTGCTGCTGCTCGCGGGCGAGTTCGACCCGGTGACGCCGCCGCGCTACGCCGAGCAAATCGCCAGGGCGCTGCCGCACGGCCGCGTGCTCGTCGCGAAGGGGCAGGGCCACAGCGTGATGGGGCGCGGTTGCCTGCCCAAGCTCGTCGCGCGCTTCGTCGACGCGCTCGACGCCGCCGCGCTCGATGCCGGTTGCATCGCCGACTTCTCCGCGCAACCCGCATTCATCGACTTCAACGGAGCCGCGCCATGAACGTTTCGAGTGCCGTGTGGTGGCGTCGCAGTGCGCGCCACGGAGGGCGCGCCGCGCAGCCGACGAGGCTGCGTCGGAGCAGCGTCCGGACCTGCGCCGGACGCGGCGAGACGAAGACGGTCCAGCACGGACCGTCTTGGTCCTTCGGCAAGGATGCCGCACCATGATCGAAGCCCGCGACCTGCACAAGGCGTTCGGCGCGGTGACCGCGGTCGACGGCGTCTCGTTCGTCGCGCGCGACGGCGAGATCACCGGCCTGCTCGGCCCGAACGGCGCCGGCAAGACGACCACCTTGCGCATGCTCTACACGCTGATGCAGCCCGACCGCGGCGAGGTGCTCGTCGACGGCATCGATGCCGCCGGCGACGCCGCGGCGGTGCGTCGCCGCCTCGGCGTGCTGCCCGACGCGCGCGGCCTGTACAAGCGCCTCACCGCGTACGAGAACATCGAGTACTTCGCGCGCCTGCAGGACATCGACGCGGACACGCGTCGCCGGCGCATCGACGCGCTCGTCGCCGCACTCGACATGCGCGACATCGTGGACCGACGCACCGAAGGCTTCTCGCAGGGGCAACGCGTGAAGACCGCGATCGCGCGCGCGCTCGTGCACGATCCGCGCAACGTGATCCTCGACGAGCCGACCAACGGCCTCGACGTCATGGCGACGCGCGCGATGCGCACGTTCATGCTGCGCCTCAAGCAGGAAGGACGCTGCGTGCTGTTCTCCAGCCACATCATGCAGGAGGTCGGCGCGCTGTGCGACCGCATCGTCGTCATCGCGCGCGGCCGCGTCGTCGCCGACGCCGCGCCCGAGGCGCTGCGCGAGCAGACCGGCGCGGCGACGCTCGAGGACGCGTTCGTGAAGATCATCGGTTCGGAAGAAGGACTCGCCGCATGAGAGCCGCGCTCACCGTGTTCTGGAAGGAAGTGCGCGAGAACCTGCGCGACCGCCGCACCGTGATCAACACGCTGTTGACCGGGCCGCTGCTGGCGCCGCTGATGTTCGTGCTCATCATCAACGCGGCGATCACGCGCGAGCTCGACAAGGCCGACAAGCCGCTGCCGGTACCGGTCGCGGGCGCGGCCAACGCACCCAACCTCGTCGCTGCGCTGCGGCGCGCGGGCGTAGAAATCAAGGACGCGCCGGCCGATCCCGAGCGCGCCGTGCGCGAGCAGGACGTCGACCTCGTGCTGCGCATCCCGGCCGGCTACGCCGAGGCCTGGGCGAAGGGCGATCCGGCCCAGGTCGAGCTCGTCTACGACCAGTCGCAGCGCGACGCGCAAGGTTCGGTCGCGCGCCTGCACGGACTGCTCGACGCGTACGCGCAGCAGACCGGCGCGCTGCGCCTCGTCGCGCGCGGCGTGTCGCCGAACGTGACGCGGCCGCTCGTCGTGGCCGAGCGCGACCAGTCGACCGCGCAGGCGCGCAGCGGCACCTTGTTCGGCATGCTGCCGTACTTCTTCATCCTGGGCGTGTTCATCGGCGGCATGGCGCTGGCGATCGACACCACCGCGGGCGAACGCGAGCGCCAGTCGCTCGAGCCGCTGCTCGTCAACCCGGTCGGCCGCGGCGGCATCCTCGCCGGCAAGCTCGGCGCGACCGCCGCGTTCGCCTTCACCAGCCTCGTGCTCAGCATCGTCGCGTTCTCGATCGCGGGACGGTTCCTGCCGACCGCCAAACTCGGCATGAGCCTCGAGCTCGGCGCCTCGTTCGCGCTCGCGACGCTGTTCGTGATGTTGCCGCTGGTGGTGATGCTCGCGAGCCTGCAGACGCTCGCCGCGGCGTTCGCCAAGAGCTTCCGCGAGGCGCAGACCTACCTTTCGCTGCTGATGTTCGTGCCGGTGATCCCGACCCTGCTGCTGTCGCTGTTCCCGCTCAAGACGCAGAGCTGGATGTACGCGGTGCCGCTGATGGGGCAGCAGGTATCGATCATGCGCCTGCTGCGCGGCGACCCGATCGCGCCGTACCAGCTCGGCCTGTGCTTCGGCGCGACCGCGCTGGCCGCGCTGCTCGCCTGCCTCGTCACCGCCTGGGTCTACCGCAGCGAGCGCCTCGCGATCTCGGCCTGACGCGCCCGCGGCAAGGAAGGATCGGCCTTGCTGCGGCGCAGCGCGCTCGGCGCTATCCTACGCGGCTGCGGGCGCCGTTCGCCCGCCGGAGCAGGCTGGCGTGATCAAGTGGGTCGTCCTCGTGGTGTTCCTCGCATGCGCGGCGTACGTGCATTTCCGTGGTCGCGTGCGGCTGCGCCTGACCCGCCAGATCACCGACCACTCGACCTTCATGGCGCCGCTCAACGTGCTGCTGTACGCGTGTTCGGGCGTGCCGAACGGGCGTTACGTCGGCGTCGAGCGCTTCCCCGAACTCGCGCCGCTGCGCGAGCGCTGGCAGGAGATCCGCGAGGAGGCGCTCGCGCTGCGCGCGGCGCAGCAGATCAAGTCGTCCGACCGCCACAACGACGTCGGCTTCAACTCGTTCTTCCGCCGCGGCTGGAAGCGCTTCTACCTCAAGTGGTACGACGACGCGCATCCGTCCGCGCGCGAACTGTGCCCGCGCACGACCGAACTGCTGCGCGCGATCCCGACGGTGAAGGCCGCGATGTTCGCCGAACTCCCGCCCGGCGGCGAACTGCGCCGCCACCGCGACCCGTACGCCGGCTCGCTGCGCTACCACCTCGGCCTGGTCACGCCCGGCGACGACCGCTGCTACATCGAGGTCGACGGCGAACGCTACAGCTGGCGCGACGGCGAGGCCGTCATGTTCGACGAGACCTACATCCATCGTGCCGAGAACGCGACAGAACACGACCGCATCATCCTGTTCTGCGACATCGAGCGGCCGATGCGCTGGCGCTGGGCGACCGCGCTCAACCGCTTCGTCGCGCGCAACTTCGTCGCTGCGGCGAGTTCGCCGAACACCGATGCGGACCGCACCGGCGGCCTCAACCGCGCGTTCGGCTACTTCTACAAGCTGCGCCAGCCGGCCAAGCGCCTGCGCGAATGGAACAAGCACGTCTACTACATCGTGAAGTTCGGGGTGATCGGCGCGCTCGCCTGGTTGCTGTTCCGTCCCTGATCGCGTTCCCGTGCCCGTGCGTCGATCATGCGCGGGTCACGCGTCGGTGCGCGTGACACCGGCGAGCGCGTCGCGCAACACGAGCGCGAGCCGGTCCGATCGCGCGAGCGGAATGCCCGCCGCATGCAGCGCGCCGATCACCGCTTCGTGCAAGCCGTCGTCGCAAGGGCGCTCGGCGACCGGCGACGCGCCGGTCGCGTAGCCGAGCCAGTCGTCGACATCGGCGAACGCACCGCGCAGCCAGGCGATCGTCGGCGCATCGAGTTCGCGCGTGCTCTCACCCGGCGGCTCGCCGCGCAGGAGCGTGCGGTCGACGACGCCGAGCCCTAGCAGCCGGCGATCCTCGGCCTTGACGCGTTCGACCGACGACGCGTCCGCGGCGCGCGCGAGCTCGCCTGGCGTCGTGTCGAGCCCGAGCCATGCGGCCACGCCGGCGAGCGTCGCGAGCGCATCCGCGCGATAGTCCTCGAAGCGCACGACGCGGATGTCGGCACGCTCCGCCTCGTGCCGCCAGCTGCGCAGGAACACGCGCAGGTAGTCGCGCCGCGACAGCGGGTAGTGGAAGTAGCGCGCATTGCAGTAGGCGCGGAAATCCGGCGTCGTTCCAGCGTGTGCGAGGTGGCGGCGCCAGTCCGAGTACAGCGCGTCGCACGGATCGCGCACGAACAGCACGCGGCGCGCCGCCGCCGGATACACGCCGGGCCAGACGTGATGGACGCGCACGCACGCGCCTGCGCGGAAACGCAACGTGCGCCCGTCGCGCAGGGCGGGCAGCAGCCGGCTCCAGCCGTTGTCGCCGCCGACGTAGCGGTGTGATCCGTCGTCGCCGGTCGCCCAGTGCGTGGCGTCGTCGCTGCCCCACGGCTTCCACGCCGGCACGCCGAGTTCGATCAGGCAGTTCGCGAGCCAGGACGCGCCGCACGGAAGCTCCGGCGAGGCGATCTCGATCGTGTAGCGGTCGTAGCCGGGCCGGTCGGGCACGGCGTGGAAACGCGTCAGGTCATGCATCGCGCGCCTCGCCCCAGCGCGCGACGATGCGCGCGCCGATCTGCGCGGGCGATGCGGCGCCGCTGTCGAGGCGCAGGTCCGCCGCGAGCGGCCATTCGGCCGGAATGTCGCGGCCGACCTCGGGTGCACCGTCGACCGGGCGCGGGCGCCGGCGCTCGCGCTCGGCCTCGTCGCAGGCGAGCAGCACTTCGAGGTAGCGCGCGAAGCGTTCGCGGTTGCGCGCATGCACGTCGGCGAACAGCGACACCGTCGCGACGACGGCGGTGATTCCCTGCGCGCTCGCGTCGGCGGCGAGATTGGCGTAGACCTCGGCGAGGCGCCGCCGCTCGCGCTCGCCGTAGCCGCCGCCGAGCGGCGCGAGCGCTGCGCGCAGGCGATCACCGTCGAGCAGCAGCGTGCGTTCGCCGGCCTCGCGCAGCAGCGCGATGACAGCGGCCGCCGCGCTGCTCTTGCCGACACCGGGCAGCCCGGTGATCCAGATCACGCCCATGCGCCGTCCTCCGCGCTCGGGCGCCAGTCGTGGCTCCACGGCGCGTTTGCATGCAGGCGGCGACGACACAGGCGAAGATCGTCCGCGCTGTCGATCTCGCACCAGCGTCCGTCGAGCGGCACGTCGGCGACATCGACGCCCTCGCGCAGCATCGCCGCGAGCAGCGAGGTCGCGTCGTGCGCGGCGCACGCGAACGACGAAGCGCGCGCCCAGCCTGCGGCGCTGAAACGGATGAGCCCGGTGAACTGCGCCTGCACTTCGTCGAGCGAGCACGGGCGTGCGCCGATCGCGTGCAGGCGGCCGTCCGCGGAGAGGTAGGTCTCGGCGTCGACGAGCGGGTCGCCGTGGCGCTCGCGCCAGAGCCGCTGCCACTGCCGGTCGCCCGCCACCGCGACGTCCGCGCGTGCGTCGAGCAGCGCGGCGATGTTCGCGGGATGGTGCGGGCAATCGGCGTAGGCGAGCAGGAAACCCTGCTCGAAGCGCGACGGCTGCGCCGCGGCGAGCGAAGCGAGCGGGCCGGTCTCGTGCCACCTCGGCGCGAGCACGGCTTCGACGCCGGCGCGCGCGAGCTGCGTCGCGCGATAGCCACCGACGACGACGATCGGTGCGAGCCCGTTCGCGCGCAGCGCCTGCAGTTGCCAGTCGAGCAGCGTCCGCCCGCCGGCGCGCACGAGCGCCTTCGGCAGGTGGCGCGCATGGCGACCGAGGCGCGAACCGCGCCCCGCGGCGAGGACGATCGCGGCCGTCACGCGCTCTCGCGCCGCCACGCGAGCCAGATGCGCGTCGTGAACGGAACATCGATCGCGTCGTGGCCGGCGAGCGCGGAGTGCATCGCGTCGAGTACGGCCGGCATCGCCGCACCCGCCTGGCGCACGAGCGTGGCATGGGCACGGAAGCCGTCGACGAAGTCGTCCGCGCGCACGCGGTGCATGAACCGGCCGACGATGTGCTCGACCGCGCCGAAGCGGCCGTCGGCCTCGATCGTCGCCGACGGATCGTCGCGGCGGCTGCCGTGCGCGTAGCCGGGCACGTGACGTTCGATCGCGGCTTGCACGCGCTGCTGCAGCGGATCATCGAGGTCGCGGTGGTTCCACAGCACGAGCAGCGCACCGCGCGGCCGCAGCAGCCGCGCGGCGACCTCGAGCGCGCTGCGCACAGGCATCACGTTGAACGACGAACCGAACGTGAGCACGGAACAGCAGTCGGCGTCGAGCCCGCAGTGCTCGGCGTCGGCGCCGATCCAGCGCGCGGCCGGGACTTCGCGCTCGCCGATCGCGCGCATCGGCGCGCTCGGCTCGACCGCGGTCACGCGCAGCCCGCGCACCACGAGCTCGGCCGTGAGGCGGCCGCTGCCGGCGCCGATGTCGACGCAGTCGGCGCCGTGCGGCGCGGACCGCGCGACCGCGGCGTCGAGCGCAGCGGCGTCGTACGGCGCGCGCAGCCGGTAGTGCGCGGCGAGCGCGTCGTAGTCCCAGTCGCGCCTGCGCGCGACGTTCATCCCTTCGTCCATGTGCGTGCCTCGAAATCGATCGCGAGCGTGGCGCCGCCGCCGATGCGACGGAAGGCATCCGGGCCGACGCCGAGCAGCGCGGGCACGCCCGCCGCGGCACAGCGGATCGCCATGTGCGAATTGGGCCCGCCGAACGCGGTGAGCAGCGCGCGCGGCTGGCGCTGGAAAATCCAGTCGTAGCCGGGGTCCGCGCTCGCGATCGCAACGATCGAGCGCAGCGGCACGCTCGCCGGATGCGTCGTCGCCTCGATGCGCGCGACGCGGCCGTGGATACGGCCGTGGCCGACGTAGTTGGGCTGGCCTGCGGCGTGGTGCACGACGTCGAGGCGCGTACCGTCGATGAGCAGCGGCATGCGCACGCCGGATTCGACCGCGTGTCGGCGGCGTGCCGTGGCGACCGCGGCGTGCAGGTGGTGCGGATCGGCGAACGGGTCGAGCAGCGCGTCGAGTTCGAGCCAGCCAGCGTCGTCGCGCGCGATACCGCAGATGCGTGCGCGCTCGCCGAGCGCGTCGAGGCCGAGCGAGACCGCGCGCGCGAGCGCGAACTTGCCGAACTCGCGCGTGCGCAGCACGTCGGAGTAGTGCGCGCACAGCGCGTGCGCGTCCGCCTCGACGCCGAGCCCGTGCAGGGCCGCGGCAAGGCGCGTCGCGACGGGCGCTCGCGGTGGCGGCGCGGGACCGGCCAGCGCGGGCGCCGCCGCCACGAGCCTCCATTCGCGTCGCGTCGGCGCGGCGATCTCGAAGGTGCCTGCACGCACGTGGTCGTCGTCGCCGTCGCCGACGCGGCCGGCCGTCGCGCCTGACCTCAGCTGGCGCAGGATGGCCGCGTCGAGCAGTCCGTGCTCCACCGCCGAGCGCATCATCGCTTCGAGCATGAACGCCTGCCGCGCGGCTTCGGCGAAGCGCGCGGCCGTGCGCAACTCGAGCCGGCCTAGCCAGCGCGCGAGTGCCCCGTCATGCACGGGTGGCGCCTGCAGCCGCAGGTCGCGCTCGAAACCCGCATGCAGTCGCGCCGTGCGCGAGCGGTCGAGCGCGCGACGCATCGGCTCGCGCAAGGCGCAGGCGAGCGCGGCGACGTCCACGGCGGCGAACGCGCCGGCGTAGCGCGCGGCGAACCACGCGTCGAAACCGAAATGGAGCGCGGCCGGCATCACCTCGAACTCGACCTTGTCGTGCAGGTGCGGCTGCGCGCGCAGGCGCGCGCAGGCCGCGTCGACAAGGCGCGCGCCGAGGTCCGCGTCGAGCGACGCGGGCAGCAGCGAATGGAAGCTCGTGCGCACGTCGACGTACGGGCGCCCCGCGTGGAAGCGCAGCAGGTCGCGTCCGCCGCCGGCATGGCCGAGCGCCGCGCGGCCGATCGACCACGCGCGGCGCGTGACGAGGCGGTCGAACAGGGTCCGCGCGAGCGGACGCGGATGCTCGCCCAGCAGTTCGGCCGGATTCCAGTCCGGCATCATGCCGAGCAACGGCGGCGCGGCCTCGCGCGCGAGCGCGGATTCGACCGCATGGCGCGCGGTCGTGGTCGCGTGCGCGTCGTGCCGCGGGCATGCGAGTGCGCGCGCCTGCAGTAGCCATGCGCTGCCGCCCGCGTCGAGCGCGAGCTCGATCTCGCACGGCGGCATGCCGGTGATCGCTTCGACTTCGCGCAAGGCGTCGAGGCAGTCGCGCACCGCGCGCGGCAACGTGACTGCTGCGGCGCGGTCGCGCGCGACGTACCAGGTGTCGACGTCGGCGTCGCCGCGCGTGACCGCGTCGGTGCGCGGGCCCGCGGCGATGCTCACGACGTAGTACGGCGCGGCGTCGGGCAGTGCGTGCGTGAACGCGACGCAGGCATGGCGCACGGGCGCCACCTGCAGTTGCACGAACACTTCGTCGCGCGGATCGGAACGCGCGTAGCTGGCGAACACCGCATCGATCGCGCGCGCGACCGTGTCGCCGTCGGCGGCGTCGACCGCGAGGACGCTGCGATGGCGCCCCGCGTCGGAGCCGCCGGCCGCGTCCTCGTCGGCGGCGTCGCTGCGCACGGCGATGCGCGCGCCGGCGAACCGGCGTGCGATCGTATCCAGCGTTTCCCCTCGCGCCGACCGCCAGGACGTGCGCGCCACGCCGATGCCGTCGGCGACGAGGCTGCGTCGCGTCCTCGGTCGCAGCCATTCGAGCATGGCGCGCTTGCCGCGCCAGCGGGTGGCATCCGCGGCGTCGCGGGTATCGGCGGTTGCTTGCATGCGCAGGGGTCGGGTCGTGCGTCGGCGAGTCTAGCAGGTGGCGACAATGTACTTTTCTTGCACTTGGGTGACCGCGTGCGGCGTCGTTCGTTCCGGCGCGCCGCTCGCGCGCGCTTCCGACGGATCAGCGCGTCGTATCGTCGCTTCGCGGCGGCGGCCGGCTTCCCCGTGACGGTCCGTCGCGCGCGCTGTCGACGAAATGGTGCAGCAGGTGCGCGCCGGCGATGCGACCATCGCCGTCATGGTCGAACTCGGGATGCCATTGCACGCCAAGCACGAATGCGTCGGCGTCCGCGCGGACGGCCTCGATGCAGCTGTCCGCCTCGCAGGTCGCCTCGACGACGAGGCCATCGCCGAGGCGTGCGACCGCCTGGCGGTGCGCGGAGCTGACGCGACCGCCGGCGATGCCGTACAGCTGCGCGAGCCGGCCGCCTTCGCTGAAGGACACGCGATGCGCGTGCGCCGCGTAGGCGGGCGGATCGCTGTGGTGCTTCGCCTCGGTCGCGTCGAGGTCGCGCAGCGTCCCGCCGTAGGCGACGTTGATGAGTTGCAGGCCGCGGCAGATGCCGAGCACGGGCTTGCCGAGCGCGCGGAACGCCTCGAGCAGGGCGAACTCGAACGCGTCGCGCGCACGGTCCAGCGGCGTGAGGTCGTCGGCCGAGCGGGCGAGGTTGGTGCCGCCCTGCAGGAGCAGCCCGTCGCAGCATTGCGCATACGCGATCGCCGCGGACGTCGCGCGTGCCGGCGTCGCGGCGAGGCCGGTGCCGACGACGAGTGCGCCCACGTCGGCGAGGCGATCGAGCAACGTGCGCTCGAAGAACACCTGCTGGCGTGTCCACGCGCCGCCGGCGGCGGCATCGCCGCCGAACAGGCGTGGCGCCACGGCGATGCGCGCGGCAGGGATGTCGTCTCGTGCTTGCATGGCCGCCTCCGGCGTCGGCGGATCATAGCGCTGCGCGCGCGTCCGCCTCAGAACAGTTCACCCTGCGGCGACGCCGCGCGCGGCGGCGCGAACCGCGACATATCGAGGCCGAGCTCGCGTTGCGCGTTGATGCCGTGGCGGCGGCAGGCGAGCCGGAAGCGCTGGCGCACGAGCTCGGCGAACTCGCCTTCGCCGCGCATGCGCGAGCCGAAGCGCGCGTCGTTGTCCTTGCCGCCGCGCATCTGGCGGATCAGGCTCATCACGTGCTCGGCGCGTTCGGGCACGTTCAGCGCGAGCCAGTCCTTGAACAGGTCCTTTAGTTCGTGCGGCAGGCGCAGGATCGTGTAGCCCGCGTGGCGCGCGCCGGCCACCGCGGCGCGCCCGAGGATCTGCTCGATCCACCGGTCGGTCACCATCGGGATGATCGGCGCGACCATCACGCCGCACGGCACGCCCGCCGCGTTCAGCGCGGCGACCGCTTCCAGGCGCCGGTGCGGCGCGCTCGCGCGCGGCTCGAGCGTGCTCGACAGGCGGTTGTCGAGCGAGGTCACCGAGACGAACGCGTGCACGAGGCGCGCCTTCGCCATCGGCACGAGCAGGTCGAGGTCGCGCTCGACCAGTGCGTTCTTCGTGATGATCGTGCACGGGTGATTGCACTCGGCCAGCACTTCCAGCACCGAACGCGTGATGCGGTAACGACGCTCGATCGGCTGGTACGGATCGGTGTTCGCGCCGAGGTTGATCGGCGAGCAGGCGTAGCCGCGCTTGGCGAGTTCGACGCGCAGGAGTTCGGCGGCGTTGGTCTTGGCGAACAGCTTGGTCTCGAAGTCGATGCCGGCCGAGAGGTTCAGGTACGCGTGCGACGGGCGTGCATAGCAGTAGACGCAGCCGTGTTCGCAGCCGCGGTACGGATTGATCGACTGCTCGAAATGGATGTCGGGTGAATCGTTGCGGCTGATGATCGAGCGTGCGCGCTCCGCGGTGACGACCGTGTCCGGTCGCGGCGCGGGCTCGTCGTCGCGGTGCCAGCCGTCGTCCTCGCGCGTCTTCGCGACGCCCTCGAAGCGGCCTTCAGGGTTCGACGCCGCGCCGCGGCCCTTGATGCGCGCGGGCGCATCGAGGCGGTTCGGGTCGGTCGGCGGTTGCGGTTTCATCGCGGCGAGTATGCGCCGGCGCGTCTCAGCGGGTGCGATCGCACGGGGGCGAGGCGGGCGCACCACGAAGGTGAGCCAGGAGCCGATCGCCACGGACTGACGGGAGGCGCCCGCCTGCCGATCGCTTTCGGCGCGCTAGTCGCGTGCGCCGCCCGCGCGTGCGTCGCGCGCATCCGCCCGACGCAGGATGCCATGGCGGCCGAGGTCGGCCGGTTCCTCGCCGACGAGTCCGTGCATGAAATCGAGCGCGCGCGCGACCACGCCGCCGACCGGCTCCCAGTACGCCGCGTCGCGTACGCGCACGCGCAGCACCGCGAGGTGCGGGTCGTCCTTGCCCCGCGGGAAGAACACGCGTTGCGGCAACGTCCACAGCTCGTCGACCGTCGCGCGCTCCCGGTCGACGCGCGCGCTGCCGCGCACCGACACGTAGCGCTGCCGGCGCGGATCGGAGAACGCTAGGTTGACGTCGGCGTGCTCGTCCAGCTGGGCGACCTTGAA
>Ga0207639_10000862_pt1 | contig 20567 bp, 21 predicted proteins | sample KBSCornC32_FD_184299 | JGI IMG/M metagenome (GOLD analysis project Ga0207639, IMG submission 184299) | Corn rhizosphere microbial communities from Kellogg Biological Station, Michigan, USA - KBS Corn C3-2 (SPAdes) (version 2) | ecosystem: Host-associated > Plants > Roots > Rhizosphere > Soil ...
GACCTGCCTGGCGGGGGATGTCGCCATGGCGTTCAAGGCGAAGATCGGGCTTCAGCGCGCGGCGGAGCGCACGGCGCAACTGGCGGCGGCGGGCGGCTATACCAACGATACCACAAGGACGCAGGCGGCCTATAACAATCTGGCCGCCGACGCGGCGGCGGCGGCGGGCGTTTCGGCCAGCAACGTCACCATCACGCCCACGCTGCTCTGCGACGCCACCGTCCAGACCGCCAGTCCCGAGGTGCCATGCCCCGATGGTCAGCAGACCAAGCGCTATGTCGCGATCAACATTTCGGGAAGCTACACGCCGATGTTCGCCAAACTCGCACCCAACAGTCGATGGTCGTCCGACGGCATCGCGCTCACCGGCTCCGCATCGGTGCGGCTGCAATGATCCGGCTGGTACGCGACGAGCGGGGGGCAGCGGCGATCGAATTCGTCCTGGCCGTGCCGCCTTTCATCATTCTGCTGATGGGCGCGCTGCAAATGGGCATCATCGCCTGCGCGCGCACCGGCCTGCAACATGCGGTGGATGAAGGCGCCCGCTATGCCAGCATCTATCCCACGCCCTCCGATGCCGCCATCATCGCCAAGGTCAATGCGCGCGAATTCGGCCTGGACCCGGCCTATACCAACGATCCGACGATTACCCACGGCACGCAATATGGCCTGCCTTATACCGAAATCACCATGACCTATTCCCGGCCGCTGAACTTCATTGTGTACCAGACGCCGGCCTTGTCGATCAGCTATACCCGCCGGTCCTACTAACCTCAACTGGACCCGGATACCGGACGTGTTGTCGCACCCTGCTTCTGCTTGACGAGGGGGCTGTGCAGGGGGAGCCATCCCGCTCCCCCTGCACAGAATGTCCATCATCCGCATGAAACTGCCGCGCTTCTTTTCCTCGTCCGCCTGCGACATGGCCATCGACCTGGGCACCGTCAACACGGTCATCTATGTGCGTGACCGGGGCATCGTGCTCAACGAGCCCTCGGTCATCGCGATCGAGACGCGCGACGGCATCCGCAAGGTGAAGGTCGTCGGCAACGAAGCCAAGCTGATGATGGGCAAGACCCCCAATGGCATCCAGGCGATCCGCCCGCTGCGCGATGGCGTGATCGCGGACATCGACGTGGCGGAGCAGATGATCAAGCATTTCATGGACAAGGCGCTGGACGGCCACAGCCGCTTCGGCCGCCGCCATGAAGTGGTGATCTGCGTGCCAACAGGCTCCACCATGGTGGAGCGGCGTGCGTTGCGCGACGCTGCCTCCAATGCAGGCGCCTATCGCGTTCAGCTGATCGAGGAACCCATGGCCGCTGCGATCGGCGCCGGACTGCCCGTCACCGAACCGCGCGGGGCGATGGTGGTCGATATTGGCGGGGGAACGACGGAGGTGGCGGTCCTCTCCCTCAACGGCATCGCCTATAGCAGTTCGGCACGGGTGGGCGGCGACAGGCTGGACGACGCAATCGCCTCCCACATCCGCCGCACCCACAATCTGATGATCGGCGAAGCCACGTCGGAACGGGTGAAATGCGCGCTCGGCGCCGCCACCCCGCCGGAGGGCGAGGGCCGCCGCATGGTGGTGAAGGGCCGCGACCTGGTGAACGGCCGCCCGTCCGAAATGTCCATCAGCGAGGCGGAGATCGCCGATGCCCTGTCGGAGCCGGTGGGCCAGATCAAGATGGCGGTGATGACCGCGCTGGAACAGACCGCGCCGGAACTGTCCGCCGACATCATCGAGGAAGGCATCACGCTCACCGGCGGCGGCGCGCTGCTCCAGCGTCTGGACGAGGCGCTTTCCGACGCGACCGGCCTGCCCGTCACGGTCGCCGAAAAGCCCCTGATCTGCGTCGCCATGGGAGCAGGTCGCGCTCTGGAAGACCGCGCCTATGACGGCGTGCTGACCGGCTCCTGACGACGCCGCCTGGACGATGGGGAAGGGAGTATCCCCCCACAGCTGGCCGCGCCAGTGAACGCTGGATCTCAGGGGAGGGTGCTTCTTTTGACACGCGATTCCGGCCGTCGCGGGAACGGCTGATTTGGGTGGGAAGCGGACGGTCCGGTTTCGACTTTATCGAAGCAAAAGCAGACGCAGCCTTCAGTCGATAAATTTGCCGGTCGTAACCGCTGTTGGTTCCTCTAGCTCAGAACCAAAGCTCCTGAAAATCTCGCGAAGCGCAGTGTCCCGATTTCGAAGTACCTCTTTGGCAAGGGCATCTGCGAGATGCTTGGCAACATCAGCCAGTATGATGCCCCACGCTGTGTCTTCGGGTATTGGGCCATTTTCTTCGTAGACGCCGACCTTCAACGAGCAATGTAGCTTTTGCTCAGCAATCCAAACGCGGAGAGGCTCCCACGCATCAGAGTCACGCAATGCCGCATCGGGGATCGCTCGTTCGTCCATGGTGACTCCAATTCACGACCACTGCTAATTACATGCTGGTTGTCCGTCCGCAATTAGGAAGTGATGGCGATGCCTCGAACGGCAAAACATGGTCGCGTGCCGCCGGGCCGCTTCCCCAACGCGAACCAGACCGGCAGGTTACCTGTGACGTGAGGCGATTCGCAGGGCTGGAATGACGATGCGGGGTGGTTTTCGGACTGTCGGCTTTTGGTCGGTATTCGTTGAAAGCGGACCTCATAGGCAGGGCCCGTTAGAACCCCATCTGTCGCTATGAACTGATATCGGCAAACGATGCCGGGCCTGCGTCCAGATCAAACTCATTTCCTGTTGGATAAGCTCTAATTCTGCCCTGTTTCGCGCTTCTTCGTCCTTTGGTGCATCCGCATGTAAAAGTGTAATTGCAGCTTCACGCTTTGCCCCGCACCTCGCTATCGCGGCTGCCATAGCTTCAACCGGCGATCCAGGTGGAGCCTCATCCTGTCGGCTACCTATTAAGCACTTTTTATATTCGGTCAGAGAGTTAGTTGGCGGCAGCGGCGACGCAGACGCTGCTAATAACAAAATGAATATCGTCATCCCACACCGTCGCCATTCTGTAGACCCAAAGGTGTCCACAGTTTTGAGGTAACGACGGATGTCGGGAAAGCAAAAACTGTCTGCGGACGGCGATTTCTGGTCGCTTCCAGACCGTCCCCCTAACATCCCGGCCCGGACGGCATGGCTCCATCAGCATCATGTGACCCAGCAGCAACAGGTCCCTCAAAAAACATCCTATTTCCCGAACAGGCGTGAAATCGCTCTGTCCTATTCCGCGTTCGCGGTTCTATCCCGCGCTCCTCTTTGAAACGTCAGGCATATCGCGCCCACACGCATACGCGCGCCCCGGCACGCGCGCGCATATGGTGTGAACTTCGACGAAAAATGGCGGAATTCTACGGGTCGCGAGAGCGTTGCTCTACGCGGCCCTTCCATAGGCGGTGACAGTCTCCACCTCGGCCTTGTCGCCCAGCACGACCCCGACGCGCTGGTGCAGGCCGGTGGGCGTCACCTCCATGATCCGCTGATGGCCGTCGCTGGCGGCCCCGCCCGCCTGCTCGATCAGGAAGGACATCGGATTCGCCTCATACATCAGCCGCAGCCGGGCCTTGCCCGATTGGCGGTGATCGGCGGGATACAGGAAGATGCCGCCGCGCTTCAGGATACGATGGACGTCGGCCACCATCGAAGCGGTCCAGCGCATGTTGTAATCCTTGCCCAGCGGCCCTTCCGTGCCCTGGATCCGCTCCTCTACATAGCGCGCGATGCCGGGCGACCATTGCCGCCGCCGCGCGATGTTGATGGCGAATTCGGCATTGCCCTGCGGCATCTGCATCGGGCCGTCGGTCATCCGCCAGGACCCGATTTCCCGATCGAGCGTGAATTCAAAGACGCCCGTGCCGATGGTCAGCACCAGCAGCGTCTGCGGCCCGTAGATCGCATAGCCGGCCGCCACCTGCTGCGTGCCGGGCTGGAGGAAGTCCTGCTCGATCACCTCGCGACCGGAACATTCCTCCGGCGCCTTGAGCACGGAGAAGATGGTGCCCACGCTCAGGTCGACGTCGATATTGCTGGACCCGTCGATCGGATCGAACAGCAGCAGATATTCCCCCTTCGGATAGCGGTTGGGGATGCGATGGAGCGTCTCCATCTCCTCCGAAGCCATTGCGGCCAGATGTCCGCCCCATTCATTGGCGTCCAGCAGCAGTTCATTGGCGATGACGTCCAGCTTCTTCTGCACCTCGCCCTGCACATTCTCGCTGCCCAGGCTGCCCAGCACTTCGCCCAGCGCGCCCTTGGACACGCTATGGCTGATCGTCTTGCAGGTGCGCGCGACGGTTTCGATCAGCAGGCGCAATTGCGGCGGGATGGCGTTCGCCTGGCGCTGCTGCTCGATCAGGAAGCGGGTGAGGGTTACGGACTGCATAGGGCGGGTTACTCGCTCAAGAGAATATGGCGCGCGGACGCTCGCCATGCATGGGACCAGCGATGCCGTAGCGGCCCGGCGCGCATCGGCAAAGCGCCAATTCGCGGTACTCCCGGGACGCGGGACGATCCGTTCACGCTTCCAGACTGGCCGCCACGTCCGGTCCATGTGCGAACAGCGCGGCTTCGCGCAGCTGTTCCGGCGTCGGGCGGATGCCGGTGTAGAGAGCGAATTGCTCGATCGCCTGCAGCACGATGACTTCGCCGCCGGAAATGATCGCCTTTCCTGCCGTCCGGGCGGCGCGAACGAACGGCGTCTCGACCGGCAGCGCAACCACGTCGAAGGCGATCTTGCAGGCGGCGATGGCGTCGGCCGGAAACGCCAGCGCTTCGCTATCCGGTCCCTCCATGCCCAGGGGCGTGACGTTGACGAGCAGGGGAGCACCCGAATCGGGCAGGTCGGGCTGCCAGTCATAGCCATATCGCTCCGCCAGCGCGCGTCCCGCCATTTCGTTGCGCGCGACGATCGTGCCCTTGTCGAAGCCGGCGTCGCGCAGCGCTGCCGCCACCGCCTTGGCCATGCCTCCGCTGCCGCGCAGCAGAAAGGGCAGGGGGGCTGCGATCCGTCGCTTCAAAAGGTCGCGCACCGCCACGAAATCCGTGTTGTAGCCGGTGAGAACCCCTTCGTCATTGACGATGGTGTTGACGCTGTCGATGACCGCTGCCGTTTCCTCCATCCGGTCGATGAGCGGGATCACGGCTTCCTTGAAGGGCATGGAGATGGCGCAACCCCGGATGCCCAAAGCCCTTATGCCGCCAATGGCCGCCGGCAGGTCCGTCGTGCTGAAGGATTTATAGACATAATCCAGCCCCAGCAGCTCATAAAGCCGGTTTTGCAAGCGTGATCCCGCATTGCCGGGCCGCGCGGACAGGGACATGCACAAGCGGGTATCCCGTCCAATGGGTGGTTTCATAAGCTGATGGTCTCCCTGGCGCAGGCCCTAAAGTATGTTCAAGTTGACCTTTTACGGTCAACGGCTCGGAAAATGCGGCATCAAAAGACCAGAGCGTTTCCGCTCATAGCGAAAACGCTCTAGACGGCTGTTGTCGGGGGATCAATGACGGGGGCGACCATTCAAGCCGTTTGTTCCTCGGGTCGGCGCGGGAGCGGCTATGCCGCCAGCACCGTCGGCACCAGCGCCGCGACGCATAGGCCCAGGCCCCATTGCAGCGCTCGTCGTGCCTGATACCGCTCCGGCAGGGCGACGCCGAGGGCCACCAGCACCGCCAGCGAAAGCCAGAAGATCGCCATGAACGGCGCCGCATTGCCTAGCCACAGCCGCGCCAGCAGCGTCAAGGCCAGGGCAAGGCCGGAGCCCCAGACGATTGCATTCCACCCGTTGCGCAGGCACGGTTGCCGAAAGCCGCGCCGCTCCCGTTTGCCGAGCCAGATCGACGTGCCTGTCGCGATCACCACGCAAAGCGCGCCGCCCAGCAGCATATAGGCGATCTTGACCGTCAGCCCGCCATAATTGCCGAAATGCAGATTATAGGCCGACGCGGCAACCTGCTGGCCCGTCGCCCCTTCCGCCAGCCCGACCGTTCCGAGAAAACGCCCGGCCGGATCGAAATTATAGGTTTCGCCATAGACCAGTCGCCTTGGGGGAAGGGCAAGCACCTGCAGCCGTTGCCCGACGGTCCCCGGTTCGTGCATGAAGACATAGGTAGGGCGCACGTCGGGGAAGCGGACAGCCATGGTCCGCAGCGCGGCCGCCACGTCAGCCAGCGGAGCGGCCTTGGCATTCGGCCTGCCTTCCTTGCCGAAGATCGGTGCATAGGCGGCTTCCACGTCACCCTTGTAGAAACCCTGCGCCAACCCATAGGCATTGATCGAACCCAGGCCGATCATCGCGCCGGTCAGGGCGATCGCCAGGGCGAAGGGCAGCGTCCACACGCCAAGCCGGTTGTGCCAGTCCGCAAGTCCTACCCCGCCTTGGTCCCGCGCGCGCAGGCGAAAGGCGTCGCGGAAGATGCGCGGGTGCGCGATCACGCCCGTCAGCGAGAGGGCAAGAGTCATCACACCCAGCGCGCCTACGATGGTCAATCCCACCATGCCTGGAATGTTCAGCGTATAATGCAGGTTGAGCAGGAATTCGGACCATCCGTTCAGTTCCTTCGCGACCACCCGGCCATGGGCATCGACATGCACGGCCTGATGATCCGTGGTGAGGGTCGCGCGGGGCAGCGCGTCGGTCGGCAGATGGACGTAGAGATGCTCCGTCGCCTTGCGCCCCTTTTCGCTCGCCAGCACCGATGCCACGGCGCGTTGTACCGCGTCGGGCGCGATCCGTTGCATTTCGGGGGCGTCGGGCTGCTCAAGGCGCTGCCATTCCTCGTAGAAGACCGTCACCGTGCCCGTCAGGCAGACGATGTAGAGCAGCGCGCTCGCCAGCAGGCCGATGGCGGCATGAGTGGAGAGACCACGCTGGACCAGAGCCTTGGACAGGCGGAGAGTCATGGCGTTGTCATCCATAATGTTGCCAGTCCCAGCAGGGCAGGGACCGCCAGCAGCGCCAACTGCCGCCCCCGGTTCGGCCAGAGCAGCACCAGCATGGCCAGCAGCGCCCAGAGCAGCGGCATCAGGAAGAGCATCAGCACGTTGCCGTCGGCCTCCGGCGCGCCCAGCGCCCCGGCCATATTCCGTGCGGCCAGCCCCAGGATCATCGCCACCAGCATGGCCCCCGGTACGCTGAGCAGGAAGCTGAGGAGCCGGCCACCGATGCGCAAGGACTCTCGCCCCTCCGGCAGCATATGGGCGCGGCGGTTCGATGTGTGGGCCTTGCCGGGCGGCGCCGTGACAGCGGCGATCGTCAGGCAGAAGAATGCGGCGGCCAGCGCCGCCAGCGTCACGATGGCAATGCCCCACGCGCCTGCGCCCTGCATCCCCATTGCCAGCGCGAAGGCCAACAGCGCCCAGGCGGCGCCATTGAGCGAAACCGAACGCTGCGCCCGGCCCCAGGCCAGGCGCAGCATGCAAACCGCGCCTGCCGCCGCGAGTGCGCCGATGCAGGGCAGAAGGGAGGGCTGGTCCACCGTCATCCTCAATAATCGAAGCGCAACGTGCCCATCAGGCTGCGCGGCGCGGCATAAAAGGCCTGGCCCCACATCAGGCTGCCCAGATATGCGGTGTTGGTCACATTGCGGAGGTTGATGCTGGTGGTCAGCCGATCGACGGGCTTGATGCTCGCCATCAGGTCCAGCACGGCATAGTCCTTCTGTCGGATAAGGATGTCGCGGCCAAGCCCGCTGTCGAGGGTACTGATGCCGCTCTGCCAGCGGAACTGGGCGCCCAGCTTCAGGTCGCGCAGTTGAGGAATATGATAGGTGCTGGCGAGTTTCAGCGACTGGCGCGGCAAATAGGTGCGGGCGCGATTGCCGGCCTGGTCCTCTATCTTGAGGCCGGTATAGCCGCCGCTCAGCGACCAGCGATCCGTTACCTGCCCGGCCAATTCGATCTCGAAGCCCTTTACCGTGGTGTCCACCCCGGCATAATAGACATCCCCGATCTGCCCCGGATCGCCCGCGTCGAATACGCCGGCCTGCTCCGCCAGGTTCTTCTGTCTCGCGCGGAAGAGGGAGGCGCTGGCATAGAGCCGCTTCTCGAACCATTCGCTCTTGATGCCGCCTTCCACGCTGCTGCCCTGGGCGGGATCGAGCCGGCGGTTGGTGATGTCGACCTTGTCCTGCGGATTGAAGATGTCGGTATAGCTGGCGTAGAAGCTGATATTGGACGTGACGTCGAACACCAGGCCCAGATACGGACTGACCGCGCTGTTGCTGCGATATTGGTTCGCGCCGTAGGAGGAGCCGGTGGTCTTGAGCCAGAAGGCGCTGGCGCCGACGACCGCCTTCAACCGGTCGGCCAGATTGGCGTGCAAGGCGCCATAGGCCCGCGTCAGCCGGTCGGTCACCTTTTCCTCCAGGCTTTCCTGCGCGAAGTCGGGTTCAATCAGCGCGGTGCGGGCGAACGCCCATTTGCCGACGGCGGGATAGGCGATGCCGGCCAGCCCGCTTTGCTGATATTCGCGGCCGTCGGTCCTGCCGGTGGAAAGGCCGAAGGCGAGTTGATGCTCGCGCCCGAACAGCGTCACCGGGCCGGAAGCGTAGAAGTCGCCCAGATACTGGTCGGATGGCGAGCGATATCTGCCGGCCATCCCCGCAACGCCAATGCCGGTCGCTGCATCGGGATAGCCATAGGCGTAAAGCAGTTCCGCTTTCGAACTGCGATGATTATAGGTGAAGCGGCCCCGGGCGTTCCAGTCATGGCCGAATGTGTAGGCGAGTTCTGCCCATGCGCTTTCGTCGCGGACGTTCCAATAGGTCCAGTCTGCCGAGGTGCTGGCCGAACGCGGATAGGCCACCCGATCGCCATTGTCGTCAAGCAGTGGTAGCGCGCCCCACAGCACGCCGTCCGCATCATTATCCTGCCGGGTATAGCCGGCCGTCGCCTTCAGTTGCGGCGTGACATCCCATTCCAGCATGGCGCCATAGACGTTGCGGTCGACATGATTGTAGCGCAGGTAGCTGTCCCTGTCCTCATGGGCGAAGATCAGCCGCGCCGACAGCGTGCCCGACGCGTTCAACGGCCCGGAAATGTCAGCTTCCACGCGCCTGTCGTCCCAGCTCCCCAGCATGGCGGAGAAAGAGGCCTGCAATTCCCGGGTCGGCTTCTTGCGGACATAGTTGATCGTGGCGGATGGATTGCCGACGCCGGTCATGATAGCGTTGGCGCCGCGAATGGCCTCCACATTCTCGAACAGGGCCGTGTCGAGATCGCCGAACTGGATGCCCCAGCGCAAGGGCAGGCCGATGCCGTCGACCTGGAAATTGGTGATGTCGAACCCGCGCGCATTATAATAGGTTCGGTCGGTCTCCACACGCTCCACATTGATGCCGACCATCTGGGTCAGCAGGTCATTCACATTGGTGAGCGCGAAATCCTCTATGCGCTTGCGGTCGACGATGGTGATCGACTGAGGCGTTTCGCGCAGCGTCAATGCCAGGCCGGTGGCCGATATGTTCTCATCCGTGATCGTACCTGTGACGACGATATTGTCGGCGTCCGCAGGCGTATCGGCCTGGGCCGGCGCAGCCCAGCAGGCGGTCAGGGTTGGAATGATCAGAATGGAACGGAAGGCGATGAACATGCAGATGGACCCTTTTCCTGCCGGGTTAAATCGGCGGAACGGGCCTTATTGCTCATTATAATGCGAGTCAATCTCAATTAAGGAAATTTGGGTGGTCGTGGTTCAGCGCGGGGCCTTGTGAGGATTGCCATGCCCTTAGGCACGGCAATCCCCATATGGTTCACCTGGCCCTGGCAGCGGTGATGATGATCTCGACCTTGTAGTCGGGGCTGGCGAGCTTTGCCTCGCCCGTGGCGCGGGCGGGTGCCTCGGCATCGGCGATCCATGCGTCCCACACCGCGTTCATCTCGGCAAAATCATTCATGTCGGCCAGCCAGATCTGCGCCATCAGCATATGATTCTTGCTGCTGCCCGTCTGTTCGAGCAGCGCGTCGATCTCTGCCAGCACGGCGCGGGTCTGGGCGGTGACGTTCTCGCCGGGCGCGGCGATCTGCCCTGCCAGATAGATGGTGTCGCCATGAATGACGGCTTCGCTCATGCGCGGGCCGCGGCCGATACGGGTGATGGTCATGTAGGAAGGTTCCTTTTCCGGTTATGAATAGCGGCTGATTGCAAGATCTGCGGTCTCGATCCGGGGCTCGCGCCCGCCGATGATGTCCGCGATCACATGCCCCGACCCGCATGCCATGGTCCAACCCAATGTGCCATGGCCGGTGTTGAGGAAGAGGTTGGGGATTTTGGTGGCGCCGATCACCGGCGTGCTGTCCGGCGTCATCGGACGGAGTCCGGACCAGAAGCTGGCGCGGCCCAGATCGCCTGCGCCCGGGAACAGCGAACCCACCGAATATTCCAGCGTATCCCGCCGCGCCCTGGGCAGTCCTTTGGAATAGCCCGACAGTTCCGCCATGCCGCCCACCCGGATACGGTCGCCCAGCCGCGTGATCGCGACCTTGTAGCTTTCATCCAGCAGCGTTGATACCGGCGCCCGCGCTTCATCGACGATCGGGACGGTGATCGAATATCCCTTCACCGGATAGACCGGCAGCCTGATTCCCAAAGGCGCCAGCAATAGCGGGGAATAGCTGCCCATGGCGACCAGATAGGCATCGGCCCGGACAGGGCCGCTATCGGTCTCGACATGCCTGACCTTCCCGTCCGTGACGGCGATCCGGCCGATGGTGCGTCCGTTGAGGAAGGTCACGCCCTTCGCCTTCGCCATCTCCGCCAGCGCATTTGTGAATTTGAAGCAGTCGCCGGTTTCATCATTGGGGAGCCTCAGGCCCCCGGCGAGAGGCACGCCGCTGCCCGCCAGGCCCGGTTCCGCCGCGATGCATCCTGCTGCGTCGAGCACTTCGAAGGGCACGCCGTCCGCCTGCAGAACAGCGATGTCCTTGGCGATGCCGTCGAGTTGTTTCTGCTCGCGGAAAAGCTGCAAGGTGCCCTGCGACCGTTCGTCATAGGAAATGCCGGTTTCGCGCCGCAGGTCGATCAGCCGGTCACGGCTATATTCGGCCAGCCGCACCATCCGGCTCTTGTTGATCGCATAGGCGCGTTCGTTGCAATTGCCCAACATCGCCGCCATCCAGCGTAGCATGGCCATGTCCATCTGGGGCCGCAGGATCAGAGGGGCATGCTTCATGAACAGCCAGCGCAGTGCCTTCATCGGTATCCCCGGCGCCGCCCAGGGTGAGGCATAGCCGGGCGAAATCTCGCCGGCATTGGCGAAGCTGGTCTCCAACGCCGGGCCGTCCTGACGGTCGATCACCGTCACTTCATGCCCTGCCTGCGACAGATACCAGGCAGAGGTGACGCCGATGACGCCGCTCCCGAGAATGGCGATCTTCATGCCTTCATGCTCCGCTGGCGCCGGATCGTCGCCGCGCCCAGGATGGTGCGGTGATAGCGATGTCCGAGCTGTGTCAGGATTTCATAGGCGATGGTGCCGGCGTCGGCCGCCACCTGATCCACCGTTTGATGGGGGCCCAGCAATTCCGCTGGCGCACCCGGATAAAGGAGGGCGTCGGGCACGTCGGTCACGTCCAGCGTGATGCTGTCCATCGACACCCGTCCCACGATCGACGCGCGATGGCCGCCAATATAGGCCGAGCCCCTGTTGCTGAGATGGCGCGGCCAGCCATCGGCATAGCCCACCGCAATGGTGGCGATGCGCGTCGCCCGCTCGCAAACATGGGTCAGGCCATAGCCCACGGCCGCGCCGGCCGGAACGGTCCGCAACTGGATGATCCCGGCATTCAGCGAGACGACCGGTCGCATTATCGGGCCATCGCCCTGGGGCGCCCCGCCATAAAGGGCGATGCCGGCACGCACCATGTCGAAATGCCTCGCGTGCAGGAAGCTGCCGCCGCTATTGTCCAGCGAGCGCGGCACGTCCGGGAAATCCTTGCTGAATGTCTCGAAACTTTGGCGCTGTTTGTTGTTGGAAGGGGCATCAGGATCGTCGGCGCAGGCCAGGTGGCTCATCAGCAGGCGGAGGTCGATGCCCGCCAGCCGTTCCGGCTCCGCGCGCAGGATGGCGACCTCCTCCGGGGGCAGGCCGAGCCGCGACATGCCGCTGTCTGCCTGCAACGCTGCGGGCAAGCGTCGATTCAGGGTCCGGGCCATTTCCGACCAGCGCGCGATCTGATCGAGCGAGTTCAGAACCGGAATGGCGCCGATGGCCGCGCAATCGCTTTCCATGCCGGGCTGCAGCCCGTTGAGGATGAACAGGGCGGTGTCGTTGTCCAGCATGGTCCGGAGCGCCATGGCTTCGCCGAGATGCGCGACGAAGAAGTGACGGCATCCCGCCTCTTGCAGGCTGCACGCGACGATGCCCGCTCCCAGGCCGTAGCCACTCGCCTTGACCACGCCGGCAACGGCGGCGGGGGCTACCTGCCGTTGGATCATCCGGTAATTCTCGACGAGCGCGTCGAGATCGATGCGGAGCACGGCTGCGGCGGTATCGATGGACGGCATATCCTTCCCCCTTCAAGGGGAAAGTAGCGTGCCTCCTTGCGAAAATGCTCTCAAATGACAGAAGGATCGTCTAATAAGAGCAAATATTTCGAAGGTTATTCGTAGGAAATGCAATAAAATGTCAGAATCGCTGGACGCCATCGACCGATCGATCATCCGCCTGCTCCGGCTGAATGCACGGCGGCCCAATTCGGAAATCGCGGCGGAGGTCGGTCTTTCGCCTTCGGCCTGTCACCGGCGTATCCGGATGTTGGAGGATGCCGGCGTAATCCGCGGCTATACTATCGTGACGACGCCTATGGAAAAGGAAGGCCGCGCCGTCGATGTGCTGGTGCAGGTGACGCTCGATCGGCAGACGGAGGATTATCTTGCGCGCTTCGAGCATGCCGTGCGGCAATGCCCGGAAATCCGGGAATGTTTCCTGATGACCGGTGGCGTCGATTATTGGCTTCGAGTGGAAACGGAGAGCGTGGCGGCCTATGAGGCGATCCATAGCGAGATCCTCTCCCGCATGCCCGGCGTCACCCGGATCAACAGCAGCATCGCGATGCGCGATGCGCTGCGGCCCAGGAAAGCGGCACGGCGATGACGGGCACGACGCCGCGCCTGGCGTGCATAGGGGGAAGCGCGGCTGAACGACATTTGAACGGTGCGAGCTAGACCCGTCTGGCAATGGCGCCCGCCGCCCATCCCATGCCGACCGCCAGCATGATCGCCGCCAGCCCATAGGCGAAGGGCCATTGTTCGGCCGAGACGGCCATGAACCGCTCGAACCCCGACTTTCGGACGGTGATGTCGCGCACGGCGGCGGCCACCACGCGGCCGTCCTGCACGAGGAAGGTTTCCGCCGTGTAATCGCCGACGATGACCCGGGCCGAAAGCGGCAGTCGTGCGCGGTATAACACGCCGTCCGTGATCTCCACCGTTCCGGGGCGCTCGACATAGAGACCGGCCCTTTCCCTGAGGTCGATCAAACCCTTCTGGAACCGATCCAGCTCCGCGCTTTCATTGAGCGAAGAGGGCGAAAGCTGGAGCTTGTCCACGCCCATTTCATAGATCGCCGCCGTGCGTTCATCGACCATCCTGTCGATCGGGCGGGACGATGCGATGGCATAGAAGCTGGGAGCGGAGCGGAAACGCGCGCTGTCGGCGTTGATCCATATGCCTGCGACCTTCTGCTTTTCGCGCATCGTGATCGATTGATCCGGCCCCTTCAGTACGACCATGATGTCCGGCGGCTTGCTGGGCCGACGCCCGTCGGGATAGACGATCGCGCCGAACAGCAGCAGGTCCGCGCCCGTGAAGCTATATTGTATTTCCACCTCGCGCTGGGACACGTCGGGCACGAGCATCGGTTCGTCCGCCGCCGTCAGCAGCAGCAGGGCGGGGAGAAAGGCCAGAAACGCTGGGGCCCTCACCGCAGCTCCACCGTATAGATTTCGTCCGGTCGGAACCCCAGACCCAGCGCCATCCGCGCCGCCACCAGCAGCACGATGGCGGCAAGCAGGATGCGCAGATATTCCGGCCGGATCGTCATCGAGATGCGCGTTCCGACCTGCGCGCCGGTCACGCTGCCGATCAGCAGCAGCAGGGCCAGGACAAGGTCAACCGCATGCGTGGTCATGGCGTGCATCATCGTCGTCGCCATGGTCACGAACAATATCTGGAACAGCGACGTGCCAACCACGGACTGGGTCGTCATCCCCAGCAGGTAGAGCATCGCCGGAACCAGGATGAACCCGCCGCCGACGCCGAGCAACATGGTGAGTATGCCGGTCGCCATGCCCAGCAGCAGTGGCGCCAGCGGCGAAATATACAGCCCGGACCGATAGAAGCGCCACCGCATCGGCAAGGCCGCGACCAGCGGATGGTGCCGCCTTTTGCGCGCCTGGATCTTCCTGCCGGTCTTCAGCGCTATCAGCGCCTGTATCGATTCCTTTGCCATCAACGATCCGATGCCGCCCAGCATCAGCACGTAAAGAATGCCGATTACCGTATCGATCTGTCCTATGGCCTGCAGCAGACGGAAGATCAGCACGCCCAGGCCCGCGCCCACCACGCCGCCGGCGATCAGCACGCCGCCCATGCGGAAGTCGACCGTGCCGCGCGACATATGGGTGAAGACGCCGGATACGCTGGCGCCTGTCACCTGGCTGGCCGCCGAAGCCGCGGCGACGGTCGGAGGAATGCCGTAGAAGATCAACAAAGGCGTGGTCAGGAATCCGCCGCCCACCCCGAACATGCCGGAAAGCAGGCCCACCACGCCGCCCAGGGCAATGATGACCAGCGCATTCACCGACAGGTTGGCGATGGGCAGATAGAGATCCATGCAATCCCTGGGTTAAGCCCAATATGCGGAGAGATAAAGGCGCTCCGCCTTAAAAATCAGCCCCAAGCGTTACTGCCGGGCCGGAAGCCGGCGCGGCACGCCCCGCGATCCGTTCCCGCCATTCGACGCTCAGCCTGGCGCCGACAGGCTTTATGGGCAGGCGGATCTGAAGTTCCGGGCCGATGTCCAGTCGCTCCACCTGCGGCTGCGCCCCGCCGGAAAGGCTTGCGCCAAGCCGCACGGGCGCGTTGCCGAGCGGCGACAGCAGCGAGATCTTGCCGTCCACGAACAGGTCGCGTGACCGGAAACCGACCATGCCGCTCTGCGCATAGGCTTCGACTTCCAGGGACGGCGCGACCCGCGTCGGGCCGAAACCGCCGACCGCCAGCACGGCATTGGCGTTGCGCCCGCCCTGGCCCAGGGCAAACCGTCGTTCAGCAGCGAAGCTGACGGGGACGGTGCGCGCTGGCTGCCATGCCAAGCCCAGCGCGCCTTCGGGAGAGACCGGCTTGTTCAATGCAGCACTGGCGCGAGCATAAGCGGTTGCTCGGCTGGAGGCGCGCGGGGTCAGGTCGAAATCGAGGCGGAAACCTGCCTGTGATCCGCCCAGCCGGCCGCCGGTCGCGGCGTCGGCGCGGGGGGCGCTGCCGTCGCGCCACAGCAGCCAGGCACTGCCATGCCAGCGGCCGATGCCAGCGGCTGGCGGGTAGGCCAGGGGCAAGGCAGGTGAAGGGTTGTTCGATGGAGCGGCTCCCATGACCTTGCCCGAAACCTCCTCGGTCGACGCCGCTTCCTCTGTAGCGGGTGCGGCGGGTGCCAAGGCTGCTTTGATCCTTGTTGCTCTGGCCCATGGTGACGATGCCATGAGCGCCAGTCCCGGCGCTGCGGCGGCAGATGTCAGCCTTTGCGGCGGCCCGCTCTGCCGAACTGGCGGACCATGCCCTTCGGCTGTGATTCCTACGTTGGTCGCATAAGTCGTAGGACGGAATGGACCCTCATTGGGACCGTCCATTGCGCCGCCGAGAAGGTCGAAGCCGGTCCCCGCCAGACGGATGGTGACCCAACCGGCTATAACAAGCGCGAAGAAGCGGACCGGGCGTCCGCTGGCTGCCTCGTTCATGACTGGGATTCCAGATCCGGAAAACGATGCTGTGTCTTGTCCCAGGTCAGCGGCCTGCCGATGAGCGATCGAAGATAGAGGAGCATGGCCCGTCTGGCGGCCATCATGGCAATGATATTGGCGATCAGCGTGCGCGGTATGGCGCCCAGTCCGAAAACCCATCCATAAGCCATGCCGGAAAAAATCGCCCGCATCGCCATTCGCCAGCTCATGAACCCGAAATTGATCCACAAGAGGACTTCGATGACGGGGGAGATCCTGGCGAAGGCGACGTCGCTGAACAGGCCCGCGACGAGCAGCACGCCCCAGAGCAGCAGGGCGAGATAGGCGGTAAACAGGACGAAGGCGGAAAGGGCGGCGGCGCGGTCCCGCATGCGCATCCACCATTCGGCAGGGCCGCCCTGCCAGCCCATGCGGTCCCAGCCGGCAAGTGAGATGCCGACCATCCAGCGCGCCTTCTGCTTGACGGCCGCGTTCAGATTGTCGGGAAAATATTCCCTGGTGGCGACGAGATCGCCATTTCCGTCGCGCATGCGTAGGAAGATGCCCCGTCCGCCCATGTTGCTGATGCGCAGGCCGACCTCATAATCCTCCGTTAGCGATTCCGGATCAAATGGTCCGCCGGTGCCGGCATTCGCCAGCCGCTCCAGCATCTGCCGTTCAAATGCGCACGCTACGCCAGCCGAGGGCATGGAGGCGCCCATGGCTTCACGCACGGTCAGAAACTTGCCGTGGCTCTCCGCAAATTCATCGCAATAATGATTGGCGATAAGCTTCGACCACCAGCCGCCATTGCCGGGCAGGGGCAGGACCGGAAGTTGAACGAGCTGGAACCGGTCCGTCATCACGTCGAATAGTCGGATTTCATCGCGGTGAACCACGTCTTCCGCGTCATGCAGGGCGATCGCCTTGAAGCGCGATCCGGTACGTCTTTCTTCCTGAAGCATGGCGCGCCAGACACGGTTCAGGCAATCGGCCTTCGTGGTCGGCCCGTCGCGTTCGTTGATGCACAGGATCAGCCGCTCTTCGCCAGAAGCGAGGGGGGTCAGTATATCCAGGGTGGCTCGATCATTGGGATAAATGCCGACAAAGATGCGGTAGTCCTGATTACCCCAGCGGTTCAGCGCATTGCGCAACATCCGGCCGATCACATCGGCCTCCTGCCAGGCGGGAATGAAGATGGCGATGCGGCCCGGCTGCCGCGAAGCCGGCAGGGTCGCCGTCGTCATTCGCTCGTGGCGCGAATAGACAATCAGCTTGCGCCACAGCCGACGACACAGGAAAACGGAGTCTATAATGAAATCATCGATCCCGCCAATCGCCAGTCCCACAACCGCGAACAGCAGAATTTCATGATGAACCCTCGCCAGAATAACGAAGATGGACTCCCCCACTGAATGCGGCTCCCTGTATTCCCCGGACGCGCTATGGCAGCAAAGAATTGATTCTCAAACATTTATTGGTTGCGGCATCGGAATGAACATCGATCTTCAGCCCTCTTCCAGCCCACTCCCACAGGAGCAAGCAGCATGATCAATCGGCGCTCCTCGGCGCGGCGCGATTTTGTGAAAAGCGAAGCGGGGCGGGCGGCCGCCTCCTGCCGATGGGGCTGTCGCCCTGGCCATGCTGTTCGCCATTTGCCGGGGCCTGCGGGGCATCTCCATCATGCCTTTGTTCAAGCGGAGGCCGGACCGGAATTGAAGCGCGGTCTGGGCAAGCAGATCGGCATCTTCGGCGGCATTCTCGCTGGCTCGCTGTTTTCGGCCGTGACGGGATATCTTGTCCTGCGACGTGCCAAAAACCGCTGAAGATCCGATTTACTCGTCCAGCCGCCTTTCCCATGCGTCGGACGGAATCGTATAGCTACTGGGCCGGTGTTATCCTGACGCTGCCGCAGAGCGAATCGCACTTGATGCGAACTCCAGCCAATCTTTTCAGCGATCAGGTAGGAGGGTGAATATGAATAGGGAGATGGATGTAAATTATCTGCTGCACAGGCAGCAGGTCGCCTTAATCCGTGCGCAGATGAGCCGGTCGGCGAAGGGCCGGGAAGCCTATGAGGGTCTTGCGCGCGGCTATACGGATCAGATCGATGCCTACAGGCGTCACAATGAAAATCTGGTCGATCTGACCCATTAAGCGTCCCCACATAAATCAGACCACCTGTTCCTTTGCCGATGTATAGCGGTGGAAAGTCGTTCCCGCATTTCCCCACGATACTCTGGTCGTGACGACCCCTCTGTCAAAGCCGGTTGATCAGTCGTTCTATCGATTCATGATGCGTTGCATCGTCACCGCATTCCTTTTCCAGCATCGACTTGATCTGCTCCAGTTCCGCTTCGGTCAGATGTTCGATGCCGATGAACTCGTTCCGTGCTGTCGAAAGGGCGCGTATCAGTTCGTCCATTTTCGCCTGAATGGCTGAGCCATCCCGATTTTGCGCATTCTGGATCAGGAACACCATCAGGAAGGTGACGATCGTCGTGCCGGTGTTGATGATGAGCTGCCATGTGTCGGAATAATGAAAGATCGGGCCGGTCACGATCCAGGCCAGGATGATCAGCGCCGCCAGGATGAAAGCGGCAGGCTGGCCAGACCAACTTGCGATACGGTGAGCAAAGGCTGTGAAAATCCGGTCCATCTTTCTTTTTCTCCGCTGGTCATGGCAAATATTTAGCCCCTGTTCAGGCCATGCTTGCCATGAAGGCGGGATGACAGCCATCCCTTTCCGTGCGCTGGCCTGTGGGCTTGGCGCTTCTCTCCTCCTGATGTCCTGTGCGACGGTTTCGCCCGAATCACGCCTGCGAACGGGTTTGATCGATGCGGGCGTGTCTCCCCGCAGGGCGGGCTGCATGGCGGAAAGGATGGTCGATCGGCTGAGTTTGGCGCAGCTCCGCAGGCTCCAGTCGCTGGCCTCGCTCCGCAAATCTCACATGGGCGACATGACGGTGGACCGGTTCCTCTTCAAGGTCCGCGCGCTGGAGGATCCAGAGATATTTGCCGTGACGAGCAAGGCGGCGATCGTCTGCGCCATCGACCGCTGATTTCGCAATAACCGCGCTGTCGCTTCGCAAAGGTTTTGCAATTTTGCAAAGTCATTTTGCGAAATTTTCTGGCGCTGGCTCCCTGCCTGTGCTTAGCCGCTGTCCAGAAGAGTTTCAGCGGAAAGGACGGGCGAGCCCCATGAACATCCACGAATATCAGGCGAAGGAATTGCTGGCCAAATACGGCGCGCCGATCGCTGCCGGTTATGCCGCCTTCTCCGTCGAGGAAGCCGTCGAAGCGGCGAAGAAGCTGCCTGGGCCGCTCTATGTCGTGAAGTCGCAGATCCACGCTGGCGGCCGCGGCAAGGGCAAGTTCAAGGAACTCGCTCCTGAAGCGAAGGGCGGTGTCCGCCTCGCCTTCAACCTGGATGAGGTCAAAGCCCACGCCACCGACATGCTCGGCAACACGCTGGTCACCATCCAGACCGGCGAAGCGGGCAAGCAGGTCAACCGTCTCTACATCACCGACGGCGCCGACATTGCGAAGGAATTCTATCTCGCCCTGCTGGTCGACCGCGGCAGCAGTCGGGTCGCTTTCGTAGTGTCGACCGAAGGCGGCATGGACATTGAAGAGGTCGCCCACTCGACCCCGGAAAAGATCCACAGCTTCTCTGTCGATCCGGCCGCCGGTTTCCAGCCGCATCACGGTCGTTCGGTCGCCGCCGCCCTGGGCCTGAGCGGCGATCAGGCTAAGCAGGCTGCCAAGGTGGCTGCCTCGCTCTATGCAGCGTTCCTCGACACCGACGCCGAGCAGATCGAAGTCAATCCGCTGGCGCTGACCGAGCAGGGCAATCTGTTGGTCCTCGACGCCAAGGTCGGTTTCGACGGCAACGCGATGTTCCGTCACAAGGACATCGCCGAACTGCGCGACCTGACCGAGGAAGATCCGGCGGAAGTCGAAGCGTCCGAATATGACCTCGCCTACATCAAGCTCGACGGCAATATCGGCTGCATGGTGAACGGCGCGGGCCTGGCCATGGCGACCATGGACATCATCAAGCTGAACGGCGAATTCCCCGCCAACTTCCTGGACGTCGGTGGCGGCGCCAACAAGGAAAAGGTGACTGCGGCCTTCAAGATCATCCTGAAGGACCCGGCGGTGAAGGGCATTCTCGTCAACATCTTCGGTGGCATCATGAAGTGCGACATCATTGCCGAGGGCATTGTCGCCGCCGCCAAGGAAGTGAACCTGTCGGTTCCGCTGGTCGTCCGCCTGGAAGGCACGAACGTCCAGCAGGGCAAGGACATTCTGGCCGCTTCGGGTCTGGCCATCGTCCCGGCGGACGATCTGGGCGACGCGGCGAAGAAGATCGTGGCGGAAGTGAGGAAGGCAGCCTGACGCAGCTTTTCGCCTGAACAAGACACCAAGGGGTGCGGGTGGTCCGGTAACGGGCTGCCCGCGCCCGCGTTCGCATTTGCGAGCTTGGCGTGAATGAAGGAAGGATGTTGGAGATGAAGATCCTTGTGCCCGTGAAGCGGGTGATTGACTATAATGTGAAGCCGCGCGTGAAGGCGGATGGGACGGGCGTCGATCTGGCGAACGTCAAGATGTCGATGAACCCGTTCGACGAGATTGCGG